>Ga0265797_10001811_pt1 | contig 37101 bp, 34 predicted proteins | sample P2T30metagenome_FD_192433 | JGI IMG/M metagenome (GOLD analysis project Ga0265797, IMG submission 192433) | Plant litter microbial communities from East Loma Ridge, Irvine, California - P2 T30 | ecosystem: Environmental > Terrestrial > Plant litter > Unclassified | place: USA: California...
GTTGTTGTTGATCGTTGTTAAAGAATGGGAAACTTGGTCAATTTTATTCGGTTGTTATGCTAGGGAGGGCGTCTTCGATGCGATTATCCTTGCAACATACGGCTGCAATTGACATTTTTTTCTTCGATAAACCCTCTTGAATGCTTTGAATGTTTGGTCGTTGTCAAAATTGTGTGCCGGTTCGAGGCGATGTCCGATGTCCGGAATGCAGCAGCCTGCTCTGCCTCAGAAGCTACACTTTCAAAGAGGACTCGGGCTTGTAGCAGTGATTCAGTAATGGGTGTCGTGGCAAGCAGTGGCAAGCCTAGGTAGAGATGCCACTACAACTTGGTCTCTTGATCAGAGTGCCGTAAATGGACTACACAGCCCTCTGTGTGACGCCCGATGTAGTAGACTTTGAAAGCCTATGCAGCCGCCTGTCCAGGTAGATTGCAGGGCGTCAGCGTCAATCCACTGACGAACCTTTGGCAACCTCTAATCGTTCCCCGGCTCTGACACTACCTAAGCTTGCCTCCATAGCAAGGCTCGAGGCTGATATGCTATGCCTTTCGAAAGCTACACTCAACGCAAGGCTACAAGCCTACGTCTGTCCACTGCATCATCCTCTGGTGCCATAGAACCATGTTGCTGGTTCGTTTTCGTATGTATAGGTCGTAGTAGTCGTGTTCAATGTCCCGTGACGTGGCATCCATCTCAAAGATGCACGCCTTCCTCATCATCGTCCATGCCCATCTGAGCCTCCAACTGCCGCCTCAGCTCTTCGTCCGTCAACCTTCCACTCTGCTGTGCTCTCGCGCCGCTACCCTCCCCACCAGCAGTCCCATCCGCCGCCGCCGTCCCATTGACCACAGGCGCATCGTCGCTCTCCGCCCTCCCAACAACGATTTGCTCCCCATTCTCCCCCTCCATCCCAAACTCCCTCAACCTCCTCACATCAACATCCACCAACCCGCCCTCTCTCTCCTCGCTAGGCCACGGCATCCCCCTCTTCTCCACCTCCGCCTTGATCAACTCAACACGCTCGTGCATGCGCGTGATCACTCCTAAGTTCTCGAACATGGCTTCTTTGCAGTCTGCGTCGCCTTCGTCGGCGAAAGGAGACATTTGCAAGTTCGAGGAGCGTAGTTGGGAGATGCTGTTGAGGAGTTCGGCGGCTTTGGCGTGTAGGGCGTCGAGCGGAAGGGTTTCGAGGGCTTCGGCGAAGCGGAGGGGGTCTATGGGGCGGGAGTCGGAGGACATTGTTTTGTTGTTGGTTTTTGGGCGGGTAGGGTGGAGGTGGCGGTTGGGCGGGTTGAGGTTTTGGGGGTGGTTGTTTAAGTGGATAGGTGGTGGTGATTGTTTTCTCTTTTCTCGAGGTGTTTGATGATTGATGATGGACTTGACGTCTTCACATGTCACTACCAAAAGTCCCCGCGCCGCCCTGACAGCTGACAACGCCAACGCCAAGCAAAGCAAACCAAAAGGATCAACCCTAAACAATAAATATAAACGAGGAGGGCTGACGACCTCCGGAGCAAGCAACAAGGGGCATTGCTTATCTCCAGCTGAGTGTGGCCTTTTCGAGTATGGTATCTGGATACTTCTGGCCGTCTGCTTGTCTTGCTTTGTTCATCGCGTTTCTCGCTTTAGACATCATGGGTCTGTTCAGCCGCAAGAATTACCTGGACGTGGATGGCAAGGTATGGCACGATATCACGAGATGAGAAAGACATGTTTGAGCTGATGATTGAGTGCAGACTGTCTTGCTTACTGGTGGTTCCACTGGTATGGGCCGTGGTGTGGCCAAGATCTTAGCACAGAAAGGAGCGAATATTGTGATTGTTGCGAGGAACCAGGGCCGTTTGGCTGAGGCGCTCGCTGTTGTCAGTGTATGTGATATGATGATCTCATAGTCTAGTCGGTGAACAAGATGCTAATCAAAACTACAGGCTGCGGCGAAGGATCCCGCCAAACAGCGTTTTACCACCATCTCCGCAGACGTGAGCAGCGCCGATGAGAACAACCGCATTCTGGCAGAGACGACTGCTTGGAACCACGGACAGGCTCCTGACATCGTCTGGCAAATCGCTGGCGCCGCCCACCCGGCGCTCTTCACAGAAACGCCGGTGGAGACCTTGCGCAGCCAGATGGACATCAACTACTGGGGCGCAGCATATCTCGCACATGCCACCATGAAAGCCTGGACTCAGCCCTCATCCTCCAAGCAGCAAGGCCCGAACAGCCCAAGGCAGTTTATCATGACCTCTTCCGTCGCAGCTCTTGCCGGCTTCGCAGGCTACGCGCCTTACAGCCCGGCCAAAGCAGCCATGCGCTCCCTGGCAGATACCCTGCGCTCCGAAGTCCTCCTGTACAACGGCTGGAGGCGCTCGAAAGACGCCAATCTCCGCGCAAAAGCACCTGAACGCGACATCAGCATCCACCTCGTCATGCCCGGCACCATTTCATCACCCGGCTTGCAAACCGAGAACCTCACGAAACACGCCGTCACCAAGGAGCTCGAGAAGGGCGATATTGTGCAAACCGAAGAGCAAGTCGCCGCTGGTGCTGTGCGGGGACTGGAGAAGGGTGGGTTCATTGTCACGACGCAGATTTTGGCTTCGGTGCTTCGCTGGGGCATGCTCGGTGGTAGCACGAGGAACAACTGGTTCGTTGACACGGTTATGTCGTGGGTTGTGGCGATTGTGTGGTTGTTTGTTGGGCCGGATATGGATGCTAAGGTTTTTAATTATGGCAAGAAGCATGGTGCGAAGAATGTAGTGGAAGATGCGAAGTAGAGGTGATGTGGTTTACGCAGCCGGTAGATCACTAATGGAAGGTTGCTACTTTAACTCCCTTTCACTAATACAGTGTTCGCTACTTACGTGGCGTGTTGCTTCACCTGTAGAGAATTTATCAATGTTCTGACGACCAGGCTGTCGCTCCCGATGATGAAATCTGCTCCTTTACCCAAGGACTCGAGAATCCTTTCGAGCGCTATTGTGGTGTATCCTTCTAAAGTATTGCAAAGAACCGTGTCGAGAATGTAATGTTATACTGGTATTCGTGTCGCTGTTGCAACGTGCCAGGTCGCTGCATATGAGTTGCCATGACATGGGTATGGTTTTCCACGAACATGACTTCACCCCGGTTACATCAGTCCCTGCACCATTTCTGATGGACATGGTAGTCCTTGATTGCTTGGAAGATCGATGTGAGCACCCAGACCTTGTTGTATACTCGCCAAGGCCTGCTGCTCGCTTGCATATGCAGGGACGAGTATCTTGCATGATATAGATGGATGGTCCAAGTGGCAGCCTCTTGGCGTGTCTTTGATATGCTATGCTGAACGGGAGAAAATCGTTTGCGAGCTGTGTCGTCAGTATTTCTCATCGACAAGGACTATAAGTGCCTTTCAAAGACTCCCATAATTCGACACACACCCTCCACAAGGCTCGACATGCGGAAGGCGTAAAGATCGCATACTGTAACGGATGCATTCAGCCTCAAACTTGCTGCCCGGGCAGAAGCGCATCCTGTACATAGATCTGACACTTCTCGAAACAGCTTGGGATCTATACAATGGGAGGAGCAGAATGCCATGGCAAGTCACCCATACGCCCTTCACCGCCCAGAAGCGATGATCCCGCCCCACCATGCACTGATAACGTCGTCTTGGCCTGATTTTTGAAATCACCATGCTCTTGATAAGTATCAGTGTGTCCATTCTCGAGATATCCTCTCGCTCAATCATCCATGATGGTGCATGCGAAGCTAGGCTGGAGTTCGCTACTTGCACGCCATCCACATGCCGCATATGTAGGCGGATGTACTTGCCATAGGGCTTCGTGTCAAGCCCCTACACATCTGGTTCTAAGTCTTGTCCGTGACAGCATGTCTCATGCTGCAACGCTACACCACGGATGAGCTGAAACACCCCCTAAATGACGACGGCGTTTGTAATCTCTCTCCGTGGCACATGCAGTGTATCGGTAGGTGATCTCCTGGGCTTGTTTCCATGCGAGAGTGTCTATGAAAGTAGCCCATATCCCGCTTGAGGGGAGCTGTTGCTGGGAGAGGTCTACGAGATTTGTCAGACGGTGCCGTTGCTCGCTCCATATCTGGTGGTCGTCATGCCAGAGGATCGCGACTCAAGAAAAGTTGCCAATGTCATTGCACCAGTGGGCGGCTCTATTCGTTCGAAAGCTGCCACAAGTCTCCCAGACGGCTGCCTGAGTGATTCGGAAGGACAGCAAATGGCGATAAGAAGTTTTACCCGGATCCCATAAGATCAATGGTTTTGACGTAGTGGGTCGTATGTCGTGGCCTTCGAGCTTGATATCTTTCGCGTTTCGAAACCTGGATAGCATAGGTTACAGTGGACTTGCAAGTATGGTGTGCCTTTTACGTGTTGTATCAGCTTCTTGACGCCTCGGCGTTTGCACGAGCCCAGAGTGGCAATAGGTGACCCGGATCTTTGATCAGATTATACTTAGACAACTTCGAAGTGAGCGAGCGTACCAAGATACAGTCGAACATATTCGTCCCAGAACGTCGGCAGAAAATTGATATAATTCTCGTGAGCAACGGAAGTCGACGACTAAGGAGACTTGCCAAAGCACTGGGCGAACTCACTTGTCAGGCAAGACTATCGTGAGACTTGCTTGTTTCGAAGGCAGTAGCTTGTTGGTGCATAACACAGCACGGCTTAAGTTTTGTCAGTCTGTGATCAACGACTCCAGGAGAAAGAAAGTTGATGGTCACCTGAGGGTGGAGCCGCCCAGTGTTGTGGTGTTGTGGCAAACCACTCTAGGAAGTTCCACACCACTGACGAATGCCTCCAAACATGCGACCGGCCAAAACGCGGCAAACCACCGCGGCCCTTGGGTTCGAGGGGTTCTGGATTACTAGAGATCTACGGCGGTTTGTTCATGGTTACGTGGCTGTACACGAAACTCGCACCTCGGAGGCATCAACAGTAACATCAGATAGGCGAAAGACTTGTGTACCAAGCAATCTACAATTTAGTACCCGGAGGTCTTGTGCAATTGGGCTCGGAAACTTGCTCGACTTTGTAACGTTATGCGAGGAGATGCAGAAACATGCTCGACCGACGACATGCAACCACTGATCGCTAGGCCGGGGATCAAGCCCGATAGGTTCAATTTATGCCATTCTTCGGTTCGCCATGAAGGGAAAGCAGTGCGCCGTGCAACTGGTGCAACGCTCACCTGTTAGGCTGTTCCGTGGCCGGACGTTACGCTACCAATAATGGCGAACTACGGGAAACCGATCGACTCCATTTACAATCAGATTTGAGATTGCCATGATTCTGATGAGCCAGATTGAAACAGAGGGCCCGTCGAAAAATTTCACGTGTGAGCACAAGCACTTGCAAGGACAAGTGTCGCCAATTAGACGCCTATCACACATCATCAGTCAAGATCGACATGCTCGCCTAAGAGTGTGAGACCTGTGAGACGGCTCTGTGGCTGACGGCAAGTGCACATCCACACGTGGACAACGGTGAGGACTGCTATACGTTCCACAAATGCCGGTGAACCTGTTGATTATCATTGGACTACTCGGAATATCGTCTAGCTTACATGGGAAACAACAGCAATTGCATTTGTTACACGAGTCGTGATAACGACGATGGGTTTCGGCTAACCGCTTGAAGCACATGTACAGGGTTGCATGGCCGAGAGACCCTGTTACACCGCGGAGCGACCAAGGGAGTCGGAGTCAAGCCCGCAGACCAACCCAGGTACCTGTATGTTTGTCATGCCAGGTCTGCCTTCGAGACTTTGGACGTGCGTGGAAACCCTCTCAAGAGTCGTCAGCTGATCGATGGGACGAGTATCTCCGCAACAGCTAAAAGGCGCCCTTGATATTTCAGACGCCTTCCGGCATTGGCAAGCTGAATTATGCAGACCGTCAGCCTCGTCCCTTGTAGATGCCGTTTCTCGCTAATAATGCCCACAAAACCAGAGTGCAGGAGTGGTCCAAAGCGCGCCTAGCTGGTCCAACACAAGAAGAGAGAAACGCCACATGCAGGCTGGGCATTTTTGACTCAGGGTACAGCCGCAAATGCCGCTCCAACGCTCTTTGTTATGACCCATACTCGCCAGACAGACGACCCTGGAGAGCGTGAGAATGTGCTTTCAATGTACAGGGGACGTTTCATCTAAGTGTTGCAGCTCTCAACTGCCGATTGGCGTCACCACCTGGAGGAAATGCAAGATAACCTGACCTCGCTTGCCTCGCTGCCATCGGTGCATGTTCGCCAGAATTACCCTGAAGACGGCAGATTCTTGGTAAGTTCAATAGGTTACGAAAAGAAGGGAGAGCCCCGCAAGGGTGCCGGAAGACTGGAGCCGATGCGGCGGCGGCGGACGATGCAACTAATCTTGGGTGGCACAGGAAAAGCCAAGAAAAATGGAGGCAACTCCGGTTGATACAGTCAGCAACTCTTACTTCGCGTCGACAAACCGAAGAGCTGAACGGCGACACGATCACACCACCACATCAAGGCTATCAATGTACGGCCCGCTGCGCTGTTCATGCAGCAGCACCTCTCAGCGGCAGCAGCAGCAATCAAAATGCCTACCGTAAATTTAGCCGGAGACAGCTCCGGAGAGACAGGTCCTTTCGACTTGGGTTGAGGATGAGCGACATGCATGCGAGCGGCCAGATAGTGGCAAAGGATCAGTCGAGGAGAAGCAGGAGATGCTCGGTTGTCCATTTTCCGTCTCGAGAACGATATATCGTCGTTGTTTAAACACTTGATAGTCGGAGAGGAAATGGCAACGTCGAGGAGCATTGGTCCGGGCATGAAAGGCCCAAGGTCACACAAGCAAGGTACCTTAGCAACATCCACACCCTCCACCTCCGTAGAGGGTTTACGGTACTGAATGGTTCGACCCCCGCTTAACGCTCGTTTAGCGTATCGACCCGCCAACCTTGCTCTCTCTCGATGCTAACATCGACGGGGCCGGAGTTGAGGCTCCGAAGATCGCTACCTCCATGCTCAAGCTATCGAGGCTATGTGCGCGCCCTGCATGCATGCCTCCTCTCTCCTCCACTTGCCTCCATTCCCTGCTGGCACGTCACGGCCCTGTGCTCTCGCTCGCCTTGTTGTTCTATTTGCCACATTCTGGCATAGAGCTAGCTCTTCCGCAGTCTCGACATCCGTCTCACTGGGCACCTACTGTACTTCCTTTTTCCAACACGAACGACTGAGAAACCACCATCTTGTACTAAGAGCGGCACCGTTACGTGAACGCCCCTTCCAGCCGCACCTTGCACTCCTCTAGCCGTGGACACTAAGCGAAATCGTCCGAACCGCTATCAAGGGACCTTGGGCCGCTTCGTCAATCGTGATCGACCTCTTAAGCGGCAACACTGCTTCCGAATCGCAAGCCCTCTTTCAAGGTCGTCCTCCTCCCACGAGAAACGGTCAGAGTCCACTCTGATCCCTACAGACCACGTAGCAGCCATGTCATACAAACGCCACCACGCAGATGTCTCTATGGGTGATGCAGGTGCTCAAACGCGGTCAGCACGGCGACCATCGACTCAATCAAGAATCTTCAAACGGGAGACCTTTGACGACTCTTCGCCTGAGGACAGCAAGTCGCAGCGGACTCCGTCAGACGGAGCTGAGAGCGATGCTAGCTCAGATCGTCCTGGGCGTTCCAGGAAAAAGGCTGAGCCTGTCAAAAGTGCATGTGTCCAATGTCAGAAGAGGAAAACCAAATGCTCCGGCCAGCGTCCTGTCTGTCGGTTTTGCAGCGACCGTAACCTGGAATGTTCGTGGGATATCGGCGACGGCTTGACCAGAACCGCCGATCTCAAACAGAAACTTCAAGAAGCCAATTTGAAATCCGAGGAGCTGAGTGAATTCGTAAGCGCTATGCGTACTGGCACTGATCAGACTTCGTCGATGCTTCTTGCAAGACTGCGACTGGGCTGCTCTATGGAAGAGCTTCTTTCAAATATTCGCCTCGATGAGTCGTCTGGGGAGAGTAGGCAGGGCTCGATGGACCAGCAGATGATGACAAGGTTAGACCAGCAAATGCCATCATACTCAGAGTTTCCAATGACTGATAAGCACAGTGGACAAAATATTCCTGTGACAGCAAACGCAGCCTACCCGTCTCCAGCAAGTCCGACGCATCAATTCGACTGGCATGGTCCTCCAGGTCCTCAATTCCATCACATGCAATCGAACGATAGCTGGATGACTGACGCTAATGCTCAATACTATCAACCCAATCGCCAGCAACCATTTTTCACCACCCCGAATTACAACCGGCCGCAAACGATGTGGCCAAGACACGATTCCTTCTACCCTACGGAAAACAGCAGCCAGAATGATGCCAAAGCACAGGGCTTCAACAATGCTCACAACACAGACATGAGCGTATCGTCGGGTGTCACCATGGTCCCCAAAATCGCCAACGATGCTTTTCCTACTCAATCCGCACTAGCACGCAGCGGCCGCGTCGCAGACACTTGAAGGTCGCCATGAATATTGCCCAGCTATCAGCAACCCACCAAGTTCCCTCGAAACGCCGCACTGCTGCTTTCCCGCAGCACTGGTGACCAGTCGCACAGCATACACAGCTGCATCACGCAGATGTCGCCACTATCAACGCGGCCTTTGACATCCGAAGTCCCCATGGAACCCTGCACTTCCAGCATCTGCAACCTCACCCTTCGTCAAGGCTGCTTCCCACCCACAAACGCACAAAGCAAATCCAAGCAACGAAGTAAATGGCACAAGCCCCATATTCCTACGGCCCGCTACCACCATACGATCACCGAGCCCTTCGAGAATCACCGAGCAACGAGTAATGAACAAACGAACAAACACCGCTCCTGCCCACAGCAGTCCACGCCTGCCTACGTACACGAACATTCCACAAATCACACACGTATCAACACAAGTATACTTAAATTCAGTCACTCCAAGGCAACGAAGGGCTTAGCACGAGGGCACGATTGACCATGGACGGGGTAGAGTAGGGTCGGAGGCAGAACGCGGGACGCGGGAAGCAGCACGGAAGGGGAGAGGGAGATTCCAATGCAGCGAGACTCTATACTGTTACCACGTAGCGCATGCTCCCGTGATGTAGAGTATCCACCCAAAGACAAAAAGATCGAAAAGAGCCTAGGGGAAGTGCTTCGCGATTGCAAAAAAGCTACACATGCATTCATGTTTGCTTTTCTGCCATAGCTGCTCTTCGCCTTCGCCTTCGCCTTCTCTCCACTTTTGCTTCCCATCTTCTTCTCCATCGGATCAAGTGGAGATTCCGTCGGGCAAAGTTGTTTGGATAACTCCGTCTAGTCAAGTGAACAACATCAAGACTCCACTCTCCAGAACCGAGAAGCGCGTAACAAGGCAACTACTCTAGTTGAGCTGAAATCGGCGAAATAAGCAACCAATAACTCACGCTACCCAAAGAACTGACGACCTTCTCCCATCATCGATCCAGCAGCCCTCCCAGCGCGTCCAAACCATCGACGCAGAGACAAAAACACGCCTTTTCCAACTGCTACGGCGGCCTTGGCTTCCTGCTCTCCTGCTTACTGGCGTTCGTTGGAGCGAAAAGGCGGTATTCGCTCGTCCATAATACCCTTGAGTGTGCCAAATCTGGATGTCGAAAGGGGAGGACGTTTAAGGAATGCGGTCGGGGATTTGTCTTCCAGCCCTGGTCATATGCGCTTGAGGAATCTTTGGCTACCTTGACGATCTTGTTTGTCAAAAACGCAAAACTTGCTTGATGTTTTGAAGAAGGGTATATACAAATCAGACAGAGCAAAAACAAGAGCCAGCCAGAATTGCTTTTCTAATAGAACTTTTCCTCTTTGCCACAGTGGTATGCATATTCCTTGCAAAGTCAACCACACACGAAAGTTTCGAACCCGAGGAGGCAATTCTGTTTTGAAACTTCAATGCCATTTATTCTTCCACTCCACGTCCTACTCACGCCAATCTCGAATTTAGGCGAACGCGCTGAGATCGAGCGGCACACTGCTGCCTCTGCCCGCTCTGTATCTTTTCGGTCCACCGCCGAATTGCCTTGGCATCGGTAAGGCCTCATCAGGCTGGAATTTGAACCTGGTGTCTTGGACCACGAATCTCGCGCCGCCACCGCCGCCTCCTAGTTGGCTTGTGCCGCGGGAGAGACCTGGTGAGCCGCCGTTTGTGAGAGTATATGCTGATGCGTCCATAGGCTGTAATGCGCCGGTACTAGCTCCAAGAGAAACACCGCCAGCAGTGGGGATTGAAGTCGTGGACCTTGCAGCGCTGGGGGGTGCAGATGGAGGTGGCGGAGGTGGCGGCGGCGCGTGTGATGCTCGTTGTGCCGGCGGTGGCGGCGGAGGAGGTGGGCTGGGCGCTGAGAATGCGGGCCGTGATGGAGGTGCTGATGGCGGAGGCGGTGGAGGTGGAGGTGCGGGACTTGCTGGAGGAGTTGCTTGAGGTGGTGGGGGCGGTGGTGGCGGTAATGCCGGAGATGATGCACCATTTACTCGTGGGCTTGGTGGCGGTGGAGCATGTGGGATGGAAGGTGCAGAGCTTCTAGGTGCTGCAGGAGGTCGAGGCGCGAGTCCAGGTGGCGGCGGAGGTGGTGGTGCGGCTGGAATCGGCGAGGGAGTGCTGAAGTTCGAAACAGGTGGCGGAGGTGGTGGTGGAGGAGCGCCAGGGGCAGCAGTTGTAGGTTTCCTCGACGCTGGTGGGGGCATTGGTGGTTTCTTTCCAATCGGCGGCGGAGGCTTAGGCTTCGAATGAGCGATTTCTGGTGTAGAATGTGAAGCTTGTGGCGAAGGTCGCAATGAGTTCTTAAGGGCAGCCACGCCTCCAGGAAGAGGAGGTGCAGCTCCAGGCGGAAGAGGCGGTGCTCCTGGTGGCCTAGGGGTGGCGCCAGGAGGTGGAGGCGGCGCAGGAGCTTTGGGTGGTGGTGTTGAAACGCTTCTTGATGTTGGCTCCGGATCCGAATCGTATGCTCCCGTTTTGATACCGCCAGATTTCCTCAGCTTAGGCATGCCTCCCGCGAACAGCCCTCCCAGTTGTGGTGCCGCAGACTCCATACTGCCGCCTGCAGGGCCACTTCCTTGTCCTTGATCGCTGTTGCTACGAGCTCTGTTCGGCGCCGGCGGTCTGAGTCCAGGTACTGGCGGTGCGCCCATTGGAGGTCCAGCATTGTTCGTAGGTTTGCTGCTGACTATTGGGGCTGAACGATCGTTGATTTGTGTGACTTTCTTGAGTTTGGCGCCCTTGTTGATATCGCTGAGCAGTGCTCCCTGCGGGAAGCGTTAACGTTGTGTTCCAGTGTGGTCGCTGAGAGCGAACACTTGTCGATCTTTTCATAACGTACTCTTCCCTTGACTTCCTTGTTCGCTGGTCTGGATGGTAGTCCTCCGGGTGGTGGAGGTGGAGGCGGAGGAGGGCCTACATGGCATTAGTCGCTGCTGTGGTTATAAAGTGCAGGCTATAAACGTACCACCAGCGCCGCCAGGCATAGGCGGCGGCGGAGGAGGTGGTGGTGGTGGAGGCGCCGGCATGTTGCCGGATGTGTGTACGCTGTCTGGCGCTTTCTGGCGTGCACGTGTCCTTCAGTCGAATGAGGAGTGTGAAGGTGACTAGATGCTGCCAGTAGAGTGTGTCCAAGAAGAGGTGTAGGCCAGCAAGAGAGGTGTTGTGGTTGTTTGCAGGTGCCTTGCGCCAAAGGACAAACAACTGCTGCGTAACATGCACACGAAGCGCTGCGTAGCTCGGAACGTCTTGCGCCTTGGCCCTTCGTCACTGCTCGAGAGCCACCTGCAGCCTTAAGGTGGGTCTCGTTTATGCATATCACGTCACGTGGTGCGCGGATAGATCTGTCAAAGATAATCTTATCTTCCCGAGGCTTCACTTCCCATCGGGGCTGGAAACACTCACAGGGAAGGAGCTCTGGTCGCACGTGACAAGATACCGCAAAATGGAGTTCAGGAGAGCGACAACGTGCAGCGACTGCTTGGGAGCACTCAGGAGTGTGCAGAAGACAAGCCAATGGCGCTCTCTCGCTCCTCTAGCTCGCACTCATACCCAGAGAAGCCTCAGCAGCAGGTCAAAACCGGCTGCCTCTCATAGGAATGCGCCTACAAAACACAGGCAATGGACACGAACATATGCAACCGCTACAGCATCTACTAGCTCTGCCAACCCAACAAAATCTAACCCTTCACCTTCGGACCTCAATGCCATCCACAAGCGCGTGCAGGAGCTTGCCGGCAGTGTGCTGAGGCCTCAAGACAGCCCCGTCCCTGCTGAGCAGCGCATCCTCTACGTCCTCGAGCAACTGGACTCTCTAGCCAAATCTCTTGTGGATGCGAAGACGATCAATGCTGCCTCCAAGCATGCCAAACACCCCGACACTGCAACCTCCGCCCTCCTTGGATCTGTCAACAACAGACAGGCACCGTCCTCCGTGACCAAGGCCACCCTTCTCACGCTCATAAGCCAAAAAGCTGAAGAGATAGTCCGCCACGATTATGTCTTCATCACACCTGGCGTTCTCAAAGCCTACACTGAACTGCAGACCCTCCTGCACCAGCCCTCAAGCTTCCCAGATGTCTTCTCCCTCTACGCCAACAAACCGGTGCCCGTCGCCGCCTCAAACACCGTCTCCTTCTCTCCCGCTACCCCAGACAAGATAAACACCGCGATCGACCCAAAAACCGCCAACGCCGCTCTCTCCGCCGCCATCACCGCTCACGATCTCCCGCTCGCGACAGACATCATCGAGACCTCCTTCTGCACGCCATCCTTCCGCAAAGCCAAGGTCCTCCGCCAAGCGCTCGTCCCCATCGGCGGTCTTGCGCTCGCTCCTCCAGCGGCTTACAGCCTTGCGTCCGTCTTTGGCGCATGGCAGCCCATGCTTGACCCATCGCAAGCGACGTGGATGGCATTCGCTGGTATTATGACTTACATCAGCGCCGTCTCGATGACTGGCTACGTGGCTATCACTACCGCGAACGATCAGATGGATCGCGTTACGTGGGCTCAGGGTGTGCCGCTCTGGGAGCGCTGGGTCAGGGAAGATGAGCGTGCAGCCGTTGACCGTGTCGCGGGCGCGTGGGGATTCAAGAGCTTGGAGAAGAGAGGTGAGGAGGAAGGTGTGGATTGGGAAGACCTAAGAGAGTGGGTAGGTCGCAGGGGAATGGTTCTGGATAAGGTTGAGTTGATGGATGGCATGGAGTGAGCGCTAGATGTGCAGAGGACAAATGTGGAAGGGTATCAGAACTTGCCCGACCTGTTGTCCATCATCTGCGTTCTCCACGTAGGTTTGTCTGCTTCACGCCAGCAGAAACCGCTCCACGTTCTGGACTATGGTGGTGACATCGCTGAACAAACTGCGGTGTGAGTGAATCGCTCTACAACCTGTCACTGCCCACTAGCATAGCATTGCCTATCGGTCATGTGCGTAATCATCTCGCATTGTCGCTTGCGGCGGCTAAAATCAAAAGATACAACAGCTTGATTGAGACGGTAAAAGGAAGCCGGATCTGTATAATAAATGTACGATGATGTTCATAGCTCACAAACAGTATTTACCAGATCTTCTGATCTCTCTAGCCGAAATCACCTTTCAGGTTCGCCGTATTCTTGCCCTGAGAATTGATCCATAAGTCCATCAACAACATCATCACGAAATCCAAAACAAGCATCACAGCACCAGTGACAAATGCCCCCACCACCCCAGCGCGCCAACCCGCAATACACCCATCCAACCCATCACGACACATGAACAGAACAGCGGAAAACATTCCAGCAACCTCCAGTCCCAAACTCACCCCGAAGTCCTCCCATCCTCATCCCGACACCCAACCCAACCCACGAAACCCAACCTCTCACAACCGCCCCTCACAGGCTCACGCCATTAAACTTCACAGATCTGCGCAAACCCAAAACCCCGTCTTCCCCGCTTAGGAAAAGCCGGAGCCCCAATTGCCCACATCAAACTTCCAACGACGAGGGTTGACGACGTCACGGTTGGAGATGGGGGAGGCTCACTGGATGGTCGGCCGGTGGGTTTGACGTACGTACGGATGGTTGCAAGTTAGTATCGGCGAAATTTTTTTCCTCTCGGCGTCTGATGTTCTGTTCTGTCTGGCGGATTCGTCGAGAGTACCCGATCGGTTTCGTCGTTGTGGTTACTGGTCCGATCTGATTGAATGGGGGTCTTGTGACTGACTCTTGCTGAGAACCAACCCGACCGACCTTTAGTTTAGTTTCAGGGTCTTTGGCGGTCAACGCATAGTGTGAGTGACGAAGGGTGAGAACGGAGGGTTATTAGGTGGGTGGTGTTCGGAGGGTTGTGAGTTTGTCAGTTTTGTTTTTTTATATGTTAGAGTAATCACTTCACGTCTCGGCTGGGTGATTATCAATTGATTACTTCTACATCACACGACCCACGATCCACCTTCGCTATACAACAGAACGATCGCGCATAACTAGACCGGGCACATCTACATCGACTATATCTGTGAACCACACTCACTACCACACAAGGACGCAACAAGTCGCTCTCCACGCCTCACAGCGACCACCATCCACAACGCAACCCACCACAATGCCAAAGAGTCCGTCCCTCCAACCCCTCTCAAACCACCCCTCCAACCCCAATCCCCACAGAACCTAATAGTGCCTCCAGCTCTATCCCAACTCCTCACCCCCTCCTCCAAAAACGGCCCCCCACCACCCTACGAAGCCCACCCACCCATGAGTTCCACCCGCGAGCCCAAAGCCGTGAACGGCCAAATGACCGAAGGCGTCGGCGTCTCGCGCGTCAAACCCAAAGAAAGCAAACTCGAGAAGTTCAGGCGGTATGTGCGGGAAGATGCGGCGAAGCAGGCGCAGGGGGATATTTGGGGTGGGGTGAAGGGGATGAATGGGCATGGTTAGAGAGATGGAGAGATTGTGCATGTGCATTTGGGATGGCGGGAGTTTTTTGGGGACGGATCATTATACCAATTATACCATCAACAAGATTGATTTTGCATTTTAGTAGTTATAGATTTATATATTTCTTTTTTATCTTTTCAGCCTCTTAAAGCCTTTGGGCGTGAAGATAGTTCCTCCATCTCTCTGTAAGGAATTTTGGTCAGAGACATCGCACACTCCTGATCCGATCTCCTTTCTCCAGCTCCGCGATCCACTCCTCGACTTTCGCCCTCTTAAGGCCTTCGCGTCCCGCGATCTCCTCGAAAGCGTGCTCGCCGTCAAAGTATCGCGCCAGCGTGGAGAAGCGCTCGCGCAGCTCTGGGTCTTCAAGTGAGGCCTCGATACTGCGCATGGCGGCCTTTTCTGCGAGAGAAGGGTTGGATGGGTCTGCGATGATGCCCAACGTAAGCTCGCTTGGTTGCACTCCAACACGCGGACTGCTTTCGTTGTGGTTGCTTCCGAGCGGCGTGCTGGTTGTGGGAGGTTGTGGCACGCCTGTTGCGAAAGCTGTCTGGTCGGAGGCCACGCTGCTGCCGTCGTCTGAAGCGACGCTTGTGCGGACTCTGAGTAGGCGCGAGACTGGCATTGGCCGCATGCCGTTTTGCTCTGTTGTAGAGCTGTCTACTTCTGCTACGCTCTCGACGTCATCGTCTTGGTCGTCCATTTTCAGCCAGCCCACGGTACGCAATTGTGCGACCAGTTCATGCCGAACGAGCCAGGCCAGAATATCCATGTATGGGACGCGGTGGTCTCGGCTTTGGATGAGCGCTCCATACTTGACTGGCCGGCCTCCGAGCATCGCAAGCATGGCTTCCATACTCGGCAGCGCTGGGAAGCGTTTGGCGTACTCGATGCCGAGCTTTCGCAGATCTTTAAGCGGAGCACGCGGAGACACGATATAGACGTTTCGCGGATGCAGAGGCGAGATGGCTCGCGCTTTGCGCCACTTAATCAGATGCTGTGCGAGGAATACGAGGGTCTTCTCAGGCAGGCCAAGCTTTGTCGCTTGCTTGGCGAGAGACTTCGTGGGAATGGTCTCGCGGACAAAGTATGAAAGGAGAGTAGCGTCGCGGTGGTCTTCGAGAGTGCGTGTGAGAGTCTCGCGGCTTTCCAAGAGCAATATGGCCGATAGATGGGTGACGGCGAGATCGTCAGGTCGCTGTTGGGGAGGCACTTGCAGTGACATCTCCATTTTGTCAAGACGAATACCAGCAATGTCGTCCGCAGAGATACGCGTGTAAACTTCTTGCAGTGCCCAGGCAAGTTCGCTGGTCGAGACGAGTTGAGTCCATAAACTTGCGGCGGGTGTCTTTTCCGTACGACCTCTTTGCTTCACGGCGAGCAACTTGCGACTCTCTATGCTCACGTAGTTTGTTCGCTTTTGGCAGAACTTGAGCGCTTTGCTCAGTTTCTTTGCCACATGTTCGTAGAGATCTGCCGTCTTCAGCTTGCTGTCGCGCGTGAGCGCAAAGACGACATGGAACATGTTCATTTGCTCGGCCACTGCGCCAGAGGTCGTCGAAGCGCTGCCCATGGAGGTGCCCAAGCTTGCGATGCCGTGGGAGTCGAAACTGTCTGGAGCATGCTTGTAGCTCGTAGACAGATTTTGCTGTGCTGGGGTGTCCGGCGCGGTAATCGTGATGCCCGCCACGCTGGAAGAAAGACTTTTGATCGGGCTATGCTGTAGACTGTCTGCCTCCATAGTCTCGGCGCTGTCGTTCTTACGCAAAGTCGGTACAATCACCGGTACGTTTGCCATTGATGGCTCGTCTCGAGCGGCCCAGCTTCCATCTTCTTTGGCAAAGACGGGCAAGCCAACGAACGTGACACCATCCAGACAGATTTCGAATTTCTTCTTCTCACACCAGCGGCCAGGACTAAGCAGCCTTTCGAGGCTTCCGACATCATAGCCTAGGACTTTCTCCAGCGGGTTGGGAATGTCTGTCATCCCGGGCTCAGGGTGGCGCACAGTAGAATCGCTTGCGCCGCGTGTACGCTTGCGGCTTTCGGGTCCAGAGTCATCATCGGCATCGCTGTCAGAGTCGGACGAGTCCGAGAATTGTATACCGTGGTCGGACGCTGATGTTTGGCCATTGTACTGTGGTATAGGCGGGTAATGAAAGACCAGTTTAGGGCCTGGCCGCGAGCGCGTGATCAAGAGCACGGCTATGAGACCGTTTGCTCTTTTGGAGCTGTCGGTATGATCCATTGGTCATCCTTGCTATATGATCAACTTCAATTGCATGAACGCGTCGTTCATCGTTGTGGCGTATCAGAGTTCACAGGACGTGGATCGCAAAGCTGGGGTTTAACGTTTAATGCCAAGAGCTTTTGATTGTGCTGACCGCGATTGGGCGAAGCTAGTATATTTATTGAGAATGGAATAGACGTGGATAAACTGATAAGACCTTCATGACATGCCTGCAATTGTACTGTGCTCGTTTCATACATAGTTTCCGTTCGCTGTGTAACGTTCGATCGTCTATAAATCCCGTACTTTTCCATGCCACAAATGCAAATATTGTCGCGTCCTGATACAAAACTCCACGTACCAAGACTTAGTTGAGGCCCTTCATCTCGCGGAAGAAGTCCATCACACCGGTGAAGACAACGAGCAAGATACCTCCACCGGGGCCGAGTCTGAGCACCTTGGGGATGAAACCCTTGTAGAGAGCACCAAAGCCCTCCTCCTTGAGGACCGTGCCCAGCGCAGGGAAGGCCCAGTTGTACTTGGGTGCCACGCCGGGAACCTTGGTGGTGTTCTGAATTCTGCTCTTGACGACGTCCATGGGGGTGTTGAGGATGGTACCGACAGTGCCACCAATGGCACCAGAGACAAGGTCGTTGCGGACCTGGATCGACTTGTCGCCGGTCGGGTTCGCGGGGAGCATGGCGCGAACCTGGAAGATGCAGCCGAAGTAACCGGCGTTCCAGAGGATGTGGCGCCACATGGTGGACTCGAGACCCTGGTAGAGGGCGAGGGGACCTTCGGCCTTGACGATCTTGCGAACGACGTCAAGAGGGCCGTTGTACTGGGCAGCCTGAGCCTTGTCTTTGTTGATCGTTAGTACAAGTCCAGAATGCGCCAATCGACTCTCAATGCTTACCCTGCAGCCTAATCTTGACCAGCTCGAAAGGCACGACGACGAAAGCCTCAGTAGCACCAGCAGAAGCGCCAGTCAGGATGGAGAGGCCCTGGGTCATCTTGGCGACACCGAACAGGTTCCTGTAGACCTTGCCCCACTCGTCGTTGGCAGCGAACTTGGTGGCACGCTTGGGAGCCTCCATGAGGATGGGAGCAGAGATACCGCGGTAGAGACGCGAAGCACTGCGCTTATGTCAATCCCAAGTCCTGTTCTCATTGTACCTCGAGTATCCATACCCTTCGTTCTTCACAATCTTCTTAATGCAGTCCAACATGCCAGTGTAGTGGTCCTGGCCCGGGACGGGCACATTGCTCTGAATCTGACTGTGCGCATCGTGTCAATTGGTGACTCTACTCGGTCGCGCACTTCCAGTATGCTTACACGCGAGTCTTGACCACATCCAAAGGGTACATGACCAGGATCTCAGACACACCGGCGACAGCGCCAGCGGCGAACTGGTAGACGAAGGGAAGAGGCTTGGGTTCGGCGGCCATATTGACGGTCGCGTAGGGTGGAGTGGAGAGGTGGTAGGGTCGCTGTCGCGGTGGGAGAGGTATGTATGAAAGAATGCGCGTGTACGTGGAGTGGAGAGGACGAATGCAAGATATTCCTGTTGTCGCAATGGCTCGCGCGACTCGCTCAACACTTATCGGATGAACGTTGTCACGCTGCGGCTTTAGTCTTTCGGTGGTGTCGGCTAAAGTTGATGGCGACGTCCGCTGTCGGCCTTCCAATATGTAATAAGGTAGGGTAATGTTGGCTTACTCCTTCTCTTACTCCTCATCTGGTAGAATAATGTTGCAATAATGCCATTAGTACTACCTTTCTTCACGGTTGATCTATCTGTCAGCCATGGGCTGTACGCTTGCAATATCCAGGCAAAGAACAAGATTGCACCAGCTTCCCAGCATGATGTACATACGGTATAGTCGAACAACCAGTCGAACAACCAAGCAACGACGCAGTGGGAAGCAGTAACAAATGTACTGATTTATCATCATTGAACTATACTAACAACCATCATCGGCAACAAACCGTGTTGATATCTAGTATGTTCTGTTGTCAGTCAGCCACTTGTTAGGTATACTCGGATTCAGCCTTGTAATACTTAGTTGTTGTACGTTCACAGCCTCGTCTCACAGATTCTAGAACCCTAATATTCGCCAACCTGTCGTGAGGCTTGCAGCTTGCACCGACCGCTTGCATTAGCGATCTCACACGCGGAATATGCGACACAGCCTCCCACCCGTAGGCGCCGTCGCACCTGCATTACGTCGCCAACACCTTTACGCTAGTTGCATAAAGCTCCAGTCAGCCCCAGCCTCAAAGCCTGAAGCACGCTTCTTATCCTGTTATCACCCGTCATGACATTTGTTAAGACTTCTTCAACGCCTTTCGGAGGCTGACGGCTTGACCTGCCGTATTTTCCACCACAGCCTGCGCCTTGGGTTACGTATCGGCTCAACGCTTCAGCTCTTTCTGTTCGCAAGACAGGTCCACTTGTGAGAAAGCGCTGCGATGTCCACAGCAGGCTCCCATGCTGTCCCGCCGTGGATGCCGGACGAGGGATCGCAGAACGCGTTGCGCGACAATAAGACTACATACAGAGACGGGAACCTCGCGTTGGTCGTTGGTGCTGGTGTCACTATGAACAGTCTGGCTGTCCCGCCGTGGATGCCGGACGAGGGATCGCAGAACGCGTTGCGCGACATCAAGACAGCATACAGAGACGGGAACCTCGTGTTGGTCGTTGGTGCTGGTGTCACTATGAACAGTCTGGCGTCATCGCAGAAGCAAGTTCCGCAAGACGTGAAAGACCGCTTGACTTGGCCAGGCTTGCTTCGGCACGGACTGGCATACGTGAAGGAGGTGAAGGGGGACTTGAATCACTTGAGTTTTCTGGAGAAGAAGAGGTTCAATTCATACGAGTCCGCATTGCAGGACAATACATCTGATCTCACGACCGATGATCTGATCGACATTGCCGGACTCTTCAAGAAGAGCCTTGGACAAGATCAGCTACCGAATTGGCTCGAACGCTGCTTCAGGCGGCTATATCCTGATTATATTCAGGGCGAGACCATTGGGGTTCTTCAGGCAATACAAGCGTTGCGTTTTGGAGGGGCGCGCATCATGACGACCAACTACGACGACACGATTGAGAGATTCTGTGGAACAAGAGCTGTCTTGCCTCAGAACGACATCGACATGGCCGAGTTTGTCCACGGCGGGCAAGATGGTGATATTCCCGGCGTCCTGCATGTACACGGCCACTGGAAAGATGCCCGCAACGCAGTACTAGACGTTGTTGACTACCACCAAACCACATCCGACGAACCGCTCCAGGAGGTGCTGCAGCAGATGTTCAACAGCACCGAAGTGTTGATCTTCGTTGGTACTGGCGACGGATTGAATGATCCGAACTTTGGAGGACTTTTACGCTGGGCCAAAGAGAAGTTGCAGAACCAGGCGAATCGTCACTTCGTCCTCATGAAGGATGGGGACACATCAACGAATCGAGCTGTGGTATCGCCAGTGTTCTACGGGCGTCAGCATAGCGATCTCGCTCCCTTCCTTCAAGCGATCGCTGATTCTAAAGTGGTTTATGAAGGTCCGTAAATCTTCCGTTGACCGACTGACGTCTCTCTTCCTTTCATGTGAGCATGTTCAAAAGATCAACTACCGCCAGTGGGTCAATTTGTATTCACCTTGGTGTGCCTTTTTCCACATTCATGCCGATGTTGCCGATACTGGCAACTTGGCGACCGAGGCAAGAATCGAAGTAAGCCAAACCGTCCGACACTAACTCGAGAAACGTAGAACCGTCGTCCCAGTCTCACATCGCATTCAATCGTGGCCTTGTAGTCCTGGACCATGATGTAGAGCCAGCTACCCGGTACCCTCGTGATCCGCTCCCTGAGGAATTGGATGAAGCCACCCTGGATTGGTTTTACCGAAGCCCAGAGTACCAATCATGGAAAGACAGCCCTTGCTGCGTGCAACTTTGTCTTTACGGCCTGCCAAGAAGTGGCAAGACAATACTTCTGAACCATCTGCTCCAGACTGTCACCCAGCGATTTGATCGGAGTTGGGACACTGCATCAATGTTCTGTACCCGAAGCATTTCGAGTGAGTCATGCATTGTGGCAACTCTTGCTCATCAGCTATTGCGGAAGAAACACGTCTCACAAGAAGCTGTTTACAGCATTCTCCATGATGCGGGGCTTACGTCGGAGGAGCACTGGGCGGACCGCCACGTAGATTCTTGGTGGGACCTACTGGAAGCCTTGACTATGGGGATGCCCGGGCGTAAAACTATCATTCTCATCGATGGCGTCGACAAATTGGCGGATAGAATTCGGAAGGCTTTTCTTCTCGATCTCAATGCGTTCACCAAGAAATTGGATGACAGCAACTGCTACGCCCGACTCCTTCTATCAACAAGACGATATCCGGACATAGAAGCAGCGTTAAGCGCCTGGCCCACGGTGGAATATGGCAAAGAGAGAAAAGGTGCTATGCAATCTGTTCAATCGGATGAACGTCACTGACATGTGCTAGAATGTTTGAGATCCTTGAAGTTCAGTGAGTGGAATGCTCGAGAGATCCTCGTGGAACCTTTCGACAAGTCCGGACAATGGTTGTTTACCAATGAGGACTATACGAACTGGACAGCCAGCCCACTCCCAGGGATCTTGTGGATTGAAGGCAAACCAGGAAGTGGCAAGTCAACATTGGTGAGAAAACTCATTCAGCTGCTAGAGCTTCAGAAATCTGCCTCGGTACCACCATCCGAAGAACAAAAACTCGAAACCCACTCAGAGCCTGACTCCTACAACATTGTTGCCCGGTTCTTTTACAGTTTTCGCGGCGGTCCGACCGAAGTTGGTCACTCTTGGATGCTTCAATCGCTCGTGTACCAGATCTGGTCGGCGAACGCTCGCCTGTTCTACCTCATTCAACAGGAATTCAGATTAGCTCGAGCAGCCGCAAATGGGAATCACGAACGCATCAAATGGACCGATCCTGTGTTGATGGATGTATTACGCTCGCTTCATCGAGTGGATTTTGCGCTCAACGTCACCATCGTGCTTGATGGTTGGGATGAGTCCGAACGGACGGGTAACAGGCGAGGTGGCATACTAGCACTTCTGCGTGACCTCGTCATCAAACCTCCGGGGGGCCTATGCGACATCAAAATCTTGTTAGCCAGCCGGCCGCAATTGGAACTCCCGCGATGGTTTCAGCAGGTTCAGCGCCAATACTACATTCGTTTGGAGGACATGAATGCAGGTGACATTGCAAAGTTTGTCGGGGTAAGAGTCAAGGAGTTCGAGCAAAGCCTCTCGAACTTGCAACCCATTCCCGGGTACGACATTTCTCGTTCCAGCACCAGCCGCAGCCGCATTGTCACCGAAGAACACAACAAGCGCGTGCTAACGCTCACATCGATCGAGGAATACATCAATTCTCACGCTGAAGGGGTGTTCATTTGGGTTGCTCTCGTGTTGAAAGATATCAGCGAAGTTGCGGACAAGGGTGGCGTGAGCTTGATAAGTCTTCTCACACGCGTCAAACGGCTTCCTCGGGAGCTGCAGGGTAAGGATGGGTTTTACAGACGGATGATTGGCAGATTGGAGGAAGACATGGGAAACGGCGGGAGCGACGACTGGAAGGGGAGAATGATGTTGACATGGGCAGCGTTTGCCTTCAGGTCGCTTACGCTCGATGAACTCGGAGACGCTCTGGTGGACTGCACTACTTTCACAGCCAGCGAGAGCCAATCTGCAGAATTCTCTATCGCTGACCACCGTATTCAGGGACTGCAACGCGGTCTCATCTCGCATGCGGGAGGCTTGTTAGAGGTGATGATACACCATACGATACATCTTGCTTTCGACTGACCAGTCTTTAGGTTCGTGGTACACATGCTCAGAAAGATCGAAATGTTGTGCAGTTTATCCACTTGACTGCTCGAGAGTTTCTGCTCAGCACAGATGGTTCTGCTGATCCCTTGACACTTGGCCGGGCCACGAGCAATGCGACAATAGCTGTATGCTGTTTGCAATATCTCAGAATCACTCTGATGCATCCAGAACTACTGTCAACCGATGACCAGTCGTCGAAATACGCACAGACAGTCGAATATCTATCGCAATACCATTTGCTACAATACTGCCTTGATCATATCCACCGGCACTATATCGAGTCGGCACATCAGAAGCCAATGGTCCAACGTGAATTTGAAAATCTTGTTGCCGATCTGGACTCTCGGTGTCAATCTATCGCCTCACGGCTCGTGGAACATTGGGTCAGGTCGACTTCGGAGGTATTCAGCATTAGCCGCACGAATTTGGAAGTGGATGATGCCACTGTTGCAAGTACAGATGATCTTCTGATGGGTCTCCTGACGACTGCGGCCCGCATAGGACAGCATGAGACTTCAGAGGTGTTGCTGTCGCTGTGGACGGACTTCGCCACGACCGATCATGCGGAAACTCGGAGAGGCTCACGGCCACTGATTGCGGCCGGCCAGGGTGGTCATATCGGCATTTTGCAGATGTTGATTGACAAAGGTGTCGATGTTAATGCGTCTGATGGGCATGGTCGTACCGCTCTCTCCTATGCTGTCATGGGAGGGCATCGCGATGCTGTCAGATATTTGTTGGAGGTGGGTTCAGACCCCAATGCTTCTGATGAGCACCGCCGCACAGCCCTCACGTACGCTGCTTCCAAGGGCGACATTGAAGCAGCCCGCATCCTACTGGACAAAGGTGCCGATGTTAAAGCTCGCGATGGGCAAGGGTACAATGCTCTCATCTACGCCAGTCAAAAAGGTTACCTGGAGATGGCCAAGCTTCTACTTGAGCGCGGTGCCGACATCAATGTCCGCGATAAGCAAGGATGTGATGCTCTCATCTATGCCAGTCAAGCGGGTTATCTGGATGTCGTCTTACTTCTACTGGACTGTGGTGCCGGTTTTTCTACTCAGGACTAGCAAGGGCGCGATGCTCTCATCTATGCCAGTCAAGCAGGTCATATGATTGTAGTTCAGTTGCTACTGGGGCGCGGTACCACAACATCAATGCCCGCGATGGGCAAGGGCGCGGTGCTCTCATCTACGCCAGCCAAGCGGGTCATCCGGATGTAATTCAGTTGCTACTGGGGCGCGGTGCCGACATCAATGCCCGCAAAGGCGAGGATGCATCGCTCTCTTCTACACCACAGAGAGAGGCCATTTACAAGCAAGCAGGCTCTTGGTTGACGCAGGTGCTAATGTCGATGCTCTTCGTGTACCCGCTCAACTGTATGCCTCATCAATCACAAGGCTACTTTCTCAATCGCTTACCTTCATATCATCCTGCCGACTGACTCGTTCGGCACATTCGTAAATAGCAATCGTAAAGTCGGAATGCAGCTCATATTATGAGCATAAGTCACGCCCGTAGTACCCTCTTGTATGAGGCTGTGGCATCAATACTAGTGTCAACGGGGCTTAGTAGGAGACATTGATGTTGTCATTGTTCGAAAGCAACACAGAGCTCGTGGATTTGCTGTTGCATTTCTAAGCGGATGTGTAACAGAAAGCAACCCGTGTGGCACTACCTTTAACATTGCTCAGGCGGCAAAACACCAACCTCACGCGAACTTCGTTCAGATGCTGCCAAATGCTGGCTTGCAGTAGAAACAAACTCTAGTCTCGTGAGACGCAGGCAGTGCTAACCAATTTCCACCTTCACATGGACGAATCGATCCTGGCAGCCTGAACAATTTTCCCGCAAAATGACCCACATGAATTGAAAGCGTCCCATGACCTTGGTGCGGCCATTTGTAACCGCGGCCTGTATTCATAGAATTCTCCGCATCGTAAGCTCTCCTCCCATACCTGTTGCATAGTGTCAATACCACACAATAAGCGCCGCAACGCCGCAACAATACCGAATGTTTCATCCGGCGCTTAGTCAGTTGGTAATGAACGAACTCGAATGCGGCGGGACTCGGCATTAGAAAATCGAGCGCGACAACTTCCAATATAAACACAGCAACCTGTACAATATGCCCTCGCCAAGGAAGAGCGGTAATAATAGACCATGCCGCAATAATGCAAGGATTAAGGAGAGAGGAGTTAGTAGTTGTAGGGCTCTGGATCGGAAGCCGGATGCCGGCACCTTCCCCTTCCCTTGGTGTCGGGCTCTGCAGGAAGCAACAGCATGTGCACAAAGCGTTTCAACTAGGAGATGCACGCCTCTCGGTCATATCACGCTGTATAACGGTTGTCAAGGGTGGCACAAACATACACGCCTGATCAAGTCATCAGATACTGGAAGCCCTACACTAACCACGGCGGCACAGCATGTTGTGTCTCTTTGATGATGCACTGCCTCTTCAAGGAGGAAGAAAGCTGTGCCACGCAAAAACGTCCAAGCCTCCAAGAACCACTCGTCAACGGCTGCCCATACCGTTCCCCGATCCTTCGCCCCCCAATCTGATACCTGCCGAGCAAAGCACCAGTACGCTGGAAGACGCACAGCCCAATCCTTTTCCCGCTTTCATCTTCAGCCTTGACGTTATTGTCAAATTTGGCGCAGCCTTGATCATGCACTAGACCCCACTATGCGCAGGAACATGATGCCGCCGGAGGGTCGGATGCCTAAGCACATGGCTATGGCTATCTCCTAGCTTCTGGTCCCAAGATGCCAAAGGCGCTTGGCCGGCCGTCTGATGAATACATAGCTTGAATGCAGCCGTGTAGGGCTTTTCTTGTGGTTTGTGCTAGTTCTCATTCGTTCATTCATACATAGCCTTGCTGTTCGACTAATCATGATTGCACCTCTTCCAACACTGCAAACGAACGAAGTGTGAGTAAGCTCCTTATACATGTACCTCAGTAACTTCACTGAGGGGGCTTGGGCACAGTAAGAGTGAACAGTGCTGACTCGATGCTTATCAGCAGCAGCCTTGAAAAGATGCCGCGAGCTACCGACTACCTGGAAGAGTCGCAAACACCACCAGACAACCCAGAATCGATCATGAACGCACAACAACCACCGAAAGAGAAAGAAATCATCGCATCGCAAAAGCCCATCACGGACGCACAACAACCCCAAGACCTCATCTCGTCGCAAAATCCCTCCATGAACGACCCGCCAAAACGCCCATGGGCCAGCCCACCTACCAGAATCCGATATCCCGGCCCTTATCAAGACGACAGCACATACACCGTAATCTGCGGCCTGCGAACCGTCCTCGCTCGCTTCCTGATCTGGTTCAATCTACCTCTCTGCTGGTTCGTCGGAATCGGCATAGCGACTCGGCACATCGACCACTGGCTGGCCTCGCATTTCTCTGGATCCGAAGCAAGAGTCGCAATCACGTTCGTCGTGACATACATTGTCTACGCTGTCCTCACACATACTGTGGCAGTTTTCGCTGCCATCTGGTCTGAGCTGTGGTGGAATCCGTACGCTCGCGCGCCGACGTTGAGGGGCGAGGTTGGGAGGGAGGAAGAGGTTGCTATGGTGAAGGAGAATCGCAAGATAGCGAGGCGGATGGCGCGGACTTTCTTACCGTGTTTATGATCGGGTTCTTCTTCTTGAAATTTAGCGAGCGATGCAGCGATTTCTAGCGTTCAGAGCGCTCTTCTTTCACATTTCAAGCACTCACTACGTGCCATCCCTCCCGCCAGCACCTCCAATACCGCTTCCTACCCTCTCGCCGATCCCGCTAGCCATTTTGTGATCGCCAGGGTTTGCAGCAGCTTCGTACAGGAAGTTCACGGCTTCTCTGCTCGCTTTGATCCACTCGCCTTTGAACCCGATGTAGCTGATGACCGTCTCGTCTTCCTCGCCTTGGCTCCAATTATCTTCCCAGAACAGCTGTAGGCTGCGCACGGTGTTGAAGAGCGTGCGCTTCACGGGCACTTCTTGCACCTCGTTTGACTGTGCTAGTTCCAGGGTCTGGGTGGCTTGCAGGGAGGATGCGGTGTCGAAGTCGAGGCCGTCGCGGTTGAGGAAGACTTTGAGAGTCATGGGCGCGGAGGGAGTGGTGGATGTGCGGATCAGGATGCTGTGGAGGCGGATTTGTGCGGTGAATCTGGCATTTGTTAGCTACTGTTTTGGTTCTTTTTGGCTGCGGTTTTCACTCACGGGATGTGCATCAACAACTGTTCATCCGCATCGCTCTTCAATTCCGGCTCTTCGTTCAATCTCTCGGTCCACGTCTTCTGCACTACTTTTGCGCCGCTTCCAGACTCGCTCTCGTTCAGTGTGTTGATCGCGCTAAAGTCGATCTGCTGGTAGATGTGGTTCTGCAGCGCAGGAGTGAGGTCGTCCGTGTGGTCGTGGGCCGCGCCCTCGGAGTGGTCGTGGCCGTGGTGCTCATGTTCGTCGTGACAGTGTGACATGGCTGTTGTTTGTATTGGGCTTTTGGCTGGCGAGCAGCAGGGATTGGTAGAGTTCACATGTTTGGTGTTGGTGGTGTCTGGGAGAAGCTTGGAGGGCGGACAACAGCCAAAGTCGTCGACCGCGGGGCATCAAATGACATCTTCCCGCACGACATCGTCTCGACATCGTCTCAACATCGTCTCAACATGGAACTCTACTGACGAAGAACATGAACTCGAGAAGAACATATAGCATTACGACTCGACTACACACCATCAATGGGGACTGCTAACTCAAATCAAAACACTGGTCATCAGATTCTCTGTCTGTCCTAAGTTGCCTAGATTCACCCTGGTACGAAGGAGACAACAAGTCGCGGTCCAACAGCACAGGATAACCGATGGCTCCAAGCAAACATCTTTCCAGCACGCCTCGTCGCATCATGTGGTCACGTCCACCAGGTCTTCTCAGAACTTGATGCACAATCCCAGAGGGTCATCCCCGCAGAGTTCTCTGATATAAGCGCACTTGTACTGAACAGATCGCCATGGTCCATTTGCCGCCAGCCCTGCTGCATTGCCTGGGAGTCGCGCTGCCTCGCACGTGTTCGCGTCTTGCTGAAGGTAACGCGCTGGGCTGTCGCCGCCGTTGCCCTGACACTGGCTGTCGATGTACAAGTTCACAGTGCAGGTGATGCCTTGTCTAGGGACTATGCCGTCGACGGTGAAGTACATGCTGCGAGCGCCGCCTTCGGTGTCCGGGAGGGTGACGCAGCTCGATTCGTTGTACTTGGTGGTGGCGTTGTAGGTCAAGTTGCTGAACTTGTAGGGAGCTCCGATCAGACCGTTGACTACGAATGGGTTGCTGGATTCTGGCTGCAGATTGGACGTGTTGGTGCACTTGGTGTCTGGGAAGGTGTAGACATTTGCGTACGGCACCTCGGTCTTGCACGCTGGAGGTGCAGTCGAGGATGTGGACGACGCTGATGCTGATTCCGTCACGGTGATGACGCTGGCAGAGATAGTTGGAGTGACTGTGGCCGTGGCGGTGTTCGTGATTGTGGCTGTGGCTGTGATGGTGGTTCGGAATCGGGTGGTGGTTGAAATGACAGTGCTGGTCACTACAACCACACCTGGGCAATTTCTTGGTCTGACGCATCCTCCAGGACAGACCGAACCGTCGGCAATCCGGCATTGGTTTGGAGGCGGGCTGATCGTACAGACTGGACGCGGCTGCTGCTGGGCGTGTACCATCATCGGCATCGCTGCCAACAGCGCAGCGATCATGAAACTCATCTACTGCAGTAAGTATGTTGTTCAAGGCTGACGGAACGTAGGAAATCATACTTGGAACTGCATGATGTTGGGTGTTCTTGTCTTCTTCCAGATAGTTCTCGGGGTGTTGTTAGAAATGGTCTAACCAATCCAGAGACAACATCAGCGTACTTATATGCCGTTTCCCACCAAGACTAACTCTCAGTCGAGCAAGTCTACCGTACCGACTGAGGCGTATAGCTCGCGCCCAGAGGCTGCAACTCGTTCACTCTTGGGCGCTGTGCACTTGCTTGATCAAGACAGCAAACTTTGCGATGTACTCCCAGACCTCCGCCAACAATATTGGACTTGACTGCATTGTTTGTCCGAAGAACTACCTAGCATTGCCGTCGTGAGTTCAGAGTCTGGGGCGACAAGCCTGTACCTGCGTGGCTGTCGTGCGATGTCCACATTCGGGCTGCAGTACCACATGCATGTCTCGAACGAGCTCGACAGTGTCACAAAGCCACTACAATTGACAAGTGGTACCTGACAGGTCATACGATCAGGAGTGCAGTTGATCTATGTCTATGCAAGACTTACGCTACTTTAACTTCCAAACCATCACGCCAGCTGCAGGTACATCCCCTTCCTCGCCAATGATAAGATCTCCATCGACAGTGGGCGGACTCTGTGCTTCCCAGCCATAGTTGATCGCCCATAGCAAGTCACCCCTTCTAGCCAGGCGTAACGTAGCACCGAGATCATTCTCTTTCCCAGGGACTTGGCCAACCAGATCCTCAACCCCAGCTTCAGCAGCCACATCGCCAAGGTACGACACCAGGAAATCCACAGGAGGGTTGAAAGCAAGATAGTGCGTGTTGTTCTCAGAGCATGCTGCAGGCTTGCCCGGACGGTGGCGCGAAGTGTACTCCACAGTAGCATTGGAGGTGGCGTTTTGGCGCGAGCACTCGATCCACTCCTCCCAGGCTGAGATGCTGTAATTCGATCCAGCATAGCTAATACCGCTTCCAGCATAAGTTGGAGGGGTTTCGATCTGGGTTACACGCATTGGAAGACGGTCTCGCACTGTGCCTGCAGATGGGTTCAGGCCTGGCGAATAGGCAAAGTCGGGCGTTTTGCTGCCGGTATGAGGACCGAATACTACCGGGCCGGGGAAGTCGGCAAGCGCCTGATTGAAAGCGGTGGGAATTATTGGCAGGCTGGGGACGACGACCATCTTGTATCCCTCGAGGCTCTGGTCGGGCGAAATGACGTCTATGCTCAGACCGAGACGACGAAGAGACGAGTAGAAAGTGTAGACCAGGTCGATGTACTTCAGTGCAACGTCGGCATAGCTCGCATCCTTGGGCGACCAAGCGCCACTGTACGGCTCGATGGTCCAAACCCAATTGGAGGTGTAGTCAAAAACGAGAGCAACGTCGGCTTGCTTCTCGCCGGCGTTAGTCGTGTTTTCGGCTCGCAGTACCGGCAAGTCTTCGTTGGCAAAAGTCTGCGACTCGATGTAGCCTTGGTCCTCAGTGTTGTCCGACAGGAAGAGTGCCGATAGTGTCTGTTCCTGGGCATAGGGTACCTGACGCCAACGGAAATAGTTGACCAGGTCTCCCGAAGCCGCAAAAGTCTCATGTGTCCATAGACGGACCATTCCCTCCAAAGGTGAAACACGGTAGTGGTTCCAGTTGAGTACACCCGGCTCCATTTCCATGACGCCGAATGGCCCGTGATTCTCTCCGTACCCAGCTCCAGAGACGCCACGGTAGAGCGCATGATGGAATGCTTGAATGTCAGGAACTCCGGTGCGAAGATAGTCAATGATCTCGTCGTCAGATAGGGAGACTGCCTCCACGCCGGCAAGAGGGTACGCATCCCAGGTCGAGACATCGATTCCCACCTCCCGGGCAAATTTGTGATGGTCGAAGTCCGTATAGAACATCATGAAGTTGTGCATGACAGCATGACTAGGTGCTAGCTCGCGGAGGATGGTGGTCTGCTCTTTGGCAAACTCAATGACCATGTCACTGCTGAATCGCGCCCAATCGAGCGTGTGTGCCTCGTTGGTGGTGTATACTTCCAGGAATGGAGGTTGGACAGTGTCAAAAGACACATATTGTGAAGACCAGAAGACGCGGCCTTGAACATTGTTCATTTCCTCGATAGTAGTGTACTTCTCCTGAAGCCAAGATCTGAACCTTGTGATGGCGTCTTTGTCGTAACTCCGGACGGTATCATGGCATCCGAATTCATTGTCAAGTTGCCATCCAGCAACGGCAGATGAGTTACCATAGCGCTCAGCGAGCTTCCGGGTGATCTTTTGGCTTTGCTCGCGATAGTCGAAGGAAGAGAAGCTATAGTGTCGACGAGATCCAAACAACAGTGTAGTATTCGTACGATCGACAAAGTCTACATCGTACTTCTCCGTAAGCCAATTAGGCGGCGTGGCAGTAGGAGTACCAATGATAGCTTTGAGGCCGTACTTGGCAAACAGTTCGATGGTCCTATCCAAAACGGTGAAGTTGTATTCGCCCTCGGAGGGTTCCAGTACCGTCCAGTCAAACTCGTTCACACGAACGAATGAAATATTGCTTTCGCGCATTCGAGCGACATCGGACTCCCACATCCATTCTGGCCATTGAGATGGGTAGTAGTCGACTGCCAGGTGCAGACCAGTTGGCCAACGGCTAGAGTCAGGCTTGAGTGTAACATTGTGAATTGGTGTGGTAGGTATCGACGCGCACAATACCAGCTGCAACGAGGCCGCCAGTGCGGCTAAAGATGCATGCATGGTCTTTGGGAGGTTGAGATAGAAATCGTAAATATCAAGCTGTTCCAAGCAACAGGGTGGTTTATGTACTATTCGACCGTCAGGTGGGGTGAAGTGAGGGCTACACTAGACCCGTGCGATCACCACATCTAAGAGGCATACTATTACCTACTTGCGGAATATGGGCCAATAGCATGCTAGCTTTTCCGGCTGCTTAGGGCCCATGATTCGACTGCATCTTACAGTGCCCGGACGGTCCGGACGACAACAATATAAGCCTGCAGAAGTGCTTTAGCTCACGTCATAGTCAGTCGCCGACTGTGTTTGCCGAGTCGGAAGTAGTGGTTGGGACATGCACCCGTGTGCAAAGTTGACGATTGGCAGTCGAGAAAATGATCCCCACCTCGGGCTTTGTGGAGAATCGGAGAATCTGTGGAGTCGGTCCACGCAAATAAAGAGATCTGCATCTTTCTCGCTCAGAGCTTCGCCGAGGGTTCTCGTCTGATTTCTTTGTCGTGCGGACTAGACGGATTGTCGATTGCGAGGGGTGTAAGAAACCCGGTATGAAAATGACTTCTTGGGCCAAAACTCCCAGAACCTTGTGTTGTGGCACTTTTAAAAAGATATGGGCTCGGCACGAACGACGCTTATTTGTGGCACAGGTTAGCATTGCAAAGCTTGGGGGTTACAGCAATTCGCGGAGACTGTTGTTGTGCCTGGCTGAGCACAGCAGATGCGAAGCTCGGTTGCGCGCTTCGAGAAAGATAGGTAGGATTGTCTGAAATTGTCAATGACCATCTGGTGTGTCATGGGTCCCGTTGACTGCGAGCTTAGCCCAATTCAGTGTCATGTATGCGCAATTTGCGCATGTTCAGTAGACGTGTCTCTTGCTCAGTGTCTGACACGACATATCATGGTCTGGTTGAATGCTGTGTAATGTATCTGGGTATCAGTAAATCTCTGCCTGTCTTGCGCCGATGATTGCAAGTTGCATTGCACATAAGCGCCATCTAGGCTGCAATTGCCTCTCTCTGGCGTCGTTGCTGTGCCCTTTCCTTCTCTCTTGCTCTCTGCGGATCGCTTGATGGAACTTCCGGCATAGGCTCTTGCACTCGTGTAGGCGCGTCGGGCATGGCAGGTACGCCATTCGCTTCCCTTTCCATTGCCAATAGTTCATCTTCCACCTCGTCCTCGTCTTCGTTCGACATCTTACCGCCAAGAAGCTCATTGATTTCCTGGTCACATCAGTCAGCCTCTTATCCTCCTTGACACCTGGTTTTACAATTCCGCTCACATTCTGATATGCCTGCGCTTCCTCCGTCTCACTCATAATCAACTCCACCTTGTCCAAGCCTCCCATCTCCTTGTGTATCTCTTTCAACACCGCAGTGCCTTGTTGTAGACCAAAGACCACATCCTTCTGCACCAAAGCAAACTCCACATCAGAGGTCAGAGCCTGGAGCTGCGCCAACTGCTGGTCCGTCTTCGTGAGCAGCGACTCCTGATATTTCTTCCGTCGCAGAGCAAGCAGCGCCTTATCTTTGTGGCCTAGTCGTAGGCACTCACGTGCTACTTCGGTTTCGCGGTCTGTGACGATCTTGATACGCTTTTGATACTGTTGCAGCTTGTCGCGCTGGACTTTCATGTCAAGGATTGCTCTAGGACATGCTCAGCGAAAGCCATGTCTGGAGCGCGTGCGTCGAACCTACTTGTCCTGAGCCGAGATTTTGTTCGAGCTGTTGCTGTTACCCATGATGGCGGTTGGGAGTCGCGAACTCGACTTGAGTGGTGTTTGGTAGCCTGTATTCGAATGCAGGATGCAATGCAGGGATAAGGTAGTGCAGCAAGATGACTGGTTGCGTGTTGAGGGCAAGTTGAGGGTGTTGTCTATCGCTGATGTCACTCGCCCAGGCCTCGGCTACAGATAAGGTAGTGCGGCCCGCGACCACGTGGTTCCACGCTGCCGGGTCATCAACTCGTCAGTTGGCGAACAGCAATCGATCAATACAGGTACTCTCGTTGCTTGAACGCTCGTTCAAATCATTCAGGGTATCGACTTCGGTGAACGCAAGAATTTCTGCAGATTCGAAGTCTCTTATGTGAGAACATGATCTTCCAAGCATTTCAAATAATACTCAGGCATGGCGGGTGATTTATCAAACAGGTCACGATTCAGCAACAGACCAAATACCCGCCCTACTTACCGCATCCGTGGCCAAATCGAACAAGAGGAGAAATGATATGTATTCTGAACCATTGAAAGTAGAAACAAGCACTCGTAAGCTCTGTCAACAGCCTGTCGAAACTGGTACTTCAGTACAAAGGGTTAGGGTTGGGGCACTCAATGTGCTCACATGGCTCTTGAGTCAAACACCTGCAATTGTGGCTACTTCTGGAGGTACACTCTTTCAGACGAACGGTAACTCGTTGAAGGCTTCCTGCTAGATCAAAAGCATCTATCACAGCCAATCTCTACAACAAAAATACCAATAAATTAAGTACCGGCATATTCACTTGACCATGAATAGGGGTTCGACTATAAGGATGGCTACCTGTCATACACTCAACTGTCTGTATCAATGACACTCTTAACACTTCTATACTCTTCAACTTCTTGGGTAGTCGTTGCTGCTCGCATCAGCAAGATGTCGATGTACCACAGAACTTAAGGTTTTGCGCTAACGGAAGCACCCGACAACTTTTTGGCCCTGTCGATTTTTGTGATCTCGCCAATATGCGTCCTCAGGCCCTCACTGTGCTACGCCTTGATGCCCTTGCCAGTCCTCTAGATGTCTAAGCCAACGCGGTTGCTAGGCGCGCTCGACAACGACGTCAACATCGCAGTTGGAAAATTCCTGGAACTTGGCATCGCTGCAGACGTCGACAGCCTATATACCGCCATCCAGCGATCCAATTCGAGCATCAAGCGCAAGCCCAAAAAAGTCCTGCAGCAATCTATCGACCGTTGTCTGGACTTCCGTGGCGTCGCCGAAGATTCTGGTGACGACTCAGAAGCCGCCCTTGAGAAGGAGACTATCGCAACAGCACCAAACGCCGATTTGATGAACCGCAGCTTGCGAGCAAACCTCTCATCCGGCCCTTCGAGGCCTCCGAGTCCGCCTCCGAACGACGATGTTACCAAGAAACGCCGTGCAGCAAACGGAGAGGCTTTGCCCAAACGACAGAAGACCGAGAAGGTCTCCGTAACGCCACCTGGAGATATCAGCCTCTACGACATTGGCGGTATCGAGGATGTGCTGAACCAGCTCAAAGAACTACTAGTTCTACCTCTTCTCAGGCCCCGCAAATATATCGAGACAAACGTCAGTGTGCCTCGAGGAATTCTTCTACACGGCCCGCCAGGATGCGGCAAGACCATGATCTCACGAGCTTTCGCCGCAGCAATTGGGGTGCCGTTTATTGAAATTTTGGGACCCTCGATTGTGTCGGGCATGAGCGGAGAGTCAGAGAAGGGCGTCCGAGAACGATTTGAAGAGGCAAAGAAGCATGCGCCTTGCCTCATCTTCATCGACGAAATCGATGCCATTGCACCCAAACGCGAGTCCAGCCAGAGCCAGATGGAAAAGAGAATTGTCGCACAGCTGCTGGTCTCAATAGACGAGCTCGACAGAGACAAGGAAAAGCCAGTCATTGTTCTCGCTGCTACGAACCGACCAGATTCTCTCGATCCCGCGCTACGACGTGGCGGTCGTTTCGACACTGAGATCAATATCGGAGTACCGAACGAGCAAGTCCGAGCTGCGATCATGCGTGCGCAGACAAGAGGTCTCTCACTGGCACCAGATGTGGATTTCGCCTCGCTCGCGAAGAGAACGGCCGGTTTCGTGGGCGCCGATCTGAAGGATCTCGCTGGCAAAGCAGGCTCATGGCAGATGGCGCAGTACAGAGAGGCACTCGAGCGACAAGCGCTTGATTTGGAACAGACTATGGACCTAGACGACAGCAGAGATATCTCACCAACGGCACAATCCATCATGAGACTCATCAGCACAGCAAGGAGGAGCGACATTCCCGAGCCTCCCGGCTTCGAAGAGACCGCAATCACCATGGCCGCTTTCGACGCCGTGCTACCAAACATCACCCCCTCAAGTAAGCGCGAAGGCTTCGCCACAATCCCAGACGTCTCATGGGAAGACATCGGCGCGCTCGCCTCAGTGCGCGAAGAGCTCCAAACCGCCATCGTCGACCCGATCCAAAACCCCGAACGCTACGCCGCCGTCGGCATCAGCGCCCCCACCGGCGTCCTCCTCTGGGGTCCCCCAGGCTGCGGCAAAACGCTCCTCGCCAAAGCCGTGGCCGCAGAGAGCAAAGCCAACTTCATCTCCATCAAAGGCCCCGAACTGCTCAACAAGTACGTCGGCGAGTCCGAAGCCGCCGTGCGCCGCGTCTTCATGCGCGCCCGCTCAAGCGTGCCTTGCGTTATTTTCTTCGACGAACTCGATGCTCTCGTCCCGCGTCGCGACGATTCTATCTCTGAGGCTTCGAGCCGTGTCGTGAACATGCTGCTCACCGAGCTCGACGGCCTGAGCACGCGCGCGGGAATCTATGTCATCGGCGCAACCAACAGACCCGACATGATCGACGACGCCATGATGCGTCCCGGCCGCCTTGAAACCCGCCTCTTCGTTGACCTGCCCGGCGCGTCTGAGAGAGTCGAGATTCTCAGGGCGTTGATTCGCAACAAGCCCATTCCCGCCGAGGTCGCTGATATCGCGGCTCTGGATGCTTGTCACGGCTACAGTGGTGCTGATCTCGAGAGTTTGATCAGGAAAGCTGGCCAGCACGCTCTCAAGAGCGGGAAGTACAGGGTTGAGAAGGACGATTTCGAGTTTGCGGTGCAGACTATCAAGGGCAGTGTTGGGAGCATGGACAAGTATTATAAGCTGCGCGACAAGTTTATGCATAGACACTAGAAGAGGGTTTGTGGGAGTGTTTGGAACCTGTCGAGTATGATGCACAGGTGTACGCTTGCATTTGAATTGTATGTAATACCTGGATCTTTTTCTCACATCGTCGATTTGGCACTCTCGTCATCATACTTCACTGCAGCTCCTGAGAGATAAAGACCGTCTTGTGTAATATCTTCCAGGCGCTCTCTGACTGAGCGTGACAAGCTTACGTCGAGGCGTCAAAAACGAATAGTGTGTTTCTGGGAATGAGTAAGGTGTGTGCCACTTGAATGCGCTGAGAGCACACCATGGTGGAATCGAACTCTCTGTGGCATTCTTCGCATATCATGTAACGGTCAGCTCAGAAATATCTTGATAGCATATCAAAGGCCGAGCATGAATCTTGAAATGCAGTGCGACCTCCTAGCACGCCAACCTCTTCGATGGCTGATGTAACGTCCTGTACATAAGGCTTCAGCAAAAGAGTGACTCCGAACTGCAGGACTTGACACAGGCTGCAGAAAAAGTTAGACGACGCTGGTGAGCCAGCACCGGAAGACGGTGATATTGAAGAACTGTCATTATCATGAGATGCTCCTCAACAGGGAATCGAACCCTGGTCTCCCGCGACTTGTCGGTGTTAATGACAAGCGGAAATC
>Ga0265797_10001813_pt1 | contig 37082 bp, 26 predicted proteins | sample P2T30metagenome_FD_192433 | JGI IMG/M metagenome (GOLD analysis project Ga0265797, IMG submission 192433) | Plant litter microbial communities from East Loma Ridge, Irvine, California - P2 T30 | ecosystem: Environmental > Terrestrial > Plant litter > Unclassified | place: USA: California...
ACATCGACCATCGATTTTCCTACATGCATCTTCGCATCGCATGGACTGGCCGTAAAGAGAAGGTACAGCCGTACCGACGGGGAACCCCACACTTATGTGGGGAGTGAGTGAGTGAATGGATCTACTTTTAGTCAAACGGCAGCAGCCGAGCCAACCACAACCCCCGTAATGACCGAGATTGATACGTCCACGGCCATGACTTCATGCCCATAAAAGCACATCTACCTCCTAATGCCCCCCGAACTTCCTGGTCTCGTCTCTCACTCATCACAGTCGCTTTGAAAGAGGGCAGTTGCGTCTCATCTTCTTTCCCCCCTCTCCAATCATGAGTGCCACCGCCCAGAAACTCGTCCAGTTCGGCACCAAACATGTCGCCAAAGGCATTGGTCGCCTCACCCCAGAGGTCTTCGAGAGCGGAGCCGGCAGCTATGTCAAAATGGTAGGCGGCCGCGAATACCTCGACTTCACCTGCGGCATCGGTGTCACCAACCTGGGCCACTGCCATCCAGCCGTCACAAAGGCCGCACAGGCCCAAGTTGGAAAACTCGTCCACGGCCAGGTCAACATCGCCTTCCAAAAGCCTTACCTTGAGCTGGTGGAGGGGTTGATGCCGATTATGCCGCACAAAAGTCTAGACACCTTCTTCTTCTGGAACTCCGGCTCCGAAGCTGTCGAGGCTGCCGTCAAGCTCGCTCGCCACGCTACCAAGAAGCAGAACATCGTTGTCATGCAGGGCTCTTACCATGGAAGAACCATGGGCACCATGGCCATGACACGCTCCAAGACCATCTACGGCGAGAACTACGCCCCGCTGATGCCGGGCGTCTTCTCCGCTCCATTCCCATACTGCGCTCAATGCACTGTTGCAAAACACTCCAAGGGCGAATTCAGCGCTTCCAACTGCTGTATGGACCCCGTCGCTCAACTCGAGCTGCTGCTCAAGCGCGAGACTGCTCCATCAGACACAGCTGCCATCATCATCGAGCCGGTTCTCGGCGAGGGCGGCTATGTCCCTCCACCACCCGGCTACTTCGAGGCCGTCCGCAAGATCTGCGACAAGCACAACATCCTTTTGATCTTCGATGAAGTGCAGTCTGGCTTCGGACGTACCGGCAAGATGTTTGCCTGCGAGCATTGGGGTGTGCGTCCTGACATCCTTGTCATGGCCAAGGGTATTGCCAACGGTTTCCCGCTCTCTGGAATTGCATCCCGCAAAGAATTGATGGACATGCAAAAGCCCGGTTCAATGGGTGGCACCTATGCTGGCAACGCCGTCTCCTGCGCCGCCGGTGTTGCCGTGCTGGACGCCTTCAAGAAAGAATCTATCCTCGACAACGTCAACCTTCGTGGCGCCGAGCTGCGCAAGACCCTCACAGACGCGCAAGCCGATGCGAAGACCTCGAAGATCGTCTACGATATCCGTGGCCTTGGTCTGATGTTGGCGCTTGAGTGCCAACCCGGCAACAATTACGCCTCGAGAATCCAGAACAAGTGCATGGAGAAGGGTCTTCTCGTCTTGACTACGAGCATCTACGATACTCTGCGGTTCATCCCTCCTCTTAACATCTCCCAAGAAGACATGGCAAAGGGCTGCCAGATCGTCAAAGAGTCCATTGAGGAGGTCGCTCTGGAAGGTTGATGTTGACATCCTTGGGGGTGTCTCATCTTGTGGCTGTACTACTAGATGATACCGTGACAACAACAGCATTTTTCTTTGAGATTCGACGGACTTACTTCGAGGACCACAAGGGCGCGACAATGTCAGCGTTCACTCCGCCTTTCCCGCCACCGCGCTCGATTACGACTATCATAACAACACGCCCGGCAACGACAGTCAACAGTTCCAGTCTTACGCCGATCATGAACATTGATATGAACGCCATCCCAAGTCGATGCATTGTTGCGGGACAATCAGTTGACTGCGGGGTATGTCTGTTGCAACGCATTGGAGCGACACCGCCTGGAGCGATTTGCGCGATCAGAACGGTGGACGCATGCAGTGGCCAGTGCGGCGAGATCAAGACAACGACTTGAAACGTCGACCTAGATGCATGATCGCGTCCTAGGAAAGTCGCTCGAATAGTGGTGGGCAGGGAATTTCGAGAGACTCTTCCTCAGACCATCCGAGTAAATGGCACGATTGTGCTATGAAGTAACAAGTTTGTTGAGATCAAAGGTCTCTGCACATTGGTGGAAATGCGGGAAAAGGTCTTCTTTACTCTAGTCGTAGTCGATGAATAATGACTTACTTACAATCCGCGACTTCGGGACTTCGGGATTTCGGGGTCGGTTTCAGCTGAACTCTCGTTCAATCATACTTTGAAGTCTAACGTTTAGTGCCGCTGTCACTATTCAAGGATCCGTCGCCTGCCGAGGTCCTATCATCACTACAAATCGAGACCACAAGACCTTCCAACGCACTGCATCTTGCTTCCAGCAAAACAAGAGCTCGATCGATCAATCATGTCTACAATCACTCTTCGTCAAGGTCGCTATACCGGCGCTTCGAATGGGGATATCAAAACCTTCCATGCGATCCCATACTGTCAACCTTTCACCAAGCGACATAAACTCCCGCAGCCTCCGATTGACAGCGACGAACACTTTTCGGCGACAAGCTTAGGCAACAACTGCCCGCAGCTGCCGTCTCGTCTAGCGTTCGTCAACGGAAATTGGGATCCATCGACGAAATACGACGAGCAGCATTGCGGAGTGCTGTCGATTTACACCCCAGAGATCAAATCCTCAACCCTCCGCCCAGTCATCGTATGGCTACACGGCGGCGCCTTCATGTCCGGAGGCAGCCAATTGTCGAATTACAACGGCACCAAACTCGCCCAAGACGCCAACGCCGTAGTCGTTTGCATCAATTACCGTCTAGGCGCTTTCGGATTCCTGCACGATGATACCCGCTCCCTTGACAAAGGTCCAGAACTCCCCGCCGGTGTTGCAGACGTCGTAGCAGCCTTCGAATGGGTGCACGCCAACATCCAGGCTTTCGGAGGTGACTCTTGCAACATCACGTCAATGGGCCAGTCAGCCGGAGCATACCACACACAGACCCTCCTCTCCATCCGCCCCGACCTGCTGCACAAAGCCATCATCCAGTCTTCCCCAGCAGAGCTCACAAATCTCCCCTCAACCGCCGCGAAAATCCGCAAAGACTTCGCAGCGAGTTTGCCCCCAGGAATCTCGCCCGAAACCGCGCCAACAGCCACCATCTTGCAAGCGCAAGCAAAAGCCACGACCGCCAACCCCCAGTCCCTCGCCGCCTGGGCTCCAACCACATCGACCGCCCCAAGCCTCTCCACTACCAACAATAACGACCAAAACCCATCCAAACTCAAAAAACCCATCCTCATCGGCTGGACCTCCACCGACGGCCTCGCCTTCGCCCACATGGCCTCCCCCTCCACCCCCATCCCAGACCTCGACAACAGCCTAACAGATAAAATCTTCCGCCAGCCGAGCATCGCTCTAGCCAACACATACCGCGCTGCCGGCCATTGGGTCACGCTGTTTGAGCTCAACTGGGCGCCTGAGGGTTTTGAGCTGGGGCCGACGCATTGTGTTGATCTGCCGCTTTGTTTTGGGTTTGAGGCCTGGGCTGAGTCGCCGATGTGTAAGGAGGGGGATAGGGAGGAGTGGGAGGTGAGGGGGAGGCGGTGGAGGAGCGTTTTGGGGGAGTTTGTGCGGGATGGGACGCCGGTTGGGACGGGGGATGGGGTGGTGGTGTTTTAGTTTCTTGGTGCGAGGGGATGGTGTCGAAGCTGATTGGGCAACTCTAGAAGAAATGCGACATCACAAGCGAACAAACAAAGATACATACACTTTTAGGACGACGGTACAGACATTTTGAGACTTTGAAATCTGACAAGTCAGACTGCGAATAAGTTGACGAGAACCAAGCATTCACTGCACAGGCCGTTCCTATCATCGTCAATAACTTTTGAAACGGTCAAACCGGATGACACCAAAGTCACCACAGAACAAAGCCCCAGACTCCTCGAAAGCACACTCGCAGCAAACTAGATAGACCTCCATCGAGCCCCACCCCCCTCCCTACAAAAGCGACTTCACGGGCCCCGTCCCCAGCAGTCGATCCCCAAACATCTCCCTAAAGAATTCATTCACGAACATACCTTTCGGATCAAACCGCCTCCGCAAGTCAAGATACTCCCTCAACGCAAACTGATCGCACGCCCTAGCGTAATACCTCTCAGCCGCCCCGACCGTCTTGTTAACATGCGGGATCCCGCCGTGCCGGATCGCCAGCTCGCCAAAAGCCTCCCTGAAAGCCTTCCACTTCGGGTCTTTCGGGTTGTGGTGCTCCGGATCGACGACGACCATGTCCGAGTTCCTGCTGCGGGACAGGAGGGAGGCGGTGTCTTTCTTGATGAAGTACACGATCGTCGGGAGCGTGATCAGGAAGTTGTGCTCGGTGCGGAAGCGCGCGAGGAGGCCTCTGTAGGCCCGCACCATTGCGGGCCAGTTGGCTTCGGGGAAGGCCCAGTCGTGGAACTCGAAGTCGGGGTCGTTGGCGGCGTACAGGATGCCGCGGTCGTTGGGGTTGATGACGAAGCTGCTTCCTCGGAGGGCGTCTAGTGGGCCCTTGACTAGGAAGTTGTTCAGTGCTTCTGCGTGTTGGAGCGAGATGGGTAGGCCTGCGAGGGTTTGGGTGGCTGGCAGGACTAGGCTGGTGAAGAGGTTGACGGCTTTGCTTTCGAGCGAGTTTGTTAGAGGGTGAGGAGGGAACTTCCTGACGTCTTGGAACTTGCGGTGTTGGATCAGGATCGTGTCGACGTTCTGGAATAGCAGGGCGAAGGCTTGGTCGGAGGTTGAGCGCAACTTCTTCATCTGCCCGGTGAAATCGTCGAGGAAGTGGTCGATGTTTTGCGTCTCGTAGGTGAACAGCAGGGACCTGACTGGCCAGATGCGGAGTGTCACCTCACACATGACGCCGAACAGGCCGAAGTGGGATCTTATGGCTGGCAGGTATTGCGCGTTTTGTGACTCGGAGATCTCAAACACTTCTCCGTCGCTCTTGACAAGCTTGACACCGACTACAAAGGACGACACTTGAGCGCTGTCTGACAGGGAAGAATCATTGGCGTGAGTGCCTGATATAGCTCCCAGGTGAAAGTTGCCGTACTCAAGGATCACAGGGCTTTGATAGCCAAGAGGTTTGAGGTAGTTGCACAGCTGGTTGATGGTCACTCCGGCTTGGACGGTGACTGTCATGTTTCTCTTGTCGATCGAAAGTATCTTCTTCATGCCTTCATTGGACAGCACGACATCGCTGCCAACGAAGCAAGGCGTGATGGAGTGCATGGCTCCGATGACTTTGACTTTGGCATTGTCGGCGTTGGCCTGCTTGACGATGGCTTGGACCTCCTGGATGGTGCTTGGCTTTTTGAACTTGTTGTCTGGGACGTCGAACTTGATCTCGTTGTTCCAGTTGACGAGGTCGGGCATTATGGCTGTGTGGATGTTGTGGATGGGGTTCGAATTGGTATGGTGGTTCTGGGGTTGCGTTCGATAGTCTTCGTCGGATGTGACCTCACGAGGGTATATATGATGGTTCTGGAGCGGGCGAGCTCTGCGTGCGCTTTCGGCACCTCCTCAGCTTAGCTCTTGCTGCGTTGATGTCCGGAGTGACTGCATTCATGCAAGAGATCCAGCAGCTGAACATGCCTGGCACTTGCAGTCTCACATCATGTGCGACATGTGTTATGACCAACCCGAGCCGGGCTGGCTCTGAGGCGCTGCACGGTTGAGACTAGGACCACCGCCTAGGCAGCTACCAGGAGTATTCGATGGTAGTGGATGGGACCGTGTCAACACCGACCCATGGAGCGCAAATGTCAGCTCGTACTAGGCAAGAACAGGCTTTGAACAAGCATGTGAAAGGGGGCTTGGATGCGGTTTCACCAGTAAGACCTCAGGCGCCTACTCGAGATCACTCCTTCAATCTCGTCGGTCGTCAGCAACTCAGCTCGCCGCCGAAGTGGCAACATCTCAACACCGGCATGGGCTGAGGATCAGTTGCATTCGAACCGGTCAATGGCGGCAGAGGTACGAGGAACCTGATCCTTCGCACTGGACGAGAACGGCGGTGGTGTTATTGCTGCCGGCTGCAGGGCTCGTTGTAGGTTCGATTGAAGTCTATTCGGTGCATACAACACCACCCTGGTGTGAAGTTAGGCGTTGAAACGACAGCTGCAATCTACCGCCTGCATTCCTCTGTGGTCTGGGTGGTTCAGCTTGTCATGCTTCAGCTGTGTGTACAGTAGCATCAGCTAACGAGAACAGCAGGTCAGCAATGTAGCACGAGGCATTAGTGGGGCATGCGGACTTGCACCAGGTTTGTACGCAGTCAGCTTCATCAAATGCCAATGGAAAATGCGTTCGATCGAGAACAGACTGCGGTACCGCGGCGGTCGCGGGCAAGGGCCAGATCGTCAGTACGCGATATCGGCATGTGAAAGGCCAAAGTGGCCATTGCATTCGGCTAAAGCAGTCGAGTGATTTCGTTACTGAACCAACAAACACGGCACGGTTCAATGCCATCGCGGGAACTTTTGAAAACCTGTACACCTTGCCACTGACAGGCTTGAATGGACTCTGCAGATCCTCGAGATCAACTACTCCTCGAAAGCAGCATAGAAGATGAGCTTGAAAGCGAATATCATCAGTCCCTTCAAAGTACGAGTCTTGTCATTGTCCATGATGACATCAGGGATCTTCTCCTCTTCGTAGAATGTCTTCATGACATCCTGCGTGAGCTTGCCGCCGGTGTCCGCCGTGTTGAGGAATGAGATCGTTTGAACAACATTGACGAACCACAAGTTCCATGGGAGAGAAACACCTCCATCCGCTTTGCGCTCCTTCTTCCTGCGATTGTAAGACCTAGCCAGCGTCTTCACCGTGACAGGCCCGCCGTGGGCATCATCGAACATGGCTTGCAGCATGGCAGGCTGGAAGGTGTAGTTATCACCCTGGCGAGAATCAAGCCGAGTCATGGAGGCGTCGTGCTCGATGACATTGTGGCGACGCATGTCGAACAGGTCGAAGGTGCCGTCTGACCGCAGAATCTGATTCAAAGGCCTAGCGATGGACGAGGCAAGGGCCTTTGTCTGGTGGAGGCTGACCATCAATGCCTCTTCGACTTGCGGAACGGTAATGTTCTTGCCGTTGCGCGGCCTGTCTGGTGTTAGACTATATGAATACCAACGAGCTGAGGGGGAACTCTTACAGATATCCCATATTAGCCAAGGCGTTCAAGGCCGGACACGGTCCACGGTCGCGAATGTTGCCTCGGACATAGTAATTATCGGCCCTGCTATTGTTGGAAGTATTCCCATTGCCCGTACGAGGCAGAAAGAAAGCTCTGATGAGATCAATGAAACCCAGATGCATCTTGTTGCGGAGTTGAAGTGTGGGCAGCGATGGACGGGCGGTTGAGATGGCGTGAAGAGGTTGCCAGCGGACGGTGCCAAAGTATGTTCGAGTAGTCGGAGGCTGACATGATCTGACACAAGGCAGGCATGTAGGTTCCTTGAGCTGTGTACCACTGAGGCGTGTTCACAGCGGCATGTCATGCCATCGCGCCACGTTCGGCTGATCTAGAGTAGGTTACAGCTCTACCAGTGACAGAATGGGTACAGCCGAACGAGTCAACCATGTCTGCAGGATGACTGCCGAGCAGGAATTACCACGCGATGCCATACGACTCCAGCAGATCTGTCCGGCGTCGTTGGCTCCCACAGTTGTCGGGAAACGGTGGTACTTTGATGAGCAGAAAGTCGATACTTACATGTACCTGACCTGATTCTCAGGCGAGGCAGTCGGGCGACTCTGTGTTAGCGCGGTAGAGCCCACCCTAGCTTGCAGTACGACCTGCTAATCATGGATGTACCGTAGTTTACTAAGTATGAAGAGAGAGGATCAAGGATGGAGACAAGAGCGGTTGGGCTGAAAGGGACTTTGTCAAATCTCGCCCGCGGCCATTTCCGTGAAGCCCAGCTGCAGGAGAGTACAATGTACCTTACCTACTACTTAGGCAACTACGGTACCATCAATTCGTCACCTCAGCTAGGGATCTCCAGCTGAAGAAGCGCCAGGTCATACACGAGCCAATCGCGTTCAACACCATCGTCTTCCGCCCTTCCGATCACCACCAAGGTCCATGCCCTCGTCCGGATCGCGACAGCGGCTGCCTGAGTTTTTGCGCCTCAGCTGACAAGTTCACTACATCGGTACTATCTCCATCACACGATGGTCGTCTGAGAAACATTGGCCGGGGGCCTCGTGCTCACTGCAGAAGGCGAGCGACGGGCGGGCAAGTCAAGATACAAGTACAATCGACGTAGGTGGGATGAGTGTGTAATGGGACAATGTGGCATTGGAGGCGTCCGACAGGTCTTACTGGTGTTGTGTGTACTCTGTCACAGTCGTTCGTCGCCTGCGTAGTGAATGGATCTGCGGATAGGGAGGTCAGGAAGCGTACGGCTGGGATACTTTCTGACGACAGCTGCTGCAGGTACCCTGTGAAGCCTGGCATCACGAGCAATATACGAGCCGTACAGGGCTACGGTCTATTGGCTGGCTGACTGTCTCTAGAACAGAACCGCCTTTCCTCGTTTGGTGGCTCGTAGGAGACGGCCGGTAGCCAAGGGAAACGTGTTGTGCAGTTTGGGGCACTTTTCCGCACTGGCTTGGTTACATTGAACCATACAACTCCTTATAGGCAGCAGTCTCAGGTGAGCCCTTCCGAGAGACGTCAACATGCAACGACAGCTAAGACACATGTGATAACGAGCTTGTGTAGCACCCTTTCAGCTGAACAGCGTGAATCGAAGGATCCTGGTTGCTGACAGCATATGCTTAGAGAGGCAGCTCAGGCGTGTCTATACCTCGCCATCAATTCGTGGGCTGTGCAATGCATGTATGAGCTGAAGCAGACCGTGGGATCGTGTGACTGAACGGCTGGATCCCCCGGGCCGAATAATATCAGATGTTTCTCACGTTTTGACAAATCGATCGAGTTTTCCCTTACATTTACCAGACTCGATAATAGGCACGCTGTCGCCCTGAACAGAAATCCGAGAAGAGCAACGAATTCAGCCAACTCCAGTCCGAGCACAACCATGGACTCACCAAATTTCAAGCCCACATCATTCGAACGGTTCTTTGTAAAATTCTTCCATGTTGTCAACTCATACATTGCCTGGCACAGACTCCCCGGCCTAATCGGCGCTTTCAATCTCGACTTCATGCGAGTCGAGTTGCGCAACTACAATCTTCACGATGGCTACGCCTCTGCGGACGCCCAAGGCAAGGCTGGCGAGGTGTCAGCAACAGAACAGCGTTTCCTCGGCACCCGCAATTCCGACGGCACAGACAACTCTCTTGAGCTACGCAAGATGGGTTGTGTTGGTATGAGATTTGGTCGAAACTTCAACCGCGAATATTGCCGAAAACCGACGGAAGATGAACTTTGGAACCCGAGCCCAAGATTGGTGAGCCAGGCGTTCATGTCGAGGAAGTCGGAAGACTTCAAGCCTGCTACCACTCTCAACCTTCTGGCTGCTGCGTGTATGTTCACCACCTTGTATCGTGGTAATCCTCTGCTGACTCAGAGATCAACACAGGGATTCAATTCCAGGTGCACGATTGGTTCAATCATGAGGCAGTAAGATCAATCATTCATCGGGACAGACATATCAGAAACTGACGCATTCAGAGCGACAAAACATACGACGTCCCCCTCCCGCCAGGCGATGAGTGGCCTGCGGACCACATGAGACTCTTCCAAACCAAGCCAGACGCAACTCTCGATCCATCAGACGACGCATGCCCTGGCTATCGCAACATGAACACCGCCTGGTGGGATGGTTCCCAGATATATGGCTCAAGCGAGACTGTCACAGCAAGTCTGAGAAGTAACCACCAGCACGGCAAACTCGTCCTCCACAGGGTCGGCGACAAACAAGTCTTCCTTCCACGCAACGTTGATGGCACCCCCCAAACAGGATTCAACGATAACTGGTGGCTCGGCATGGAGATGTTGCATACGCTGTTTGCTCTTGAGCATAATGCCATCTGTGATGAAATTCGCCGAGGGCATCCGACCTGGACAGGGTAAGTCCATCTGAGGCTCGTATTCCGTTCGTTCTGACATCACCCAGCGATCAGATCTTCGACAAAGCCCGGATCGTCAACTGCGCCCTCATGGCCAAGATTCATACCGTCGAATGGACTCCAGCGATTCTGGCACATCCTGCCCTCCAAATTGGGATGTCCGCCAATTGGTGGGGGATTGTCGGAGAAAAGCTGACCAAAGCAGTCGGACGTATCTCGAAGACCAGTGAAGCCATAAGCGGCATTCCAGGCTCAGGCGTTGACCACCAAGGCATCCCCTACTCTCTGACCGAGGAGTTTGTCTCTGTGTATCGAATGCATTCGCTGATTCCTGGTAAGCCTGTGCAGTCGACCACGAGCGACGGACAAACCGAGCTAACAGTTGGCAGACAACATCGCCCTCTTCGGAGCAACCAACGGGAGACATCTCGACACTGTTCCCACTGAGGAGGTCCTTTTCGAAAAGTCGCTCGACCCCATCAGAGCCGGAGCAACGTTCGCTGATGCTTTCTATTCCTTCGGCATCAACTATCCGGGCGCCATCACAAACAACAACTACTCAACGATAATGCAACATCTCCCATCCCCCGACGGCCAGGTCCGAGACATGGGCACCGTCGATATCCTGAGAGACCGTGAGCGAGGCGTACCCCGGTACACAACTTTCCGTCGCTTGCTCCGGATGAGCATCCCGAAGACATTCGAAGAGCTCACAGGCGGCAACAAAGACCTCGCCATCCGTCTCAGCGAAGTGTACGATGGCAACATCGACAAGGTCGACACGCTCGTCGGATCCCACAGCGAGCCGCTGCCGGCGGGCTTTGGCTTCAGTGACACCGCGTTCCGCATCTTCATCCTCATGGCTAGCAGGCGGTTGAAGAGCGATCGCTTCATTGCTGGAGCCTGGAATCCTGAGATGTACACGAAGGAAGGCTTTGCTTGGGTGCAGAACACCACTATGAGGGATGTCTTGGGCCGCCATTTCCCAGAGCTGAAAGCGGTGATGCCTGTGGATACTAACGTTTTTGCGCCGTGGGAGAAGTTGCCAGAGTCGCGGACGTATACTGGCAAAGAGACGAATGCTTCTGTGTCGTAGTGTTGCCGCGTAGTGGGTAACTCCTATCTGGGGTTGGTTTCTTATCTTCTGTTTTTGGCGTGATTGCAGTATAAGGGCTTATCAGACAGAGCTCATCACTTCTCAAAGCCACAATTCAGTCTCTGATATCGTTGCATCTCCATGTTTCTTCCGAGATTTGAGTCGAGGCATCTACACCATGACGAAGCAGTGGCGTCAAATTCAGGATCACAAGGTTTGTCACCGCATTCTGAAGCAGGAAAGTGTATCCGATGGGAACAGAGGCCAAGGTACCCCAACGATGATTTACATATACGCAGGCCCAACTCCCATACGAACCAACACCATTGCTCCACCGTCACCAAACATGGCCACGTCAACCATGCAAGAATCGACCATGGCAGACCTCAAGACCACGCCAAGTACTTACCAATCCTCCCGAGAACTGTTCGACGTGCTCTTCGGCCAGGACACCGCTCTCCCTCTGATCGAAGCAGCTTCCGCTGGCAACGAGACGACTCTCCAACATCTTCTGTCGCAGCCTCAGTACCAAAAGATCGCCTTCGACGGGCCGCATTGCATCTACTCCCAGGATCGCCCGAGCAATCTCGAGAGTCCCGTACGAGGAGTGCTGGCAATGCCATTCCTCAACCTCAAGCGAGTGCTTGTCCACGCAGCAACGAATGGCCACGCTGGAGCCATTTCGGTGCTCCTCAACTTTGCATCGCAGCAAGACATCGACCCATCATCTATCATCACGTACTGGGCCATCGTACGCTCAATCGAGAACGGCCACGCGGCTGTCATCGAGGCGATGGCATCTTGGGATTCCGCCAAAATTGTCAACTTCCATCTCGGCCACAGTGGTCCCTTCCCGCTCGATCTGGCTGTAAGACGAGGCAAAGTCGATGTCGCAGCCGTGCTTCTAGACCTTGGCTCAGATCCGTCCGCAGATCTATCTCCCAACAGGAGTAGAGCTACCGAAACTCTCTGCTGTGCCGTTCAGCCCATTCCGAGAACCCGCGTATGGCGCAATCGCTGCTGGAACATCGCGTTCCTGTTGCCCAGTCGGGCGCTTTGCAAGCTGCTGCTGAGTTCGGTCGGATGGATACCATGCGTCTTTTGATCCAATACGGTGCCGACACAAACGAGCTTCTCGAGGAGACTAGTCTACCTCGAGTCAACAGATCTTTGCTCGCGACTTGGACGCCTTTGCATTTCGCTGCTTGCAGAGGCAACGTCGAAGCTATGAGACTGCTGGAAAGCCATGGGGCACGCGATGATACGACAGACGAGAACGGCATGACGCCAGGTCATTTGGTGGAAGCATATGCACGTGGAGATGTTGCAGATACAACTGTGACTGGGATTCTGCGTGCAAGGAAGTGAAGGTCACTATGTGCGTGCTTCTGATCTGCATTGACAATTACGCTGCGATGGCAGTCCAAGCAATTTCTTGCCCTCCAATTGCCGCTCAAAGTGTCCCCTCCACAATCCAGACGCGCCACGTGTCTAGTGATCAACCGGTCACATCTTCACCCCTTCCAAACAGCGGGGCCAGGGTACTTGTAGCTAGTCGGGATCGGGTAGTAGATGTTAATCATGAGACCAGGGTCGGTAGCCTTGTACCCACCGGGCAACAACATCGTCGGCCCCGGGGATCCCGAGCCGCCGCCCGTTACAGTGATCTGCGCGCACGAGATGTAGAACTGCGCGCCGCCCGGGGCAGAGGCGGCGTGGATGGCGATGTTCTCGACGCGGAGGAGGTAGTCGCCCGACGGCAGCGATTTGGGGATCGTGAAGGTGAACGAGTCGCGGTCCATCGATGGGAAGCCGATCTGCCCGCCGCTGAAGGAGGGGCCGAGTTCGGCGACTTTGAACCAGGGGGTGCTGCCGTCGGCGGTGGCGGCGGAGGAGACTTTGGTCATGTAGAGGGCTGGGGGTGGGAGGTTAGTCTTGCGGTGATTCTCTCTTGCTGAGGGTTCTTCTAGGAACGCGGGATCGATCAGACGTACCTGTGACGCTCTGGTGGTAGATGGGCTGGTCAAGACCGAGTCCAATGGTTGAGCCGGCAGCAACGGTGTAGGTGGAGGTCTTGGCTGCGTTTGGCTGTGTGCCGGTGTTGCATCGGATGTCGTTGCTGGTCACGTCGGTGACGGGGCTGTTGTAGTTGGTGTTCAAGCGCACATATTGGTATTCGCCAGTGCTGACGCCGTTTGCGACGAGCTTTGTCCAGCGGTAATGGGCAAAAGCGGTGTTCGTCAGAGCCAGTAGGCTGAACGCTGTAGCGAAGTTGAAATGCATGTTGATGCAATCCGAATGCAGTGCGCCTTGTGCGATCGATCAGTTCAGGCGTTGATGTTGTGATTGAGTTGCAAAATAAAGTGAATGTTGATCTCTTGGCTGCTGTCTTATAGTAGGGCCAGGGGAAGTCATGATCACCACTACTTTACCCGGGCCGTGTGTATATTGCTGTGTGATACAGCAAGGCGGAATATCGTTTGGTATACAGCTGTGCGGAGCTGAATGGAGGAGTGTTTGATTGCTTCCGCGCTTCCTCTGGTTTCACGGCTGTGGTCTCCGGTCCGCTTTCGGTAACATGAAACCAAGATGGCATATCATTTGATTACAAGACTTTCGGCAGATACGGATCTGAGGCGCGTGTGGCTTGATATTGTCAGTCTAGTCCTTGTTCTGGACTTGCATGAGGCGGAGTTGTCTTCACCGTCGGCGGATCGTCAGTCTGATAAATTACCATCAAGACGATCGACCGATATCTGAGCTGGTGACGTCTGGTTTGTGAGTTCTGCATGTTGTCGAGGGCTTGTAGTTGATGCAGATTGGTATTGTACATGCAAGGTTTAAATAATCAATAGTCTGACATTCGAGAAAGGCTGCCAATCGCCTGTTCACCAAGCAGCGGGACAAACTCCGTCCGGACCGAACGCCTCGATGGACCGGTGTATAACGCAACAGAACGATGCAGACCACTTTACCAGGATGTGTAGTGACTCAGGACTTCGCTGCCGTCAAGTGAAGCTGGATTCCGGAGCTTCATTGAAGATTTCCTTCCTTACGCAGCTTCGACATGCTCCACCCACCCCAACAAACGAGAGCAAACACCCACAGCTCTGCGTACGGGCCGAAGATAATGAGCATGAATGCAACGGCTTCTTGTGTCGTCTCGCTCCAGTGTGGGTACGTGTCGGCCACCCACAAGAGGGCAATGTCGAGGACAATGAAGATGCTTCGCAGAATGATCGCAGGGACTGCAAGAAGCGCGAGACGGGACAGGATGGGACGTTCGGATGCCTGGAGTTGCACTGTCAGGAGGGTCGGGTCATGTTGAAACAAAGATGGGACAATAACTTACATCGCGCGAGCTGTGGTTCTTCACCTGTTTGAATCGACGGATCGCTTCGGTTGCGACGCTGACAGACGCACCGACAACGCATGCGCGGAAGGCTGTGTAGGTCGCTCTGCTTGACACGTCGTTCTGTAGCACGTTGCCGTACGGCGAGTTGGCAGTGTAAGACGACATGGCAAGGCCCCAGGATGCAAAGCCCGTTGCTGCCATCAACAGCAACAACAAGACATTGCCGACGATCGAGATGCGGCTCGGTTGGCCGACGGCCAGTCCATTGGAGGTCGCATGCGATGAATGGAGCCAGACTGCTCCGTTGAGGCAGATTGTAGAGATGATGAATGCAAAGGCGTTGAGGAAGCTGAGGTTCACGGAGGTCGAGCTTGCTTCCGAGTTGTTGTCGCTGCTACTGCTGCCCTGGTAGTACAAGGAGAAGGCATGGGTGATGGAGGCCGGCGATGAGCTGTTGGTCTGTAGGGAGACGCGAGCGGCGGTGGCTGCTTGGGCAATTGCCAGGCAGAGGATACCGGGAAACAAAAAGGCGAAAGTGCCTCTTGGGGATGTCTTGCCGGACCGACGACGAGAGCTGCGGCGGATGAACAGAATTGCAGCCAGCGAGACGACGCCCAGCGTCAGGAGAAATGCGAGGACCGTGACAACGACCTGGAGGGCGAAGACGCCTCTGACGGCCGATGTGGTGGAACTTAGGGACATGGTTGGGAGATGTTGCCGTGGGCCTGCAAAGAGATGGAACAAGGTTCGACGAAGAACATGATTTCGCGCCCGTCGTCGTTATGTAACAGAGTGATGTTCCCTGTCCATGTCATCTTGCAGCTGTCTCGGCACTTCCGACTTCCGAGGAGATGGAAGCCGAGATGAAGGATTGATCCCATCTTTCGTCATTGCGATGCGGCCAAGCATGCTAAACTTCGTCCGCGGAAGTGAGCCAAGTATATCACATCCAAGCATCGTCCTCCGCCTCACAAATCGTCACACATCGTCCTCTCCTCTGCCGCCTGCCATGCATTCGAGTGTTGTCACCAGCGAATCAACATCGCATCGTTGAGTGACACAACGACCTTCTTGTCCGCTTCGTCTCAGCTTGCTCTCGGACTTGTCAACATCCTTGTCCCACGACAACCGCACAATCAGAACGCCTCGTTCACCTGGAGTTTCGCTATCTATTATAACAAACAACTCCGGATGCCGCCTGATGACTGTCTTCTTGCTGCTTTCAAGCGTCGCCTGGGCTTTGAAAAACTGGCTGTAGCTCAAAGGGAAGTGCTCGATTACTTCCTCGGTAGACATCTGCTCTGCAATCGCTGCAAAGCATTCTTCGCCGGGGCCGAAGAAGTCGTCGCGTGGATCAGGAATGCTGTCCTGCACCTGTCTCATGGGCTTGACGGTACTATACATAGAAAACTGCCAAGCTCCCTCTGGGACTGGACCACCTTGATTGTCGGCATGAGTGTCCTCACTGTAGATGCGCATATTCTCCTCAGTGTCTTGGAGTTCCCTGCGCACATCGTGAAAAGTCATGTCGAAGTCCCATACGCTCGTAAGATCAACGCCCAGTCTGTCGAGGGGGAGACAGCAACGAGTGACCTTCCATTTGCCACGATCGCGATCGAGATGGACCTTTGAATGCATCAGTCAAAAGCCCTGCGTGGATTGATCACGCTGGATTGAGATGACTCACTGCAATCACCCCTCGGTCTCGCCACTCAGAATTCGCAATCACAACGAAGCCAAACTCATAAGTGAAGTGCTTTTGACCAGTCGGCTCGCCAGCAATCCTTCTCGAGATGATGCCGAAGTGGAAATCGAGCACGTCTTGGAGGGTCTTCAGCTCGTGGCCGTGTGTCTCGGCGGACCAGCACCAGCCAAGCTCTTCGAGTTCATCGTCTTCGGGCGTGAAGCCGCCGTTGTTGCGCACTGCTGTTTCAAAAAGCTCCCAGTTGTCGTCTTGATTGCAGCCGGGTGCGATGTTGTATATGAGCCATTTGTCTTCATAGCTGTCTGCTACATTGATTTGTGCCTTGTCTAGCAGCGAGATGGCTGTTTTCGGGAATTGCAGCGCAGGCATCCGCAATGTGGGTGGTATTGCTGTAGAAGTGAAAATAATCTAATCTTGTTGTCGACTTGCTGGTCGTATGTCTATGAGAACGTGAGTTTGAAGAAACCAAGATGGTGGAACTGCCGACTTCCACGATGTGGGTACCGGTTCATTTAGACTAAAAAACGCCAGGATCTCTCGGGTGGCGAGCCTAGAACAAGATGTGAGTTCTAGTTTGTAGTCGATCATTAACTAAGCGAAATGATGTCAGGCTGTACAACATTTTCGAGTTCTCAGATTGTGGATGTGTTACAGGCTTCTGCATTGGTGCAAGGTGGGTGCACTTGGTCGCCTAACAATTATACAACTTAGCTGATTGGACGCTTGTGCAGTACGAGATACCTTTTGGGGCAGGAAGCCCGTCGTATAAAGAGCGATCTCTCATTCTCTCACTCCATTTGAGATTATGTGTTGAACATAGTCGAACAATCCGATGTCTACCGCAATCTAACTTCGTCTCTCCCCAATCGACCCACGCGACTCCTCCGTAACAAAATCAAGAATCTCAAGTCGACGTCCCTCAGCTACCAGGACTTGGACAACCAATGCGACGAGAAGCATAACACCCGTCATCGATCGGAACGCAGAACGAGCCCGGCTGTCCACTCTCGTTGAAGTGGCCCTCGTAACAGTCGTACAAATGGAAATACTCCACGAGCCCGCACCTCCCCTCGCAGTTGACATCCACCGTGATTCTCTTGGTGTTTGTGTAAGCCGTCGAGGTCGAGACGGAAATGCCGGCGGACACTGTCATTATTTTGAAGGCTGGGGCTTCGAGACTGACGCTCGCGGTTACGCCGAAGGTGAAGGTCTCGGATGTTTCGGTTTTGGAGAGGCCGGTGCCTTGGATGATTCCGGAGACTTGTTCGCTGCCGCCGTCGCGGGTTGTGCCGAAGTTGTACACGGTGACGGTGAAGTCGTCGTCCTGCGAACGGACGTTAGTCGGATTATGGATTGTGGTATTGGCAGTCTGGAATGAGGAGTTGGGGAGCTTACATCAGCTGTCTGTCGCTTTTCGGCACCAGCACCAGAGCTCTTCATCTTTGCGATCTCGGCCTTGAAATCATCAATTGACATCATAGTGCGAGTGATCTCAGATTCGCTGTCAACAGACGCGATGCGGCTGCTGCCGGCTTCTTGCTGGGGCGATGGCGCTGTCAGGTAGACCTCAACGAAAGGACTAACGTCGGGCACAAGAGAGACTCCCGATGGCTCGCAATCGTTTGCAGCCTGCTCAGTCCATGCCGCAATCTGCGCGGCAGAATAACATACTTCCTTCTCCTCGGAGTTGCAGAAGCCCTGGCGGCAGCCGTTGCCTGGGGCGGTCCATACCTGGCATTCGTGGCCTCTGGCACAGATGTTTCCCGACTTTGGTAGGTCTGGTCTATCAAGGTGCGGCCTGTTAGGAGACGCGGTCAGTATAGCAGACCACAAATGTTGAATGGAAGGAACAGTGCAACCTACATGCTCCGTAATCCTCGGGTGCGATGGACGAGTCGCAGTACGAAGCTGCTGGGCTAGATGATCGTCAGTCGGTCATGACATGAGTAAGCTCGCACATCTTGGAAGGAAGCGTCTGACCATCTGTTGTCCTCAAAGTTGAAACACGGACTTTCGCCCCGTTGGCGTGAGAACAACACGGGCGATGCTGTTGATGTTGCTGCCGCAAAGGCGAGCACGGGCAGCGACTTGGGAGAGAACATGTTTGATGAAACTGTCTTTACCGGGAAAAGAGATGGAAGAGCTGACTTTGTTGGAAAGTGGTTGTGCTGGGTGAGTTGGCGGTCCTTCAGGGGGGATACATGATCTCTTTTATATTGAGTAGTGTGGTGACCTTCTGGTCTTCGCATTCAGATGACCAGATCATGGTCTTCCCATGACATTGATTGGGTAGTCCTATGGAGGAAGATCGGTTTGCTAGTGTTACATGCTGTAGACCCACTCTCAATCGGCGAGAGCGAAACGTTGGGCTCATTTTCCGGTGTTCTCATGTACATGACGCTAGTCACATTGAGTTGTTCCTTCTCGCTAAATGAGAAGGATGTCGAGAACCGTCAGTCCATCGTTGCAGTTCGAGACCATGACAAGGATACCCAAAATCAATGCGGTTGAGACGTCATGGACTGGAACAGTGCATCCAGTAGCAGATTTTCCAGTCGCTTTTTGGGGTCTTTAGATACATTAGCTGTGAATTCCACAATCCAGATGCACTGGGGAGTGAGTGCCGTTGTTTACAGTGTTTTTCATCGGAGAGCAAAATGATAATGTGCGGCTTAGTAGAGCCTCCAAGCGCCGTCAAGAACGCTCAATTGCTTCTCTAAGATCTTACACTTCAGGAGTGGCCAGAATTGGGCGCTATAACAGTAAGTTCCTTGACTGTGAAGTTGGCTCAGCTGAGGTTGCAGACACCCATACAGAACAGATTTGGCGCAGGCTATTGGCCAAGCTTCCTTTTCGATTCTTCTTGCAATAGCTTCGAGGTTGATTTCTGGGGGTAGCATGGTAGATTGTGCAATTGGACGTCGCGTAGAAAGCATCTCCAGGATTATTGGTTGAATTGAGAGCTGCCTATTTACCAAGCTCATAGGCGTGTCTCGCAATAGCTTCGGATCCATTTGAGGTTGACTTGAGTACTCACGAATCGTTCATCGTGTACTCTGAGCAATCTGTAGGTCAAAGTCTTAGTCGATGGCACGTGGATGGATGTTTCCGTCCAGAAAGCGCCGTGACGGGGCAGATTTGGCGCTGTTGACAAGCCAAGCTTCCTTCTCGATACTTTGCTTTTTTAGCTTCGAAGCCGATTTTTGGAATCTTGGGACGTAGATCATGTTTCCTGTGCAGTTTGCACTTCGAGGTCGATGGCACGTGGACGGACGTTGCCGTGAAAGAAGCACCTTGATGGTTAGGAAGCATGAAGGATTGTAAGTCGGAGTAGCCAAGAGCCGCGGAGCACAGAGCTAGCAGCCCAGAATGAGGCGATCTGCGGATCTATGAAGAGATTCGACCAGGAAGCTGGCGAGCCAAGCCACTATCAATACCATTGGTGTGCAGAGGGCACAATGTGACGAACAATACCTGCTCACGTTAGCATGAAGTCGACCCGATGTCAAAACATAAGATTCCCGATGTACCGTACGTTAGCGAGCGGGCAACGGTCGGCCCGGATGATCTGTCTATGTAGGATGCGAGCCACTATCCGATAGTCTCTTGCCTCATCTTCAAGGCTTGGCTCATCGCTTGTAACTCGTCTCGACAGCCGACAACACAGGACTCGTCGTCATGATGCTTGGCCGTATTCATTGACATTGCCGTCTAACCGCTGATGCTGGAAGGCCGTGAATGTGGAGTTTGTTGCGATTGACGTCGCTGTCTCTGGGTCTCTGCCTGTATTTTCCGGCCGAATTATCACTTCTTTGTACAACTTTGATTCGTACGACTCAATCAGACATGACTTCTTCAACTCCAGCAGGACATGATTCACTTGCTTTCAACTCGCCCAACACCTTTGCAGTTGCACAAGGCTCGGTTCAGACGCCGTCAATTGAATGCGACAGTTTTGCCGGGGTCCCTCTCCTTCCCGCCGCAAGTTCATGGCAGTGCGGCACAAAGACGAACAACACTTCTCTCATGAGTACCTGTTGTAATGGGGCCAAGGTTGAACAATACCTCGGATGCTTCATGCATTGCGCAATGGAAGACATTAACATGATTGGCATGCAAGACTTTGTCGCGTGCCTCTCCATTGGAGGCAACTCAACGGCTCTGGGAAATGTGAGTGGCGTCGACAGGAACGCTTTTTGTCAGGGAGGCCTCAATGGCACTGTCGAGGCAACATCGTACGGTGTCATAACTCGCAGCCGTTCGAAAGGACTGAGGTTCATCTTCTCTGTCATCTTCGTCGCTTTGTTGTTCTGCGAACTAGCCGCGGCAGAGTGTGCCGTGTCAGTAGAAGAGTCAGCCTTGATCCGCCAAGGAGAAGCGCGCAGGATCTCGACGGGTAGCAGTTGCGGTAGCGGTTCTTCCTACTGTGTCGTTGACCAGACTGGAACGGACGAAATTCCAGCTGCAAATCGTACCGTCGGCGGAAGAGATGCATCCGGTGATGACTACGACGACTTCTTCCAAGCTCTCGGCGAATCGACCGATCCCCCGCGGTTGTTCGCTGCCAAAAGCTCTATTCAAGTCCGACAGTGGGCTGTTGGAGTTGCCGACGCCAGCATGATCAACTGGTCATCCTGGGTTCCTTTCATGGTGAGTGACAGGATCTTTTTGCGCCCGGCAGAGCTCGACCCTTGCTAACGCAACTCTCAGTACTGCGTCAATGCGACAGCAAGCGGTTGCGCGAATGTCGAAGATGAGGTAGAGGCGTGTGGTCCGTTGTATCAGAGGGGGACTGGCTTGGAAGACGACGCCGTGGTTCAGGGTGTCTTCCTTCTGGATGCAAGTCTTCCCTCCTGCCGTTCTAGTACTCGGAAGCTGACCAGGTCGCAGTCTCGCCCGGGACCATTTTCATGAACAAATCGGGGGTTTTCGGACAACTGTGAATTATCCACTTCTTTTAGAACAGCTGTATAGACCTTTTTCCTCCCGCACGGGAGATCATCGCGGCAAGTCTAGCTTCATTCAGACATGTCCGCTCACCTCCGAGCTCGTCACTAGGTCTAAACGAGGACAACCTAAGCCCTCCTAGCATAGAGATACCTAAATGTGCATCTCTGGAAATCGCACTCATCGACCTTCCCATTCGCAATCTTGAGGCATGGTTCTATCACTCGCCTTCAAATTTGCTCAAACCGACGCCCCTGCACTGTCTTTGCAAACCACAAGTCGGCCTGACAAGTCATTCTCCGAGGAAACATTCAAATCGAGTCATCTTAGTGCCTGGCGCTATGGATGTAGATCATCGCCACGCCAACAAGGGGTCGCGGTCCAGTACAGAGAGATATATCACACTGCTATTGTACGAGACAATCAGCACCATTAGCTTTACGCGATGATATCTACAACGTGCCCAAGAGCGCGAGCGAGTCGAGGGTATTAGCAGTTTTGTGAAACCCTGAGCATACAAGCATGCCTGTCTCCTCAACAGAAAAGTCGGATTGGTACGCTGTCAGAATTCACATGACTTTACCATCTCCAGCAAGCGTGAACTTCCCACAGCGGATGATCCAGGCTTCACGCTGCCAATCGGCCGATACTATCTGTGACTAGCGTTCCCTATGGGATATCGAACAACACTTCCACCTTCTTCGGCACGAAACCAGTGGCTTTTCACTGCATCTAAGAGATCTTCTCTGCGTTTGTGCTCGCCAACTGATCGCTCTGCTCCTTGATCAACTAAGACATGTTGATATGAACACAAAATCGCTCATTTGCCATGCCAGCAGTGCCGTTGGTCGTCGATACCTACAACATCGACACCCATGGACACGTGCCGATGTCAAGATGCGAGCCTCCAAAAGAGTATAGGGCTCAGTTCTCGAAGCGATCTGACTTCTGGGCACCAGGATTGACCTGGATGCCTTATTATGCCGGACTCAAAGCTCAGTCATACGCATCATTGGGCAGCAGATGAGAGCGACGTCTACGGAAGCTTCACTGAACGTCAGAATTATGTCAGCGAGCTGCCTCGTTACTTTGCTTTGATGAACAACAAGGCGATACGCCAAGTGTGGCTGGGCTTGGCCCTCATTTCAGATATCATCAAGTTGACCGCATTGTTGCACGTCTCTTGACGTTCTCGGAAGCTGCGATACATGTGTACATCATAGGTGGGAGATGTTGAAGGAGAATTTAGACGGCGTACCTGACATGAAGGGCAGGTTGGAGTACTTCCTAGAAGGATGAAGTTGAGGATGGAGCGGTCCAGAGAGGAGATGATAAGGACATGTTGGCGAGGGAATTGGATGAAGGATCGGTCATCGGTGCAGTGAGATACTTTTATATACATGAATTCGTTGGAGACACTTATACGAAATTCTGAACCAGTCGAATGGCTCATTATGGATCTGTGATTGTCTCATTGCATTAGATGATTAGAGTTCCCGTAGTTTAGAGCACCAACATCAGCAGCCCTCGTATCGTGAACCAATGACAACACTGGCTGCATACTGGCCCGCTTGACTGCTACAAAGATTGGGATGTTCATATCGCCTTGCTCTCTACACAGATCACTCATGAAAAAATCGGAATCCCACTATAGTGGTTTCTTGACCGATCGATTTCCAATAGCATTCAAAGCGAATGCTCTCCCTGCCATCTTTTTATTGAAGCTTAATATACGCCTTCCGGAGAGGCACATACGATGCTGGGGCTGACTACGATGCTACCGCTTTTCCAGTGAAGAGGAAGCGTAAAGTCTCGTTGTTTTTGTTGGTTCTTGCGTTGATTGAGCAGCTCGACGATTCTGGCTTATCATATTTAATGAAAATCAGCGGCGTTTGATAGGGTCTATTCTCATGAGTCAAACTACCATGCTGGATCTATGAAGCTGGCAGCTCATTGTAAGGCCTAATGAGAACTGTCTAATGTGCTTTTGAGGTCAGGGTATTGTTTCTGTACAATGACATTGGCAGCGAGATAACCCCAGCCCTAACCCCATGAGTCTGAGAGCATTCAATGTATTGTTTCGACGTACTGATGCCAATGAGAGAGCATGATTCAGGCACGACTGTATCAGAGACCTGAGTACCGGCACAAGTTGGTATCAGCGATTCTCGCACACTTGAGACGTACTGATAATAACGCTTCATGTTACAGCTTCAGTTCCGTCCTGTAGTAACCTACAGCAAAGTAGGACTCGTATCGCAATCAAGTAAAGGAGTGTATTATATTATATGATTACTATACTTGCGAAGAAGTAAATACATGATTTGGTCGTTTAAGGAATGTTCGGCCGTTATATCTTCGCCGTGAAGATTCGTTTTCGTCGTACCTTTTCGTTGCCTTCTCCTTGCCTCGTCACTCAACCCATGAGTTATTCCGGTCGTCCGTTCAGCATGAAGTCATGTAGAGACCAAGAGGAGACGGGTTGTAGTCCTCGAAGAAGTGAAGCGAAAGCCCGTCCTTGGAGGAAAGCTCGATCGATTGAGTAGTGCCTGCCTTGCAATCGCCAGTTGCAACGACGTAGCTGTTACCGGGCTGGATGTCAACATCGCCGAGGTGCTTAGCGACAGACGGAGCGTTGCTGTAAGAGGTCATCTGGCTAGCGGCGGAGCTCAGCTCGCTGCATCCAAGACTGCCGGAGCCGGAGAATGTGTAGTCAGCGGTGGTCAAGTCTTTCTTCTCCGGGAAGAGGAAGACGATCGAGCACTGCTTTCCGGCGTATTCGGCTGGGACGTCGAAGTTGAAGATCGAGCTGGTCGTCGAGCTGATTTCACCAAAGTAGGATGTGCCTTGTGCGACGTCGGGCTTGTCGGAAGAGATGGGGACGATGAGGTGGGGAGTCTGGTAGGCGCCCGTTAGGGACGTTTGACAGGCAGATTCCTTCGCGGGAGTCTTGGATGGAGGAGGGGTGTCTTTGGACATGGAATAGGCCGGTGCTGAAGAGACCGGAGCCATGGGCGAAGAAGCAGGTGCCATAGGAGAAGAAGCTGGTGCCATGGGAGACGAGGCCGGCGCCATTGGCGAAGAAGCTGGGTGTCCTGCGGACGGGCATCCTCTGGTGACAGTTACGGTGACGACCGAAAGAGGCGGCTTTGTCTCGGCAGGCTTGCTCTCCATTGGCTTGCTTGCGGGCATCGAGGGTGCAGGCATGCTCTCCATTGGCTTGCTTGCGGGCATAGAGGGTGCAGGCATGCTCTCCATTGGCTTGCTTGCGGGCATCGAGGGCGCAGGCATCGTCTTCATGGAAGAGTACGCGGGAGGCATCGATGCAGGGGGAGAAGCAGTAGACTGCTTCGGCGGCGGAGCCATAGAAGAAGATTTGCCAGCACCACCTCCGCCTCCATTGCTCGCACACTTGCCTCCGGAAGAAAGCTTCACCTCGTGGCAGTCTTTCTGGTTCTCGACCGGTTTGGTGTAGAGGTTATATTCGGTCGCGCTGGCACCGCAAGCGTAGAACGTACCGCTGCCCATGTACTCTACTTCGCCAGAGCCAGAGATAGAGAAACCAGAAGTCGGGGTGGCGCCAACATCACACTGGAGCTGGGTGGTAGGCGGCGTGAGAATGCAGCCGCGTCCGCTCGAATCGGTAATCTCTCCGTCCTCGATGCAGTAAGTTGCAGGAGCGTAGCCTCCACCGATACGGTTCTGTCCATCGTAGAGTTGGCCGATAGTTCCGGATTTCTCGCCGGAAGCCGTCAATTGGAAGCAGCAACCGTCAGTCCTAGGGAGGACCGATGCTGAGACACTGCCAGCGAGAGCTGCAGCGGCGATGAAAGAGTACATCATGATGTGAATAGATGTTTAGAAAGCGAAGGTGTTGTCTGGAAGAAGTGATGATTTGACAGACTGGTGTCTTTAAACAAAGCAAAGTCGAGAGCACTCGATGTGCTTCTTTATATCAACACCTGAGGTATTTCATGGCACGTTCTGGCTCTTAGAATCCCATTAATCGAGATCGAAGCATGCGAGCAGGCCACTTACGGAGCCAATGCATGTCATTGGCGATGGTGTGTACTGAGAATAGAACGACCTGTTGTTCATAGTTTACGCCAACTGCGAACCGCTTTTGGGGAATAGAGGGGAAATCGAGCGAACTTGCTCAATAATAGCCTAGTGCCTAGTAGAGATGCAAGATTCGATGTGTCAAACATGCAGGAACAACGTCAGAACCGTTCCTGAGCCGCATGCAAGTTGCCGATACATGTCGGATCGCTCTCTTGCCGGCGAGAACCATGATGAAAGTTCGATAGCGGTCGCAGCGACTCCAGAGCAATTCCGCGGGATGCTGGCATCAGGATTGTGCCTAACACAGCTGCTGCCATTCATGCCGTGTAACTCGACGCACCGCGGACGCAGGATGGCCAATGTTGATCCGTTCTTCCGGCTCATAAGGCTGCTACTAGCCGTTCAAGCCGTTTTGCATTGATGGTGATGTCTGGATATCCACATGTCAGCTTGGCTTAGCTTCCACGAGTAGTAAAAAGATGACGTCCATACATAGAAGGTTCTTCCTCAACACCAGAACAACGTGCCGCCACCCAAAAAATCACTCCACGCCATTCCAAATGCCATCGAAGTCAGAGCAGAGCTGTAGGTACGAAGGACATGTACTCGTGCAGTAACCCCACAATACGTAAGACTTGTGGAGTCGGAATAAGCTTCGCCGAGGAATGTGGGGAAAGTGAATGTAAGCTCCACTGCTCGATTATCGAACAACCTTACCATCGTTGAGCATCGTAAGCCAGAGTGTGTGTATAGGCATCGTGGTCGTCTTGGCGCCGTCTCAGTAGTGGCCGCGATATCCATGTGGTTCGAAGTCCACGCCATTGGGAAGAAACTTTCGATGAACGAGGTCACCACGTTGAGAACAGTGACGTCTGGTCGACAGCTTGACGGCTGCTGCGATCCAAGGATAATGTTCGTAGGCTATTGAGAGCAGCTCCCTCTTGCGGGCAACATAGTCTAGAACAGATTTGGGTGACGCTGGTAGCACTCTGTCCAGAACGATTTGTCCCACGAGAGGCTCCGTAACTTCCGCCATCAGCCGCTCTGCACCGTCCAGATCGAAAGCTAACACCTAGGTAGGGGTGAGCTGTTCGTATAAACAGCAAGTGTATCAGCATCTAGACCACGCCTTGAGGTACCACATCGGCACAGACCGTATACGGCAAGTGACGCCAGATCATGTGCCGCGGATGCTTATCCTCACCCACTTGGGATCAACAGAGCGTGTCAAAAAAGTCTGCATTGAGTTGAAGCTTGCGTGTTGTTTTCGCAAACGGGTACGCGTATGGAAAACCAAGCAATCCTGCCAATCAACACGGACCTGAACGTCAGTAGCCGCAGCTTGTTGCACCGCCATGTAATTAATCGGTGCGCGATTGAGCATATCCCACCTTACAACTCGCCAGAGGCATGTCCATGATGGTGATGTTTGAATCAGACAATACTCATACAAAGCCACCCAACACATGTAGATGGACAAGTCATCGTTGATGCCGTCGGTTCGCGAGCTGATGAAACTGAGCAACTCGCATTCACAAACGCCCAGGCTCGCGGTATTTCATCGCGCCGCGGCCTTTATAAACCACAGGAGGATCGTTGTCGCCAACGTCGTCATTACCCAGCCTACCATCACCACCGAGCCTACCTTCATCCTGAAAGCGATTGCGTGGTCGATACCTATCGTCTTGGCGCTGTCTCGGGCGATCTCGACCTGCGTGGTAATTGTTGTCTCGTCGAGGGCTCGGCCTGTATCGATCCTCATCACCATATGCTCGTCGGGCCCTCTCTTCCGCATACTGATTTGGCAAACTCCGTCGCCTGCGCTGGCCGTATGATGTCTCATCGTTTCGCGAAGTAGGAGCGGCATCGTGTCGGCTTGGGCTTTGCGAGCGCTTGCGCTTGTGCATCTCTGTCGCTGACTCGGGCTCACTCTCGCCACTTTCTTCGATTGCTTGCGAAGCAGAGCGCTGTCGCGGTCGTCCTCTAACATTCTCGTCGATGACATTGTCGCTCTGACGACGCCTGCGATTCTGAACGGGCCGTGGCTGTGGGCTCGCGCTCATGTCGACATCGGAACCTGAGCGTCTTCTTCCGCGATCACGACTGTTGTCAGAAACAGCGCTGTCTTCTACAACAGTTTGCTTCTGCTTTTGCTTGCTTTTCCTCTCGAGCTCGCCACAGCGGCTAATCAGAACGGGATTAAGAGGCTTGTCGTTCGCGTCCACGCTGACGCTAAGGATCTTGTCGAGCGTCTCTTGTCCCGAAATGATCTGTCCAAAAACTGTATGCTTGTTTTTAAGATGAGAGCAGTTGTCAATGGTGATGAAAAATCTGCCACGCGCGTATCAGTTAAATCTGCGGAAGCGGATGTCTTGCAAAGTGAGGCGACGCATACTGGCTGCCATTCGAATCTGGACCGCGGTTGGCAGAGCACAACAAGCCGGGAGCATCAGTTTCTCGCCATCCTAGATTTTCATCTTCGAATTCACCACCATAGATGCTCGCTGTGCCGGTGCCATCTCCCTTGTCGATATCACCACCCTGAATCATGAATTCCTCGATCACACGATGGAAGGGCGATTTGGCGTACGAGAGGCCATTATGCTCCGAGGTGCAAAATTGGCGAAAACTACGTGGCTCCAGTCAGTTAAGCATCCCTGCGTTGCCGTGTTCACGCCATTTGATGCCGTACTTCTCACACGTTCGCGGGGTTTGGTCGGTGAAGAGTTCAAAGACAAGCCTGCCTGCAGGCTCGCCATTGATGTCGATGTCTAGAAACGTCCTCGGTCGGCCGGTCATGTCGGCGTGTCTAGTCGAGTTTGCCGTGGTGTATACCAATGAAGAGGCTGCTGCAGGACTAGGACCGACTCTTTGCATGGCAGCAGCAGTGAGCTCCCCGCATGTGATCGCGAGCAAAGGCGCGCTTGGACGTGATTGGCTGAACGCGGAACGGCAGCCGCGGCCGACTTTCTTTCGATAATTTAATTTTAGCGAGCGAAGCCGACCATCTAACTCGTCTTCTTCCCGATCGCAACACCACACCCGAACAGGATTCACATCCAGACGCAACCGGACACGCTCGAGCGCGGCATCTTCTGCAACCATGCCGTCCACATACAAAAAGGACAAGCCTTGGGACACGGAGGATATCGACAAATGGAACGAGGAGGCATTCAAACCGGAACACAACCTGGGCGGCACTCTCAGTGAAGAGAGTTCCTTTGCTACCCTCTTTCCAAAGTACCGGGAACAATATCTGAAAGCATCATGGGGAATGATCACACGAGCGCTGGAGAAGCACGGCATCGCCTGTACCCTCGATCTCGTCGAGGGCAGCATGACCGTCAAGACAACCCGAAAGACATACGATCCAGCCGCTATCCTCAACGCGCGCGATTTGATCAAGCTACTGGCTCGTAGTGTCCCTGCGCCACAGGCAATCAAGGTGCTGGAAGACGGCATGTCGTGCGATGTCATCAAGATCAGAGGCAGAGTGCGCAACAAGGACCGCTTCGTCAAACGCCGCCAGCGCATCCTCGGACCCAACGGCAGCACCCTCAAGGCGCTCGAGCTACTCACACAAACATACATCCTGGTTCAGGGTAACACGGTCTCAGTCATGGGCGGCTACAAATCCCTCAAGGAAGTGCGCCGTGTTGTCGACGACTGCATGGCCAACATCCACCCCATCTACCACATTAAGGAACTCATGATCAAGCGTGAGCTTGCAAAGGACCCGGAGCTGAAAGACGAGAACTGGGATCGTTTCTTGCCACACTTCAAGAAGAGGAACTTGTCCAAGCGCAGAGTGCCACACAACGTCACCGACAAGAGCAAGAAGGTCTACACGCCATTCCCGCCAGCGCAGGAGAAGAGCAAGCTGGACAAGCAGATCGAGAGTGGCGAATACTTCCTTGGCAAGGAGGCGAAGGAGCGTGCAGTCAGAGAGAAAAGGGACGATACTATGAAGGAGAAGATGGAGGAGCGCAAGCGCAAGAGGGAGGCAGACTACGACGCGCCACAGGAGGACGGCGATGCGAAGAAGGAAAAGAAAAAGAAGAAGAAGAGCAAGGACGGCGAGGACGACGGAGAGAAGAAGTCAAAGAAGAAGCGCAAGTCCGAGGATGTCGCTACCGAAGACTGAGCTGTGTCGCAGTGATGCTAACGTTCTGGCTCAAATGCACAACTCGAGCGACTTTGATACCCGAAATGCTACTGATATTCTGCCTGGATGGCCAATCGACTTTGTGTACGATCGTGTGCAATATTGCACGTTCAACTGGTTGTTTCTCGCCTACCAATCTCACGCTTGTCCACGCCTTGAGGTGTGGTGGCGTTCAAGGCTCGACCACAAGCTAAGCGAGGATGAGGAATTGAGTTTTGGTCCATCTCCTAGGGCAGCAGAAAGACGCGTGGCGCGTGGATTTCTCCAGACCATCGCATTGCCTCAGCTTCCATCCGAGACAAGGCGATCTATTGCCGTGGGCGCACATCTGCTCCACGTTCTTGAGTTGGCCAAAGGAATTGAACAGGATTTGGGAGGAGTCGGAAACGGGGTGGTCGCCCAAAAGTTATACTTTTACTTTGCTGGCAGGATGTACAACAGATTACGAGATTTTCAAGACGTGCGTTGGTTTCCAATTTTTCTGTGATATGCATTCAACTGAGGATATCATATCCGCGCTGTAATACAGCTAACGTTATAGCGACGACTGCTGACGCTTTTCGTTTCTACTGCCCACGACTCGCTAGCTCTGCCATTTCGCGGGAGTAGAAAACGGTGACTAGGCCAAAGCTAAAAGAACAACCACAAAACCGCCTACATACTCTTGGGTTCTTCACAATACCAATCGTCTTTCCAACGATCGACCAGATCCGGAGTCCGATATCACTTCCCCTCTTTTATAGCAACCTCACGAACATCTAACCACGAATTAGGCCCTACATCTCGCCGCAGATACCCCGTAGCCAAGGGAGCGGTGTACTGGCAGATCTTCTCCAGTACGTGATTGTTGCATCACTTATCCGAAGTGGCTCTACGGTCGGACTTATTATACATAGGGCCAATTGTACGGCAGTGAGGTCTAGCCGGCAGATGGTGTACTACTCGGATCGGGGAACCGGAACCGGACCCACATCTTCTTGAGTGAAATGGATGTCAGATGTCGGAACGGCAGCCGAAGACAACGGTGAGACATGCTATACATCAGCAAGAAGAACCTGAGTGTCTTTTGTATAGGGGAGATGAGGCGTTGAGCCGCTAGACTTATCGCGCACTTAATCATCGTGTATAAGTTGCCACGCTATTCGCCATCAGTTGCTTGAGGTCAGGATGCTGATCAACGATTGGACGATTCGGTCAGTGCGTTTGTGAATAGGTACAAAAGTACATGTACCCTTCGGCTCCCGGTTCCAGTCCCTAGCTCCTTATAAATCTTCACGCAAGTTCACACGGTGCTTCGTGCAGTGCTGGTCCTTCATTACACGTTGTACCAAATTGATTTTCGAAAGGATGTTCTCCCGGCATAAAAGGCGTTAAGACGATGATGTGCTGTATCATCCTGGTTTAGAGACAGCTTGCGAAATGTGTTTGGATGTGCTGCTTTAAAGACTCGCGTAAAGGGTGATGCAAGCGCTGTTCACCCCTGTCGCTTCGATAACAAGTGATAGGCATGCACAGTTGGCTATAGCGTGAAAACGACAACGATGGCCAGGGCGACGGAGATGTCCAGGCTTGAGACAATTCGGTCGTGAGGGCAACGACAGCACTCGTGTTAACCAATCTTCGGACCCATGTTCGTTTAGAGAATCCACGTTTTTGAAGAGTCGTATCGTCGTCGTCGTCTTCGAGTACTGGACATATGTTCAGTGCACTCACGGCAGTAACTCGTCGGGTCCGCGTAACTAGTGCTGGTCAACCCGTGTTTGACTTCGTGATGAGGTTCGTGCCACGTGTAACCTACCAATCTACCGGATATGTTGATGCGCAGCTTGCGAATGCCGGTCACGCCTCGCCGAGCCTTGCTAGAGCTCGCACCTCACCTCACTTCACTTCCCCTTGTCATCTTCGTTCCATCATGTCGTACGAATGTTTATGATTTGTACACATTCGCTGGTCTTTCCGACATGTTACCCTCCGATAAGCAGTACCTGCCGATGCGCGATGTCCAGTCTAGAAGCATCGTTGCGTACAATGCATGAGCTAGAGGCTCTTTGTCAATCCCTGGGGGTTTCACCGTCAGCATGATGCACACAGCCTCGGTATTGAAGACTGACACACCGACAATAAGACATATGGTAAGTTTTCAAGTCTGGATCTTGCATCGTCGGGTATTGAGAGCGCAAGCCCGCTCTACCGGTTGCCATCAACGCGGCTTTTGTCCATACACAACATGCCTTGGCCAAAGTCAGCAAACGGGTACCTCCATGCGTTCAAGCAGTACCAACACGTTGATGTATACTCTGGCACTCTCACCGTGCTCCGCTAGCTCGTTCTGCGCAGATGTCACTACCCGTTCATACTCATCATCACTCATACCCAGGACTCTTTTGAATGGCACGAGGGAATGAGCTCGCAGCATGTCTTTTATCACTCTGGAGTGACCTCTCCCTTGCTCTTTCCAGCCTGTAAGAAGGTCAGCCTCTGATTCTTCCGAGGAAGGGCATGCGAATAAGATCAAACATACCGTCCTTCCAGCCTGCCGCTGGAACTTCACGAGTCTCAGACTTTATACGCCCGAATCCCGCTTTACTCATGCATCCAAACAACAAGTTGCTGTCAACGCGAGGATCTCTGCCCATTCGTTCTTGTGCGTTTGCATAGTGAACTCGCCACGCCATGAGACAAGGCAAGTTCCTGCTTTTACCGGACTGGAATACCCAGAGGGGTTCGACCATCTGAAGCCATCCGCCCGGAACGAGAAGCTCCCAGCATTCTTCGACCAGAGAAGGCCATCGACCTGTGTTGATGCCATTTTCAAGGCATCGACTGTTTATCAGATGGAACACATCTCGTCTCAGCCCAGACCTGGACAATGGTTCGTTCAGATCATGGCTCAACTTGTTGTATTCCGAAGCGTCGACGAAATCTTTATCGCAGTCAAAGATGTCGATGCCAGTTATCTGGGGAACTTTAGCAGCTCGTCGGAATCGCCATGGGGTATGAGTAACACATGCCTCACATTCGCCATTCTCATGATCGTCCAGGACCTTGGAGCACCATATTCCTGTGCCGGAGCCCAGGTCGAGCACCTGAGGAGACTCAACGCCGTCAGGTGGGAATGGTACAAGAATTGGGGCCTCTATTAGATGAGCTTCATGCTCGTTGGATCGTTCGATTTCTACCTGCTCAAAGTTTAGAGAGAACTGGGGTGCGTAGCAAAGTATAGTACGCACGTCGTCCACCGGAATACAGCTGATATTGTTTCGCAGACCATAGGAACAGAACTCCCGCCCGTAGCGCACCGTGACGGAATTGGCGGCTAGCTGCAGCGGTGTTGCCATTGTACTATGTGATGTACATCAGCCAGGAACTGCTATTGATAAGAGTACACTGCTGCCTCTTGAGCGACAAAAGATGAAACGCACCTTCCGACACCTTGCGGAGTTTCTCGAAGCAATGGAAAGCTGTCAAACCGTCAAGTCTCCGTTCAAGAAGGAGGATAGGAAGCACGACATGAGCATACTTATGACCTTCACTTCCTGTGAAGGACCAAACTCGAGGTAACCGAGTGCCGACATGCAGTGCACTAATGATGGTGGCTCATTGGTTCTGCACGCAATCTGACGGGCCCACAGGATGTCCCACTTCGAGTCGCTTGACCAGGACCTTTCTTCATCATTCCTGGATACCGGTGCAGGGCACCGATCTGTTTGGAACCTGTCGTCGACTGTTCTCGATAACGATGTCAGACAGTCACCTGGAATGGTGACGTGCAGAGATCAGGCTGCCGAGCAGTCATTTTGGCCACCAGGCACTCCAGATCTAGGAGTGGGCTGGAGAAATACCGACAGCGCTGATGCGCTTGTCATGTCGATCGCAATTGTGCTTGCGCTGCAGTGTAGACACCTCTGGAGTCCTGGAGCCCGACTTGACCTGGATCACCTGGTTTGATCGCTTGAACGACACATGGGTTGTTACACTAGAGCTCGGAAGGAACGAACTCTAAAGACGAACGTATGGGGCATCTCAAAGCCCCGATGCATTGGCTCTTGGTGACTGGGGCGAAGCAATACACTAATGATCCCAGTCGGCAAACGAATCCGCTCAACGGGGGTCCCGTCCACCAACGCCCTGTACCGGGCCAGGGTCTCGCCGTGACGGCGGAACTCTTTCCAAGGTTCCTTTCTGTTAAGTCAATGCACGCACTGACTAGCACACACGCCATGGAACAGTTATCGTTTGCCTGCAATGCGAAAGCTATTACAATGACAAACATCGTCGAGCCATGCTTTCGTCATGGCGGACAGGTCGGCGACCAAGCAAACGCAACCAGTAGCCCGAACATGTTGTGCAGAACATGTCCCTGTAGTGGCGGTTATCGGCCACGAGGATTTGTTTGCTTGTCAACGTCAAAGGCTCTGGACCAATTCAACATCAATCAGACGACCATTCGGCGCGGCCGCTGGTCCCCGTGTCCTCCACACGTGGCGGTCTGCCATTGATGGCCGTTTGCTGATGCAGTCTGTTCAATAGTATGCTAACGATGGAGAACATGCTTCAGCCTTAAACCAAGTGCGAGACCTGTCAGTTGCTTACTTGGATCATTCAAATCATCATGTTTCGGGGAAGATGGGTCCATCGAGCTATTGGCCTTAGCATGCAATCCTACGCGGAGGGCGGCTAAAGTGGTCACCTCACATCAATGTCATCTCGGCTTCCCCGAGCGCTATCTTATTACAGCATGGAAGATTGCCACGTCCAAGGCATAACCCATTGCTCCTCCAGTTTGCCAGGAACGGTATCCTGCAGATTTGTCGTGCCACAAACGCGAAGAATTGTATCGAATCGTCACACTGCAGACGTCATTCAGTTCCTCGGTATCTGCCGTTGATTGGGTCGTGCTGTGTGACTGGTCATTGCACTTCCGGCACGAGACGAGGCTGGAACTGAAATGAAGTTGAAGATGATGACGCGGCTGGCATCTGGACTCCAGAAGTCACTCAATTTGATGCGTTGGCAACTTGGCCATGGCCAACATAGTAAGACTTTGTTCGCACGGCAGCCTAGCCTACTGGCTAGTGAAGTGTGTGGTGGTCTTGGAGACTTGAGCCGACGGCTCATGCCCTACAATCGCGGTACATGAAGCAATCTCACCTCTGAGCCACGAACACGAAGACACCGACAAATTGCAACCGCTATCAATCAGGGTGGGACGTCTGCCATATCTCAATTCCAGTTCCGTGGTGGTGGGATTTCTCAACGGCCGTTAAAAAGGTAATTTCCACAACCGTTTCCATACGACCACGTCGCTGGTAATCTTAACCCGGGCCTACGGTAATGTGGCTTTTCTAGAACATCGTTTGCTGGATCTATATGCGCCTCGAATGCCTCTTGAAAAAGTTTCGGTCTGTGGAATCCAATTACGAAGCTAATCTTGCTTTACAACGCGGCAGACTGCTGTGTGACTCCATGGCATGACCTTGGCAAGCTGTTCCTCTCCGACTTGCAACACCAGAGACGGTGCAGAGTGCAGTAAATCTGCATGGAATATCACAGACAGGAGAGGAAGCATCACCATCACCCTGTCTTACCGCAGGTGGCATTCTTGCAGACCCTAGCTTGTGAGCCTTTGGCAGGTATTACGGAGTTAGAGTCCGGCAAAGAAGAGACGACTCTACAGATCGAGAGAAAGCTGACGGAAGGCAAAATGCCAATGGGCCGAGCTCAATGGGTGGAGCGGAGCATTCGCGCGCCGGTTGTAACAACACTCTAGCAGCAAGAACATCAGATCGGCTTGCCGAAGCTGCTTTCGTGTCGGCTCGCCAAATCGTCTAGGCAAAAATGTGCTTCGCACTGGAGTGTAGGCATTCCCAACGATATGAATACTAGTAAATCCTCACTCTGCCAGCCCGAATGTTCTTGATTCGTAGCTCTAGCACGAGGGAATGGTTGTCAGTTCACTGACTACCAGGCTGCTACCTCACTCCGCTGGAGTGTTCTGATTAGTCCAGTTTTCTGACACTCAAAACTCCGTAGGCAACAAAGCGTCCTGCCAGAAGGCGGTTCCATCGTTTGGATGGGCGTTCTGTCGCTGCTATTCACCTCCGAGCAGCTTTTTGCAAGGATGATTAGTCGTGTTTGCTCGGTGCAACTGCCAATTACGAGGGTTAACCTCGCTTGTCGTTATCCGAAAAACAGGTAGCTTACGACGATCTGAATCATACAACTTAACACATGATCGGAACCCGCGAGTTCGAACGAACAAGAAACGATCATTCTGCGATTCCGAGGCTGTCATTGATGGTAAAGGTCTCAATTGCTATTGAGTTCTTACAAAGGCAACAGCATCTCATAGCAAAGTCTACATGATTATACCTAAGTCACTAATGACTGATCTCGAAGGTGGAGCTCAAGGTTATTCACACGCAAGGATGTCAGCATGGGAATAATCACTCGCTACTGCGCTTCCATCTATCTCCAGGTCTTGCGAAAGCGGCGTTATGATAACGACTTCGATGTATCTCCCTGTTAGTACTGTAGTTCTACTTCGCGGCATCACACGTTGCTTTTCTCTCCCAAGGTTACCCAACGTTGCACGGAACAGCAGATCCCGGTGTCATATCGACGATGCCGGGGCTCGAACGCTATTGTTAAACTTCAGGGATCCAGAGTATGGCTATAAAACAATAGACACATTTTAAGCAAAAGACGCTATAGCATAATCAAGCCTTTCACACAACGAGATATCTAATGTACGCATACTCGCAAGCACCAAAAAGGAAAGACAGATCGTCGAAAGCTGGAAAACAATCGTTGCACGAACATAGATACCCGCCCAAAAATCGTACGGTGTTAACATCGCCATTTTGACCTCACCTCACCTCACCCGCCTCAAGCTTATGTATCACCGGCACACCAAAGACCCCAAGTCTCGCATCCTCAAATTCAAGATGCGTAGTACCTACACAACCAACCCATCCAAAACCCAAAAGTACCCGCCCTCCCTATGTACGCCTTCCTCCCAACATTCATACTGATATGAATCGTCTTGGCCTGTGAATAATGCTTTGACTCCTCAACCCCACTCTTCCTCCCCTGCCAACTCTGCTTGAACCCCTGATTGAAGGGGGTGGTGCTTAATCGAAGGGGACGGTACTCTATTGAAGGGGGACAACACTTGATCGAAGGGGGACGGTACTCTATTGAAGGGGGACAACACTTGATCGAAGGGGGCCGCCACCTAATCGAAGGGGAACGGTACTCAATCGAAGGGGGGTGGTACTCAATCGGAGGGGACGGTACTCTATTGAAGGGGGCCGCCACCTAATTGAAAGGGGTGATGCTTAATCGAAGGGGTGCAGTACTCAATCGAAGGGGGCCGCCACCTACGTCTGCAAAGTTATCATCAACTCATGTTCGCGAGCTGCCCCCTCCCAACCCACCGTCGCCGGTCAATCGCCGAAAGAATCGCTCCGCGAGATTTAAACCGCTCGCGCTTCGACAACCCACCCGCCCTCCCCACCACCTCCCCCACCCACCATCCCCTGAAGATGTGCGAGGAAGCGAGGGGAATCCTGGTAAGTGTTACCGAGGCTATGCGACATTAACATGG
>Ga0265797_10001814_pt1 | contig 37077 bp, 37 predicted proteins | sample P2T30metagenome_FD_192433 | JGI IMG/M metagenome (GOLD analysis project Ga0265797, IMG submission 192433) | Plant litter microbial communities from East Loma Ridge, Irvine, California - P2 T30 | ecosystem: Environmental > Terrestrial > Plant litter > Unclassified | place: USA: California...
GCCCTCTTGAGCACATTCTCCGGGCGGGTGTGCGGTGGCGGAGGCATGGTGGGCGACCTCCTCTGGGATTGTCCGGTGGAGAGGGAAAATTCAAGATGCGCACGACTAGGTCAGGTCGTGGCAGATGGTGTCGCGTGGGTGGTGGGCGAGAGGGTGGTAGTGGTAGTATCGGCGTCACGCACTCTCGACGCACCGTGAGATGGATGGAATTTCGTTTCCTCTAAGGCAGTCAGGCATCAATCACGGAAGAGAGCACGGACCCGCTGCTGCTATAGCAAAGCCTCACTTAAGCATAACACGCTATCTACCATCTAAACACGGCGAGATTGCCCAAAAAATAATTGTACAGGCAGTAAACAATGCGAACGTGACTCAGAGGGGTCCTTACGTCGATGTTAGGCGACTAGCCGTCACTCTGCATGTATAGCGAGGTGTCTAGCCTTCCGTTGCCTGCACAGCACACCGCCTGGAGAGGAGTGTACGGAGGCTTGCGGTCTAGCTTCAAAGTCCGTACTGCTTGCCTTCTCGCTGAGATGCCATCTTCGCTCACATCTGTGAGGAGGTATGGTAATAGCATATGGAGCACGATCATCATAAACCTCTAGAGTATGATATGTCCGTTCTTAATGTGAGGTACGATCTAACTTTTAATCATGTTCAGCATCGAATACGCTGTTATCATCGTACGTAGATGAATCGTATGCTCACTCTTGCCGCTGGACGCCAGTACGGAGTTTGAACCTAGACGGCGAGGCATGCAGTTTTTAGATGCTCGCTCGGCTAACAGCCTTCAAATCGTTCACTCAACCGGGCGACTAGTGGAGAAGGAGAAGAATGCTGCAAGCAAGCAAGCGGCGGATCGGTCCGGAAGCTCCCGCTGGCCCAAGGGAGCCCCTGCCATCTCACATCAGAGGAGTTGCTGGTGCTGCTCGTCTCCTCGCGCGGCCTGGCCTGTGTTGCACGAACAAACTCCCACGACCTGCTCAGCGTGAGACACCACCCATCAATCGCCTGCTCGAGCCCGTTCCACTCTCGCGTGCCATTCGCATTCGACCTCTCCCTCGGGTCAACTCGCCTCAAGCAAGCACGCAAGCAGCCAGCAGCCTCGCGCGCGCCTCCCCTCCCCGACCGCGGCCACGGCAGACGCTCCTCTCACCCTCACCCTCACCCTGCCTCCGACACACAAACGCACCATCCTGGTCCTCGACGCTCCAAGCCTACCCGCCCGACCTGTGCTGACCCGGCCTGCTTTTCGCACTACGCAGAGGCATGTCACACGAACCACACTTGACATGATGTCCATACCCTGATCTTGCAGGAGCTGACCGGTGTCTGTTGCGCCAATAGAGCCCCGTATATTATCTTGCATTGTCGCGACGCATATTCGCACACCCGCCTCGTCACCCCGACACACCGCCGCTCGCCAGCTATAACCACCCTCCTCTCACCACCACCCTCTCTCGCTCGCTCCGACACGCTCATTCCCCCACCGCTACACCACTACCGCCGCCATGTCTAGCCCCTACGAGATCCGCAGCAACGACAATGGCAAGAGCAAGAAGCAGTCAATGGCCGAGCTGAAGCTTAGGCGGCTCACAGAACTCAACCAGCGTCTGCAGGAGGACCTCAACCGCAGGAGGATACCCGTGTCCGAGGCCGCTCTCGAGTGAGTATTGCCTTATTGTCGACATCACCTGTTGACCCTATGTTACACGTGTGGAACATCTTTCTGACATTTCTCAGCCTTATCGCATTCACAGACAAGGAGCCCAAGGACTTCATGGTGCCCAGCAGATGGGGAACTGTAAGAATTCTGTGTCGCGTGAGCGGACTTTGTTCACCGTTGCTAACACTCTTCACCAGATCGACAAACGCGAGGATCCTTACGCGCCTCAGCAACAGAGTGGATGCTGCACAGTGATGTAGGACATCTGCGGCGCAGACGACAAACGATGAACGATGGGGAATACATTTTCCAGACGACACGCCCTCGAACACCATTGACTGCCAGCCCAACTTTCAAGCTAGCGGCAGCATCATATCACACCTGAAGAGGCCAGCGCTCGGATGGTCGGCTTTTGTGCTTGCTTAATCTTCTAATTCAGGCCGCTACACCCTAACACAACAAAAGGCTGGCCTGGCGACTTATTCAACCGGGGACGACGAGCTTGGTGCCAACTTATCTGGGATCCCTTTGCAGCACGATGCCACTTCTTTATCTTTTTTTTTTCTCCTTTCACACATTTTCTCTTTTGCGTTGGAGCAACTACAGAAAATCTTCCCTTTGGGCCTCCAGATAAAGTCCTTCGAGCGGCGCGTCTGCGCGATGCCTTCGGGCTTGTGTACCACGATTAAGCTTGTTTGGCCGAATGTACAGCTCGATAACTAGGCAATGGAAATGCAGGGGAAGCAGGATTTGGGTGGGAACTGTACTGATATCTTTCTTGAATCTTTTTCTGGTCTCAATTGGGAAGTGTCTTGTGATTGCTTACGCGTTTGTGATTAGTGACTCTGTCTCTCCTGGTCCATATGTGGCTATTCTCATGGACAGAAGCCATTTCCATATCTGGTCGTGTCTGAGAATGGGCCAATGTGGCCACGAACGACAACAGTATGCGCAATAGTAGTTCCTGGTACCCTGCTGTCGCTAGCATCATCTGCAGAGTGATTTTTCATATTATGGCACTATCGCCTCTTGTATGTACTCCGCCATCCCTTTCGTGTTTGCATCATCGCACTCATTCTAAGGAGAGCTTTAGTGGACCAAAGACGCTAGGAGATGGTAGCTTACACCAGACTTCTGCACCGGCTCTGACTTCTCAGGCCATTTTCCTTGCTCTTCACCAACGCCATCGCTTGTCGCATTTTACCTGCGCGTCAACACACGTCGACGAAATCCGATTGCCACCGCATTCAAAAGGAACGAAGAATATGGCACCCGATCCCATAGGGGTTCAGGCACTCTCCCAACAATACCACGAAAGCGACGACGAAGGACGAGAACAACTATTCCAAGACCGCTATACTTCTCACTACAAGGGCCCACGCACCGCTCCTGACGACCTCGCAAACACCTTGAAACCTCTTCTCCTCTCTCTCTCGACATACTTCCAAGGACATCAGACACCGAGACCGTGTATATTGTCGTCGGCCAGGAACTCTGCTTTGGAATGCAACGGTTCTGTCTTTCCACGCCTCCCGGGACCGATTATGCATGGAACGACACGACGCGTCTTATCTCTCAGCTGGGCCAAATACCCCTTGAACCAGGACAATTCGACACGCACGCTTTCTTCGTCGCTGAGCTCAAGTATTGGATTGCCGAATTTCCTTATGACGATCACTGCAACATGGACAACGTCACCAGCAGCCCCGTGCGAAACGACGACGCTTCTATCATATCCGTGACCCAAAGTCAGTGGGACGGTGATAGCGCCGAGCAACTCGCAAACCTTGCTCGCAATCGCGAAGCACGGAAGAGATGCGTCGTCCACAGAGTCATCGCCGCACGAGCACTGAGAGACGGCTTTGCTCCTCCAGGCCCTCGGAACACGGCGTTCTCGGGAGCATGTGAGCTGCGCTTCATCGAGTCTGCACTGGAGTGTCGTCAAAGTGGCACGATTCCTGGTGGTGGAGGTTATCTGAACAGCGCAGACGCCACAGCTGCTACGTTTCAGCTGCGGGCTTGCGCGAAGAGCTTACTTGCTTTGTTGCCGAGGGAAGGGTGCGGGTTTCATGAGCTTTGGGAGATGGCGCCTGTTGGGGTGGGAGAGGAGGGGAGGAGCGTTAGGCTTGAGATGTGGAAGGAGGCGTTGGAGAGGATTGTGATCGGTGAGCAACAAGTTGGGAGACGTGATTTTGCATTGATGAGTTATGCGGGTTTGGCGTTGGGGAATCTAAGTGATCCGAGGGATGAGACGAGTGAGGAGTTGTTCTCTTGGGCGAAAATTGTTTTTTGAGGGCGTGCGATACGTTTTGGCAGGATACTGGGAAATATAAAGCGTCTGGTGTTGGCGGTTGCGGTTGGTGTTTTGATGTTGGCAAGCCACTCGTGTTTCCTAGAAAGGATGTTTTGCTTGACGAAGGTCGGGAACTTGTAGTATGTATACACACGTAGAGGTGAGATGTAGAATAATACTTGTTGTGTTTGCGTTGTACCTTGTTACATGTACGTGTACTAATGCAATCGGATTGTGCCTGCGTTGCTCCAGCTCAATCAACCATCAGAGGCTCCATGTTGCTGCGAGGTTATTGGGAGCAACGCAGCTACGTCAATCACGTGTGACTCGAAAGGCACTCATTAGGAATATTTAGATAACACGCCAGGTATCACTGTGTATCAACATTGTATCGTAAATATATGCACATGTATGCGGTTATTTCTCGAACACTAGCTAACCCTAATTACCCTATGGCCTTCTAAGTATCACATCATGTGATTTACAAAGATACATACTAATCGATGTAATCGCTTGCGGTTTTCGAATGAGCATGCAGTCATACGGCAGCGTCAACGTAGATTCACGTTGGCATCACGGTCTCAAAAGATCATATTATGGTCTTGTCACGCCTGTGTGTTTGCAGGCTGTTGAAACCTCACAGATAAAGCCGAGACGATGTAGACCTTGTATACCCGCAGCAGCAAGCCCGCGAATTAGGATCAACCTTCCACTGTGTGCAAGTAATTCAAGCCCGCAATCGGGGTCCGACAATACCACCCCTGCATCGCAATACCGGTAAGGAGAAGGGCAGACTTTCGACTTGCGCGATACCGTCCTCTTATGTTTTACCATGTCTTCGAAACCCAGGACCTCGAGACGGTGCTTCAGCTCAATGGAGTAGGCATCCAGGTCCCGCCGAGGTTGACTCGCGTGGTACCTCGCCTCGCGTCGAGTTCTCATTTGTCAGACAGCAGCAAATGCCCACACAGGCCGCTCCGATGCGGACACCCCGCGCTATTGTATGTCGGATGGAGGCCATTTCGAGTAGCGAGCAGGGTTTGGTAGGAGGTTGGCCGAGCTTTACTACCATATACCAAGCAGTAAAAGAAGCAATGAAGACATCCGATCTTGGACGTTTGTGCGCTCTGGTGCGCCGATATGCCTTGCAGCAGTGCTCCGAGTTGAAAGACGGCCGTGGAAACTTCGTAACTTTCGAGGGTCACGGTCATGGTCATGATGAACAAATGTGGCTGGCGTGAAGCTGGAAAAACGATGAGCTACCCCACGCTCTCGCTCTCCCCAAAAAGGTGTCGCCGGCGGAGGGCCGTTTCGTACGATGCTCAACTGTTCTGCTCGTCGATTGACTGATGCTGTTTGTAATCTCTTTGGCAAAGCCTGCTTGTGCCCCGTGTAGGCTACAAGTAAATATGTGAAGCTGACTAGCCACGAAATCAAAACGGGACTGATGATGGTGTCTGCAAAAGCCGGCATGGGACATGGACGTGAAGTGCCTCGAGAGAGCCTCCTGGAGATTGCGAGGGCAGCCTGGCAAGATCCGGCGTGCCAATAGGGTCGCAATCGAATGTCACATGCGGGGACAGGATGCGAAGTGGTTGCGCAAGTGCCTACTGATGCACGGAACACCTCGCATGTTCGCCTCACCCACGATGGATTATTGGAGCGCGCGAGGATTGTTTTTTCTTCTCCTTGCTCGGCTCCTGCTTTAGGCGAGCAGGCACATGCAAATATACATGTGTACTCTGCATGCACGCATGCGCCATGCGCGTGGGGGCGCAGTGATCCTTCTGACTGCTTGAACCAGAGGCGCGGGAACAGTAAAGGCAGAGGTGTAGGCCATCCATTCAGCGTGTCCGACAAATGGTGCCGCGATGGACTACCACTGCGAGCACTGCTCTCGAGGCACCGACTGGCCGTTCGCGGCGGCGACTACCGACATTTGGGTTCGCGGCTAATTGCTGCAGGTGGTCAGAGCCAGGTTGAGGGTTTGGAGATACATCGCCCACTTACAGCACTACTGCTACTGCTAGGCGGCCGACCTTCTCTCTTGAGGTGGGATGGCTGAAGGGTAGACTAAGTAGGCTAGCGAGAGTGTGGGCGGGCTCGTTGCGGGTGGCCTCGGTGGGTTCTGTTTCGTCGCGCACTCTCGCTACAGACCGGGACTGGCTGTTTGGCTTGTCGGTTGTGGTCGTAGAAGGATCACGCTCAGGTTCACTTTCACTTCCTCCTTCCATCGGCCCTTCTCCGTGCAAAAGTTTGTCGTCCTCTGTCGCCATCTAATCCATACTACCCGACACTGCTCGTGTGCCCTCCGTCCGTCCTTCGTGTGTGTCACGCTACCGACCCTCGCTGTAATTTATCTCCCCGCCTGCAGACGACTCGACCACCCCAGCTCTGCGCCCGCCGCCGCTCCGATCTACAGTTCGCTCGAGACCTGCAACTTCGACCACCACTCACTCAAGTGAACCGAGGCAATCCCGTATACTACACTCCGCGAGGCACACCACTGCCACTCGCGGCCTTGACGAACCCTCACGAACAACTTCCCAGGCGCGGAGAGTGCGCATTAGCACATCGAAAGCCTTGCGCCCGAGTCGACACGGCCAATCGGACGCCCGCTGCGCATTACGCTAGAACACCACCAAGCACAACACCAGCATGAACGCTCCCGCCGACCAGATGTGGTCGCAGGCACCAGAGAGCATGGACACTATGGCGACCATGAATGGCAACCTGGAGGATCTCTCCAACATTTTCAACATTGACGACTTCGACCTCGACAGCCTACCGAACATGGATGCTGGTGGATTCGGCGACCAAATCCCGCAGTCACATCCAGGAACACACCCGAACACACCATTTGATGAGAGCATGGGTCAATTGGGCGCGCCTCCTGGCACCGCGGCGCAAGACTTTGGTGGACACAATAGCTTTGATATGCAAGGATCCATGAGTGGCCAGCAGCACTTTGGCAACCAATCCATGGTCAGCATGCCTTATGGTGCCGACCCGATGTACCAGCCATCAATGCCGCAAACATATCCACAACACCAGCAACAGACCTTCCAATTTCCCCAGCAGCATCAACAGCAACAACCGCATTTCCAACCCAATCAACGAGTTCCTCCAACACCCAACAGCCTCGAGCTTCATGGCGAAGCCGGTCGCTTCATGCAGCATCAGATGGATGCCCAACAAAGAGCTATGCTTGAGCAACAATATCAAATGAGAAAGGAGCAGCAAGTGCAGTTTACTCCCATGGCATCTCCTTCGACTACGCCTTATCATATGAATTCTGATTTTACCGTTCCTGGCGACTTCTTTTCGCCGCTGACCTCGCCTGCTTTGCACGCCCAAAACACTTCGAATATGCACCAGCAGTACATGCCACAGCCGCAGGGCTTCTACACAAACCCCAGCACAGCTGCAAGTTCCGCTGCGCCTAGCCCTATAGACCCAAACAAAGATGTTGAGATGGGTGGAGATGGCGCAAACTTGGAGTCCACAACCCAGCCCAAAAAGCCATCACGTAGGAAGCCAGCAACGCCAAGGACCTTTGCTCTGAACAAGGTCAAGCAGAGCCCGATTCAGAAACCCCAGAAGAGGAAGTCGGTGGCGCTTTCGAGCATTGACGCTGATATAGCCGTACAAGATGTTCAAAAGTCTGGAAATATCGCACCGAGATCAGCAGGGTTCCAGATGCCACCGCCTATCGAAAGCTCCGAGAACGACAGCGTTTCGCCTGAAGCATTGAGTGACATTCCCATGGGCCCACCACCAAGACCAGGCTCAGCATATCAATCGCCAGCGTTGATTGCCCAGAGGACAGATATCTCTGGCCCTGCGGCGACTCCTAGATCTTTGTTATCCACGAAAAGTGTCTATGATACAAACGGGCCCGCGAGCACTGGTATTTCTGGACAGATGGGACAAGCATCACTGGAAGACCTGGAGCTACCCGAAGCGATTGATGGCGTAGAGAGTGAACAGCCTACTGCGACCATTGTACAGGTCTCCAACTCCCAAGAACATACTCCACGCCTCTCCGCTTCACGGAAAACGCCTAAGCTTGGCCCTCTTAGCACGCCATCGTCCAATCGACCTTTGTCAATATCTGGAAGCCCTGCAATTGGCCCCATGACTGCAAGTACTCCAGCAGGTCTCTTGAAAGACAAGAAAGATGCCAAAGGTGGCCGTGGCACTAGTAAGAAGCGTGGCAGCATCTGCACCACTTCTTCAGCACACGCATCTCCAGCGATACTCCCCAGAGTCAGCCCCAGCATCAAGCCTCTTCTACCAGAAGGCAGTAAGTTTACAATACCCGCAATATGGCATTCGTACCCACAAGCTAATAATTTCTTCTCAGCCAATCTCCACTCACCTACACATGCGCTTCTACTCGCTTCAAAATCAAATTACCAGAATCTTCTGGAGGGCAATCATCTGCCTGGAATCTCCTACCCCGACTCCCTCTCCACCGGTCTTACCAGCAAGCGCACTTCTCACAAAGTTGCTGAACAAGGTCGCCGCAATCGCATCAACGATGCTCTCAAGGAGATGCAGTCCCTCATTCCTGCGTCTTCTGGTGCACGCGCTGAGGAACTCATGGCCAACGGCGGCGGAGAAGACGATAGCCCTGAAGGGAAAGAGAAAGATCGCGATGCTGCGGTGAAGAGCAATAGTTCCAAGGCTGCAACGGTCGAAAGTGCAAACCGATACATTCGTGTATTGAAAGAGACCGATGCTGCGCAAAAAGCAGCGATCGCAGAGCTCCAGAAAGCGGTCGATGAGATGAGAGTGAGACTTGGCGAGAAGCCTGCGCCAGTGGAGGAAAAAGCTGCAGCCGAGGGCGGTGCAGCGACATCCGTTGTGGCCTCGCCTCAAGCCATGGACGAAGCGGAGGACAAAATCGCAGCAGAAGTGGTTGCCACCGACGCGGTCAAGTGAGCCTGCTTGTAGGTGCTTACATCTCTGCACCACGGTCAACTACAAATACCTTCATCAATTCCGAGCCCGCTGTCGAAGTACTACATCCTGCGGCACATATGCCACATGCCTACGAACGCAGATATCTGTGACTTCGACGAGAAGGAAGCCCGACAGAAGCCGCACCAGCTCTACCACAGTCAGTTCCGATGGAAAGGGCCTCAAGGCCGCCAGCACGACGACATTGCTCATGCACAACCGCCAGTGTTGCATTGCGCCACACTATTCGCCTGGAACAAGAAAAGTACAGATACCCTATTGACGAAGCCGAATTCATCAGATTCGAGCTCCATGGAACTGCCACATCTACCATGTAAAAATCATAATCTGAAACATGAAAAACAATCCGGATAACTAAAGAAATGCCTCCTTCCCGTCTCACGAGCCATTGTCTCTATTGGCCTGCTTGAGTGCCGTTTCGTCGCCCGGTCTCGGATATCTAGCCATCACACACGACCATGTGTCTCTCGACCCACAAAGAGCAGCTATAAACTAGCAGTTATATTACGAGTGTCAGCCTCCAAACACATCGAACAGCAGCAAGCAGTTCTCGAGCATCCAACCTCATTCAGCCCTGATAGCTCAGTTGGTAGAGCGCGTCACTAGTAATGACGAGGTCGCCGGTTCAACTCCGTCTTAGGGCACTTATCCTTTTGCTCTTTTGATCCACATGAAGATAACCTGAGGGTAATTGCTGTACCTCCGTATAGAGTACAGTTTGAGCGTTGCGAACGAGTGTGTTCTTGTTGTTCTTGATAGACGGACGTATGGATGTATGGAACAGAGAGTTTGTGCATAGAGTAGCCAGGATCTGGTCTTTTATTCAATATCTCATCTTAGAGAAACTACTGATGATTATGGAACTTTGCGAATTCAAATCGAGACAAGAGGTCTCTGGGGGTTTGATTACGTCTCCGGCTTGTTCGAGTAAGTGAGTGAGGTATGTACGTACAGTGTTCAAGCACTCGTCTTGGTTTCGCGACTTTTACCAGCTCGGGTGCAATTCCTCCGGTCTGCAGAGCCAAATCGTCCGGTAGTTTGTATCTATTTTATGTTACATCTCTGCACAACTTGGCAACATACTTGCACCTAGTTGGAGGCTGCATTTACCCGCCTCTCTCGACTCCACCTCTCTTGCCCGCAATGTTCAATAGCCGATACCTCGTCCTCGTCCTCATCCTTGATGCCTTGCCTCGATGCGAAGCGACCAACAGGATTCAACCGAGTACCGCGATGGCACCAAGACATTGGTAGGTTTACGTTGCATATTTCCACCATTTTCCCTAATGCTTTTGTGATCCCATCTCCTGTACATCGTCTCACCATCGAGTGCGTGCACTACTCGACTTCCAAAACATGCCTCCCATGAATGTCGCCGAGGTCAACCAGCCATTCCCCGCTCACCCATTCTCCAAGAACCCTCTCAAGAGCCGGCAGGATGTAGTCGACGCGTGTGCCTCGTTGCTCGATCCGCTCGAGGCGGGCTTCTCGCCTGAGTGTGCGATGGTCAGAGTCGGTGGGACGGGTACTAGATGTGAGTTTTGATTCATCAGAGATATCTGCTTTCTGTCAAAAGCCGACGTCCTGATAACCACGATGCAGTCGACGAGACAGCAGCGCAAATAGAAGGCTATGCGAGACCGCTCTGGGGCCTGGCGCCGCTTCTCGCGGGCAACTCAACATACGGCAAGACGCATCTGTTCGTCAAGGCTCTCGTCTCTGGCACTGACCCCGACGGCTCGGAATTCTGGGGCAATATGGAAGATCTCGACCAGCGCATGGTCGAGTCGTGTCCTATCGGTTTCACGCTCGCTGTTGCTGGCAAAGACTTCTGGGATCCCCTCAGCGATAGGGAGAAGGGCAATGTGGCTGCTTGGATTGGCTCGATGAACGACAAGGAGATGCCGAACACTAACTGGCTGTGGTTCCGTGTGTTTGCGAATCTGGGCCTGAAAGCCAATGGCGCGACGTACTCGCAGGACCGCATCTTTGCGGACATGGACCACTTGGACACTTTCTATCGCGGGGATGGTTGGTCGAACGATGGGCCTGCTGGATATACGCAGATGGACTACTACAGTGGCTCGTTCGCGATTCAATATCTGCAACTACTATATGCAAAGCTAGCCAACGACACGGATCCCAAGCGAGCAGAAGAGTATCGCCACCGTGCAAGAGCTTTCGCTCTGGACTTCGTCCACTACCAAGATCCCGACGGCCACTCGATTCCCTTCGGCCGCAGCATGACCTACCGTTTCGCCACAATCGGCTTCTGGAGCGCCCTCGCATTCGCAGACGTCGAGCCACCAGCTCCGTTGACTTGGGGCATGGCCAAAGGCCTGCTTCTTCGCAACTTGCGGTGGTGGAGCCAGCACCACCACATCTTCCAGCCCAACGGCATGCTCAACATCGGCTACACGTACCCAAACTACTACCTCGCCGAGCCATACAACTCGCCCGGCTCGCCGTACTGGTGCATGCTTGCGTTCGCGGCTCTTGCTCAACCTGAGTCTCATCCGTTCTGGAGCAGTGAGGAAGAGGCACATCCTTTCACGCAGACTGAGAGTCCCCTGCCTCTGGTTAAGGCGCTGAAGCACCCTTTGCACATCATGGTGCACAAAGGAGGACACACATTCCTGCTCTCTTCGGGTCAGAAGTGCCATTACCCACTCAAAGGTCAGTCGTTCAACCATCCTAAAAACAAGACCCTACCATTGAATCACCACGCTCACAAACCTCCCAGCCACACAAGCCAAATACGGTCACTTCGCCTACAGCGCCTCCTTCGGCTACTCCGTCCCAACCGGCGGCTACACCCTCGAGCAATTCGTGCCCGAAAGCGCCCTCGCGCTCAGCGACGACGGCGGCGAAATCTGGAAAATGCGCCGCGAAGTCGAAGACGCTCAGATCCTAGAGAAAGAAGCTGGACACCCATTCCTCTACTCCGTCATGCACCCCTGGGCCGACGTCGAAGTCACATCGTGGCTGCTTCCGCCGACCGACGAGGCGCCCAACTGGCATCTCCGCGTGCACAAGATCACGACAGGGCGCGACTTGCAGAGCGCGGAAGGCGGGTTCGCGATTCTGGGAACGAAAGCTAAGAATGGGAGGTTGCTTACGGCGTTCACGGCGGAGTCGCCGAACGAGGGGACGAGCGAGAGCGGTTCTGGCGCTTGCGTTGCTTCGCGTGCGGGAGCGTCGGCGGTTTTGGAGATGAGTTCTCGGATTGAGCGGAACGGAGGCGTTTGTGAGGCGGATGCGAACAGTAATTTGATCGAGGCGAGGACGCTACTGCCGACGCTGTATATGGATCTGAAGGCTGGGTCGACAACGTGGTTCCTGAGTGCGGTGTTTGCTATGCCTGCTACGGCCGAGGGGTGGGAGGGCAGGTGGAGGGGAGAGTTGGAGAAGAAGCCGGTTGTGCCGAAGTGGGTTGAGGAGATGGTTGAAGCGAAATAGTTGGTAAATTTTGGTGTAGATGTGGTTTCTTGCTCGCGAAGCTGTGCGTGCTCTTCTCCGGAGTACTGTTGTTGATATTGTTGGTAGTCAGGCTTGGACATCTGACACTGAATTTCTATCATCAATTTGTCATAGCAGACGTAGACGAAACTAGCCGTACCTACAATACTACAGCTAGACTTGTGAGTTTGAAGATCATGGTTACTATTGAGATACTGTGCGCGAAAGTTTTGAGTCGGTTCGATCATCAGCAGATTGAGTTGGCCTTTTTCCATCTTAAACATACAGGCCGGAGCAAAAGTGACTCTTCATCGTCAGCATTCTGGTGATCATTGAACACGTTACTTTGAACGATGCCAGCTTAATACAAGTAAACAAGCAAAGCCCGAAGCTTAAGCATGACATCAAAATGCCAAATTGAGTCGATGCGATGTGAAACTAGTGGACGTTCCACGCATCTTTCGATCAAGGAACGTAGGCAGGAAATGGGAGGCCTAAATGATTATTCTTCGATCGGCAATGGTTAAAATCAAGGAAAGTCTTGCCGGGAGATCAGACTTAGGGTCCAGACCCAACCACGGTACTCCAACGCAAAACTCCGGCCGTTGGCTTTTTTATTCTGGGTCGATCTCTGTTGCTACCGAGACTGAAGAATAGCGGCGGCGGTTGTAAGGACGTTGATCGTTGATGGCGTGTGCACACGATCAGTCACGACTTAGGTGTCTCGTATATGCAGAAGACAAGGTTGAGCTTTTTGAAAGTTGATATCGATGATGCAGTTTGAGCTGTCGGTTGCATCGCCGGAAGCTGCATGATTGCCTGAGATGCTGTATGATGGCGGTGTCGAGAGATCTATGTAAGCTCATACGCGTCACGAGTAGATGCAGCGTTGAATGTAGGATGAGATGAAACCGATCGCACGTCAGCGAATGATGACTCGGAGTGGCCTGGTACTGCCTCGTAGGCTATGCAGACGCATGAATCGTAAGAGACAGATCCACGGGCTTGGGAATAGATGCAGGAGTCGTAATGTAAACTGTCTCTCAACGTGCAAGAAACGAAAGGCTGCTGCAGGGTAGTAAGGAACGATTGTTGTGGTTGTTGTAGAGAAGAAGACAGTAACAACAACACTAAGAAGCGCCTGCATGCATGCGCGCGCACTGTTTTGAGTTTGGCTTCCCGAGCGGAAGCCGGACAAGATGTCAGCAGCGACTTCACCTCATCCTCCACCACTTCGCAACAACACGCAGCAGCATCGACGTGCCACTTTTATTACATGATATGCCACGTCCGCGCAGTCTCGGCGTGGAGGAAGAGATGAGCATGGCCATGAGCATGATCTATCCATCACCACCTGCGCACTGACTGCACCCAACGGCGATCCCACGGCGGAGAACCGCTCTGAAGTCCGGCATTCGGCTCCTCTCTTTCACCTGCATATCCCATCACCACCATCTCCGTACGCCCCTCCGGCCAGGATCCTACACATGGGCGCCCGCGACACAGTCTTTTCCGCCGTAGCTGTTCTTGGATGCGCGATGCGGCGATACAACTAGATTGCTTTCGCTACGCCCAAAGCCACCTTCGGTTGCTCAGCCGCAATTGGTAACTGGAATTGACGCCCTAAACCTTGCCCTGACGGCTTCACGATGAAATGATATCCAGCTCTTCCGAGTCTGAGCGCTGCGGCATCAGTGCATCGGTGCATCACAGCTCATGCCTCACGAGCGGTGCACTGCCGCTATATGTATGCTAAGAATGGTGGCTACAGACCCGCAGCCGTCAGACTGGTCTTTGTCCTCCCGCGAACGGCTGGTAACAGCTCCTGGGCCCGCGCCATCGAATCGACTTTTAGCCTTGTCCGTCAACCCCTCCATAGCGGGGCCGCCTGGGGGATGCCTTCGAGGATGCCGGGGGTGTTCACTTTCGCCCGTCGAAAGCCATATCATCGGTGGTCGGCGCTTGATCTCCCCGTTCGTGGTTGGTCTTGGTCTTGACGATACGGGCAGACGCAGGCAGCGCGGCTGGGGTGACTAAGGAGCTGCTACCCTGCCTTACTTTACCGCGTTGACGGAGTAAGTCTCGGTTTCGTAGCACTCGAGTCACCGGAACCACTCCTGTCGTGCCCTTGGCAGAGACACCAGCATTGCGCATTCTGGCATGCATGATCCTATCAGTAGCCCGCTCGGCCATGCAAGCACTAACTCGTCAAGCTTTTTCCAATGTGGGCAGGAACAAGGCCGATCATCTCGCAGGGGCTGTGTCTTCCTGGTATTGGTATGACGGTTGAGGCGCTCCTGCGGGCGTCTGCCACCCAGCAAGGCAAGCAATTAACACGCGTTCCCGACTGACATGCATGAATACGGTTGATCTCCTATGATCTCTTTGTTGTTGCTCAGTCGAAGTGGGGGTCCCAGCTTAAGTGATCCTGGCTAGCGTCGGTGTGCCTTATGCGCACCGCCCATGAGCCCGCAATCGTGACCGGAGTCGTCAAGACTCATCTGTAGTTTGGATGCTGAGTAGGAGATGACTAGTGACCCGTGCAACGCGATGGGCAACAAATGACTTAGATCACTATGGGGAATAACGAAGGTTCGTAGATCCTGCGGACCGCTGCGTACTGTGTATCCAGGGAAAGAGTCGATTGCTTGACCGCGGGCTTGGGGCGACATGTAAGGTGAGAAATTCCGGAGCCGCGAGGTGTTTCGGGAATCGTGCTCTGCGACCACCACCTCTGCTGAACACAAGCCTCTTACTTCCCCACGTCAGTCCTCGTCCTGTCGCTTCTTACACATACAGACTTTACAGTCATTCGTTGTTCGACGACAGAATTATCAGAAAGCGGCGGATTGTGTCGAACGCTTTCGTGGCTAAAGAGAGTCCGAAACATGCCTGGACTGACTATCACCTAAACGAGGCGACCAGCACCGGTCGATATCCCCTCAAAAGGCGGCAGCGAACTACTCGTCGATCGCTTTATATCTCCTAGCATTCCATTATTGTTGTTCTGGATACAATCTCGGAGACCAGAGACTACCAATCAACCATTCGGAGCATTGGCAGCGCATCTACACCAAGCTGGCCCACCACAAGCTGCAAAGTGCCATCTGGACTCGTCACTGCGAAGCAATGATTGACGGATTTTCGTTGCTCACGCTCGCTCACCACCAGCGCCCCTCCTCCCACGATAACTTTTCTCTACGACACGCTACGCTCAGACGCAAATCGGCACATTTGTGGGACACCACCTACGGAGCGACATCAGGCTATCCCTCACCGCCGATGTCAAGCCCGCCGTCCCCATCACGGCGACCATCAGACTTGACCTTGCCTTCTACCCGTGGCGAACAGTTCTTGCCGGTTTCGACGAACCCGCCGCTCACTTCTTCCACACCAGGGCATTCCTTGCAATCGACTACCTCACCATCTGTGAGTCTTGGACCTGCTAAGTCTGACGCCCCGGCCTATCATCCACCAGTATCATTCACTACAGGTTTAGGAACTGCTGCCACATTCGGTTCCTCTTCTGGGCCGTACGCTGCAACACAGTATGCCTCACATCCTCCGATATCACACCAGCGTACGGCTTCGCATGACGCTCGGAAGGCGAAAACACATGTGGCGTCAGCATGTGTCAACTGTAAACGTGCTCACTTGAGTTGTGACGTACAACGGCCATGCGCACGTTGTGTCGCCTCCGGAAAACAGGTTAGTGTGTCATAATCCCCGATATGACGAGCATTGGCAGCTAACAACCAAAGGATACTTGCTACGATGTTGCACATAAAAAGCGCGGCCGACCTCGATTACGAGATGAATCTCAATTCAGCAGTGAACGATCCTTGCCAGCAACGAACGCCTCAATCAGCACAACAGCACCATTGACAACACCGACACGGCCTATAGCTGCTACTCGACAAAGGCGTGCAGAGTCTTTCAGATCAATCCAGTCGATGACAAGCGAGGAATCGTCCAGCTATGGTCCTCCTACACCAAGTTTCCTCCCGAGACCGCCAGCACCATTTCAGACGCCCTTGACATACCAGCCACCTGCTCATCTCGTCATGTCGCCTCAGCTTGAACCCGAAGTTCCTACAGCATTCGTCGACTTAGACTTTGTCATCATTCGTGCCAATCAGTCTTTCCGGCAAATCATGGCAGACGACCAGGATCTTACACGCAGCAGACTACACGAGATCGCGGCTCCTGCTGACGCGGAGAGTTTCATGTCGATCCGATCACGTTTGAGAGGAGAGCGGGAGGCTCGAGAGCCTTCATTTCTTCCGCCTATTGTGTCGAGCGGCGAGGATCCCCTTGGTGGAGTGGCGGACAGCGACGTGGAGAGTTTCACGAGAGGCTTCTCGGATCATACTTACACTTGGATACAGCTGAAGCCCGGGTCAAGAGGTGCTCAGACGTTCCCAGCAAGGGTACGTCTAGCAAAAGCAGCGACTTACTTTGCAGTCATAACTTTACCAAGCTTCCTTCCAATGGAGCCTGTACCTCCGCCGCCGCCACAACCCCAGCATCAAGCACCATCGCCATACTCCTTTGGTCCACCATTGCCGCCTTCCGAGGAAGCTATGAGGGAACACCAGCGACAGACTTTCGTTCACTCTGCCCCGCCATCATTCTACTATCCAGTAGAAATGGCCCATCCACAACCTCGCTATCTACATCGACGTGCACCCTCCTTCTCCCGGACATATCCTCCACCGCAAATCCACTACCCGCCAACATTCCAACAATCACAGCCGCAACCAATTCAACAGCCACAACCGCAGCATTTCCTCCCCTCCCAACCCATCCTGGCGTCCTCTATCGAGCCCCGCCGTCCAGTGACAGAACCCTCCGCAATGGCTTCGCCCTACATCCCAACGACAGCAATGCCCGCACCACCACCCAGCGTGCCTCGCGACATCACCCAGCTCCCGCCCATAACATCATCCTCAGCACTGGCACCCACCCCGGGGCCTTCGAGCATGCCGCCAATCCACGATACTCCTTCAACAGCAGCGATATCAGGGATACAGCGCAGCTCCGAGAGCGACGAAGACAGCGAGGAAAGACGACTGCGCTCGCCGCGGAAACGCAGGAGGATGGGCATTGACGAGGTGCTGCAAAAATGAACTGGAGGGATCGTCTGTTTGAGCCGAAGAGGACACTGGAATTGGCATGGTTATGCGGAAGACGAGAAAGAGACAACAACGACTGTAATCATAATTGGGAGGGAATGGCTAGCGCAATATTTCTATCGATCGACCGGGAGCGAGCGAGCGAGGGACGCAAAGTCACATGCTTGGATGCTAGCATTCCGCGCGCGAAACCAGAGGCGGCGCTCTTACTGAACTGCTCTTGGGATGAGGAGGAAGAGGGAAGGCAAGAGCTAGTGGAAAACTGAGGGAACCAACTCTTGGAGGATTTCTTGGAATTTTCCCTGACCTGACATTATTTATGAAGTATTCTTATGATTTCATGGAGTTCGCACGGCCTAAAACATCTTTTTTTTTTAGCGGGAAAGAAAGAAACACAACCGAACCAACCAAAATTCTTTTTCTTTTCAGCTCTTGGGTATATATAGAACGTTAGCTTTGGGCCTCTTCCATAATTATACCATGATCATTAGCCATACCCCTTCGCAGGGAATTCTGTGAAAAAAGAGCACAATCGAGAGATTTCATTACAACAAAACAGATGTTCACGGTGGAGAAATAAGCAGAAATGCATTTATAACAAGGAGTTAAACAGGCGATTTATCATCTACGATCGTCTACTTCGTTGTTGAATCCCCCAGAAACGTTATGCTTACAATATTACAGACATATAGGTAGTCTCTCGCTGCTCATCCTTCTTCAAGCTTTCTGAGCCTCAACGCCAGATTTCTCAGTCGCATTCGACGACGCTCCGTCCTCAGACGCAGACTCCACCTTTTCATTGCTCGAAGCATCAGCAGGAACCGCAGGCGCAGTAACAGTAGCAGGAGCAGGCTCCTTGCCAGCACCCGGGAACAGCTCAGGCATAAGTCCAGGCATGAACTTCTCCGTGCGCGTCCAAGTCTCCTCCCACAGCAGCTTCTGCTGCTCTGAGCGTGTCTCGACGTCAGCGGTGGCGGGCGGCGGGACGAGGTGCTCGGCGCTCGCCATGACGAGCAGGACGTTCTTCAGCGTCTCCGGCACGGCTTCGACGAGCATGTTGCTCTGGCCGCTGTTCATGAGGCGGTCCATGGTGCCCAGGATACGGGTCCAGAGGTCGAGCATGCCGTTCCATTCGCTCAGCAGGGCGAGGTAGTGCAGGAAAGCCTTGCAGAGGAGCTGCGTTGCTTGGAGGCGGGTTTCGGTCATGCCGTGGGGGTCTGTCTGGTGGACCTCAGGCTTGAGGAGTTGGTTGATGAGCGGGAAGAGGACTTCGCTGAAGATCTTGGTCCACTCGGTGTGGTCAGGTGAAGCCAGGTCTGGGGCTTGCAGGCAGCGCTGCAGTGCAGTGAAGGCATGGTAGCGGACCTCGCGACATGGGTTCACGCATTGTGTTGCGAGGCAGCGGAAGATTGGCGACCAGTAAGCTTTCCAGGCCTCATGAGTTTCGAGATGGGATTGCTCAATGAGCGAAGGCACGCGGCTTGCAAGTTGCGTCACAATGCCGATAGCCTTGTTAGCACGTGCAACAGCCTCGGGTTTCTTTGCAGCCTTGTTGTCCTGTGCTTTAGCGTTTTGCTGGCCCTTGCGAACGGGCTGCTCGCGTTGCTGTTGCTCGAACTTGGCACCGACACTACCAGCAGTCGCAAACGCGTTCAGCAGAGCAATGGCGGGCTCGTAGTTGTCCGCAGTGATAGCCGGCAGTTGGCTGCTTGCCACGGACTCTGCGATCTCGAACGCCAGGTCCGCCGCTTCGGGATGTGGCTGCAGAGTATGGAGCACAGCCCAAAAGTCCGGGCTTGATGCTAGCTCATTCCTCAGTTCCGGCGGTCCGCTAATACAGCCGTATACACCCTTAAGTATAGGCTGAGCGCACTGTTTCAACACCTCGGGGCGGAAAGAGGAGATGGCGTGCAGGACGACAGGTACGCGGATGTAGCCGTGGTCGTTGCTTGCGCGCAACAAACTAAGCAGGTAGAAGACCGCGCGGCTCAGCGCAACAGGATGCAGATGGTCTGCATCGCGGATAGCGACTTGCAGAGCCTCCGCCGCGTCAGCGCCAAGGGTGGAGATCGTCTCTTCATCACGCAGTGCAAGGATGGTTGCCAATTCCAACACGTACACCAACGCTGGATCGTACAGTGGCGCGTCTACGGTCGCCTTAGCTGTGGATCCTCGGGTGACCTGTGGTGATGGCACTTCCGACTTGACAGTGATGACTCTCGGAGACTCTTCCTCAGGCAAAGAACCAAGCAGTGCAACCGTCAACGATTTGAGTGACTCCACAGGCAGCTCGCTGACATTGCCTAGAATCTCTTCAAACCTGCAATCCGTTATGCAGTCAACAGTCATGAGCGTGGCTTCGATTTCTTGGTCGTTGGGCTCTGGAGGTTCGTCGTTCATGACACTGCTGACGTAGCTAGTGAATGCGCTGAAGATGCCAATGTCTCCAGCTTTGTCATTTCTTTCGATCACTTGTGCGGGCGATTGCAATGGTATAGGCGGCAGGTCGAGGTCTCTGGAGATGCTGGTGAAACTTGTAGGAATGAGTGAGTTCACAAAGAGGTTAATGATGATCCGAACGATCTGTGTATAGTCTGTTAGTAAACCGAAGTGATCTTCCGATGTCCTAAAAGTCAAACTTACATGTGTCCAGCCATCTCTCACCGCTTTCTCGTTGCCATTGATAATCCTAAAGAGGACAATAGTAGCAAGCTGAGCTTTCTGGTCCCGACCAAAGTCCACAGCAAACTTAGAAACCATGATGCTCTTGCCGCCTGCTTGAACTTCGGTGTTCAAGCTCGTGTCGCTAGGACTTTCCGTCGCCAATGTGCTGATCTTGCTGAGAGACGCGATAATGGTATCGAGACATTCGCTTATGCCGTAGCGCGCAGCAATCTGTGCACACTGATTGTAGCCAGCAACGACACGCTGGAAGACAGCGTCCTCGGTCGCCGAGACAAACACGTAGTTCAGTGTTGCAACGATGGGCTTCCAGGTAGCCGCGAACATGTCCGCGTCGTAAATGTTAGTGTCGCAGATAGCGAGGTTTTCCGCAGTCTGAGTCTTGATCAGCAACTCTTTCCAAGCGTGCTCGAATGCGTGCTTGTTGTCATGCTCTTCTGGCAACACGATCTCTCGCTCCTTGATCGCATTGTAGATGTCCTCGAGGTACTGCTCGTCAAAGTTGTTTCCACTGTTGACACCGCGCAGGTTGCGTGCAAAGTCTTGCAGCTTCATGCGGTTGGCGGTCTTGACGTTGGGGTTGTATTGATCAGTGTTCAGCATGATGATGGCGTAAGTGAGGACGAAGATAGCGTCCTTGTCAGTGATGCCCTCTGGCTTCGCGCCGTCGATGTACTTTTCGCTGAAGACCGTGACGATGCGCTCGATCAGTGCAGATTCTCCTGGAAGACGGAATGTGTTCAAGACCTGGCGCAGCGCCTCGTCGACACGCTGATCAGTGAAATCGAATTGATCCATAAAGGCATCGAGAATAGCTTCGTTCGACTTCTTGGAGATGTACTCGCCCAAGACCTTCTTGTCGATCCTGGTAGTGCCGCGGAGGAATTGTGTTACACATCTTGCATCGTTCGGATCCTCGATAATGCCTTGGCTGGCCAGGTATGCAATACCGCCCTTAGCGCTTTCGTTGAATTTCGAAGCTCCCTTGATAATGACCTTTTTCCTCCGCCGTTGTTCTTTCAGAGCCTCCACACTAGGTAGACCTGCAGTTATAGGATCGTCGTTCATTCGCTCGGCTACGAATTGCACATAACCAAGCAAGCTGTCCAGACACAACGGTGGCACGTTTGTGGTACTCCATGTAGCCGAATCTGGGAAAGCGTTGCGGGCCAACAGTCCAACCATGTCCATGCATAGATCGCTGCGGTCAATCTCGCAATCGTAGTTGACGAAAAGTTCAACCATATAGCTGGGTATGCGCACCAAAGCTCCAACAGATTCCACCATAGCTTCCCTCGCATCAGGTTTGCGTGAGCCTCCCTCCATACCCAACTTTTGGCGGTCCTTGACAGGTACTGGAGTGGATCTGCCACTCTGAGTACCTGGATTAGGAACCGGTTTCACAAGCGCCGGCGCTTGAGGAACACCCTGGTACAATGATGGGTCGATACCAGGCTCCTCCGGAATCGGCACTCGAGGATGAAGGCAGGCGACTATATATGAGAGGAAAAGCTCTTGCTGGAGCCTGAGCACGCTTCTGCAGGTTGCGAGCAAAGTGCCAGCGACACGAAGCGACTCGTGCAGAATGGCGATGTTTTCTGATCGTACCAGCTGGAACAGATTCCTGCACATTGTGTCCTTCGCCAGACTCGCCAGACTTGGATGGTTGGCGATACTTGGGCCGGCAACCTCCAGTGCGACATTGACGATTCGTAATGCCATAACCCTGAGCGTATCCGTACGAGCACGATCGTGCGGGTCCAGCAAATCGGCCAATACACGGAACAATTCTGCGATCGACGGAAGTCCATATGGCTTGACGTCCTTGTCCTCCTCCCCAGAAGCCTTCGACAGATCCAGTTGGCTACCGTTCACGTCCACGCTCGTCCTCGCACTTTCATTACCCTCTGTAGAAGGCACCTCCAAGCTTCCACCTCGCAATTGTGCCATGCTGTCGACGCCAGCCTTCCCATTGGGATTCGAATCGATCTTCGCCTTGTCCATGTCCTCTTGCAGCACGGTCTCTCCATACGCGCTAGGCTCCTCTCCGTATTCATTTTCCAGCAATTTTAACCGTCCAAAGATCGATTGACACATTGTGACCATGCTTATTTCCGCGCTCCGCCTCAACACCTCGCTCATGCGCAGATGGCAACAGATGCTCAGCGCACACTCCACAATCTCGCATACGCTCTGATCTCCCAGAACCTCGCCCGAAGGTCCACATATCATATCCTCCATAAGCTTGAGTATCCGCAAGAACACCACCTCATCAGACGGCGTATTGTCTCCCTCGAACCTGCAGTGCGTGACCGTCGAGGCAAGCAACTGCATGCCATAGCCGAAATGTGGGTTTGCCGGGCTGACGACGCCGTACGCGAGCATCTTCGTAATCGCAATGAGCGCCAGGCTCGTGATCGGCGCTGTGGTGCTGCTGCTGCGAATGACCTGCAGGAACGGCTGCAGCAGAGCCGGCGTATCGAACTGGTGGATGTCCTTGCAACTCTTCAAGTCCACGCGCAGCTTTGCGAAAGCGCTCATGAGCGGGTTGTCCTGCATGCTCTGGCCTTTGCGGCCACGGAGGCCCCATCGCGAGGTGAGGGCCGAGTCTGTGTCGTCGGAGACGTCGATTGTAGAGACGCTACGGTCCGATCGGCGGGCGTCTGAGGGAGTGAGGCGAGGCGAGGGCGCTGAGGAGCCCAGGATAGAGGAGATGGAGCTGTGGGCCCAGCGAGCGTGCTTGCGCATGGCGGAAGTGACAGTTATGCATTCTGTGACGACGAGTGCGACTGGATCGATGGCGACTGGTACAGGGCCAGAGCGGCGAGGGATAGGGAGATCCATGTCGTCGGCCATGGTGGTGGTGGTGGTGTGATGTCGTGACAGGAGAAGGTGACGTTGTATGGGTATGTATGTTATTGCTGTATGAGGTAAACGGGGATTCGAGGTCGGCAACCAAACGAGCACGGCCTGCTGCGAGCGCGCAATGTCGAATTAAATTGTAGTAGTAAGGCAGACAATACAATGCATCCCCAATACTTCTGCCTAAGGTAATTAGAGCCAAGTGGCCGGATGATCGTTGGGTAACGTTGTCAATGCTCGAAAGACAGCAAGCTGTCAGGTACACGGCCTAGGAGTCGTCGTCCGGGCTCAGGTGTTCAGCTTGCCGACGGAGATATGTACGCTTAGGTGAGACGACACGGCCTCCCTTTCACGCGAAACATTTGATATTACAATGATCTCACAAATAAGAAATCACACGCAGACAACGATCACAGTAGCCACTATTCTTGATATATGTCGGTTGCTTGCACGTCTATACAACCTACTCCCAACCCGCTCCCCATCTAGCACGCAAAGGGAAAAAAGCTCCCTCACGTCCCAAGCCTCCGCTATGCAATATACTTGTACACCACGTGTCCCGTGGCCGATTCCATAAAATCATACGCCGTCCATACGCCCTTGACAGATGAATTTCAACGAAAGAGAAAGCAGAAGAGGCGTTCGAGATCTGCTGCTCAAGCCTTCTCTCCTTCCGCGGCCTTTTTGGCAGCGGTATCAGGCTCGCTGTCCGCTTTCTTGTCGTCGCTCTCCGTCTTTTTGCTGCAAGGAGAATGAATCAGCGAAGTCCTTGCCCCTTCAAAGCAATTACGCGTCAATAAAGTCCACCATGAATTGAAAAGAAATTCAGTGCCAACCAAGCGGGTGGCACTACGAAAACTTACACATCACTCGACGCCTTGTCATCCGACTTCTTGTCAGCCTTCTCATCAGCCTTCTCGTCTGACTTTTCAGCCTTCTTCTCCGCCACCTTCTTGGACTCAGCGTCCTTCTGCAGCTCCTTCAAGTCCTCCTTGTCTTTGGCCCACTGAGAAGCGCCGTCATCAAAGTCGTTCTGAATCTTGTCCAAACGTTCTTGCTTGGCCTTTTCCTCGGCCTCGCGCGCCTTGCGCTCGTTCTCCATTTCCTCCATGTGACGGATGTCGTCGACTGAAGGCTCGTACAAGTGCCAAATGGTGTAGTGTGGCAAGCCGACCACTGAGAACTTCATGCGCTTGGCCATCTGTGATACTGTTAGTTTCAAATGGTCTCAAGATAAGCAGTGCAAATTGTCTTACCTTGCCAAATCCTTCAGTCTCGGCGTGCTTCTCGAAACTGAAAGCAGGGAAGTGCACGCCACTTCTGAAGACCTTGGCCTTTGCCAGAATGCTCACACCTCCAACACCGTCAATCTCCATCTCCATATCAGGGTCACCGTAAGGGTCGCGGAGGTAGGCGAGATGAGGGCGCCAAGTGGCGTACTCTGCGTAACCCTCGACAATAACAGCATCCTCATCGAGAGTATCCGCGAGAGCAAGTGCAGTCTCAGACTCCTGCCAGCTGTTCAAATCGTAAGGCTGTTCGCCACCTAGCCAGTCAGGAAGAGGACGCCAGACATCTACATATATGTTAGTCGTTGTCGTGGATTTCCTCAAAAGTCATTGAAAAACATACTGGGTACGATGACGTCCTTGTTGTGTCTCATCAGATCTTCCAAAATGGTGAAAGGCGCCGTTTCGACGTCCACATCTCTCCAGTAAACCCAACTGTGTGTAGGACGCAGAGCAGCGCTTAGAAGCCAGTTACGTGCCTGTGCCATGCTCTTTCTGCGGCTTGCCTGCGCCGCGAAACCGTGTCTGCTCTCGACGTCCTGGTTGACCTTTTGGCCAAAGTCCTTCTCCAGCACACTGATCTCGCCAAATGTAGACTTGATGTCCGGGTTTGCCTGCAACTCCGCAAGTAGGTCCGAGAGAAGCGCAAGAGTGTTATCTTTGCTGTCGCCGACCAGGAAGGCGAGGTCGATAAGCTGGTGAGGGTATGTGAGGTTGCGCAGGTGCGAGAAGAACATGGGCAAATGCGGTGCGGCGTCACGCAAAGGCGCGCATAGCAAGATACGCTCCTCGCGCTCCCAGCCGCGGCTTGTGCCTCCTACGTTGCTGAGATCGTAATAGCGGACTGTCTCGAGTTGGAAGGCCTCGTCGGCGCCAAAGAGACCGAGCGAAAGCGCAGGGAAGATTGCGGCCGGTCGTATTGAAGGAATAAAGATCATGAGAATGAAAAGCAGAGCAGCGACGGCTCCACCGAGGCGCATGAACATGCCTCGTCGGCGTTGGAAGGCATTCCGCGATCGTGGTTGATATCTGTCAATTGTCAGCATCGCTCCAGTCCAAGCATCCTGCGCCTCAGCAGAGCAGCAACCCATCCTCATGATGGACAACGCGAAACATACTTGTCGTACTTGTCCGTCGCTATGCTAAAATTGTTCCGCCCTGAAGAATGTTGGCCATTGGCGCCCGCACCATAGCCGTGACGGTTCATCTTCTCTCGGTGCGCCGAGGAGGCATATGAAGGCAGCATATGTCCCAGACCCGAGCCCGAGTTGTAGGTCGCTGGCTTCTTCACACAGTGCCCACGTGGGAAGCCAGGAGGTGAGATGCTGCTTGCAACGTCGTCGAGGGGGGTTGCAACAGCCTGCGTAAGACGTGGCCTCTGTCCGGCAGCAGTAGGGGTATCGGCAAAGGAATAGCGAGAGGCGTGGATAGCGTGTAGTGCTTGGTATTATTTGGCGGGTGCAAGGTGCTCCGAGGAAAAGAGCCAAGGTTTCCGGGATGCTGTGATAGTTGTGGTGAAAGCGGGAGCGTGGAAAGCTTGGGGGAGGTGTTGCAAGTCCGCTGGCGGCGCAACTCAGGGCTGAGACGTGGACAACAGTCTATTAGAGTTGAACTCTGATGATTTCTGTTACGCTTGTTTCAATCGCTCGCTGTTTCACTTTATATAGTAATGTACGTGTCAATAGTTTCGTGTTACACGGCGGTGCTGCTATATCTCCCTCCTTCTCCTAGCTATTCGTGCCATAGGGAACCCATCAAGATGCAAACGCAACGCCATCCCTGTCTTGTTTCAGATTATGGAGGAAATCTCCCAAGGGTTCGTCTCTCGTCAGCCATATCGCCTGCGTAAGCCACTTCCCGTATTCGCACACCCTATTTGCGATAATAATACTTTGCAATACGAGCCACTAAGGCAATGTCATATCCACTCGATCGCTTTTGCATAATCGTCATTTCAGCATTTCATGATAGTATACAGCTCCGGGCTGCCACATTCGGGTAGTACGAGGGGACCCGCTCCACTGTGACAGCTCGTCCGTCCCTTGCTTCGATGCGGCTCTGCACATTTGAGCGCCCAGCGATTGCAAGACATCTCGCTCAAAGCTTGTAATCTGAGTGTCTCACTTCTCACTCCCATTCACTTCTGCCTGCAGCTTTCTGGTAACCCTGGCACCGTATCATTTCTTCCACCATTACCAAAACTTCCTCACACCTCGAGCACTGCCCAGGTGTGATCGTCGACCGTGGTGTAGATCAGACCAAGACCTTGTAGCTCGTCGCCCGCCTTGAGCACCTCGTTAACATCCATGTTGATTCTGGTGGCAATGTCTTGCATGTGCAGTCCCTCGTTCGTCTGAGGTGTGTTCTTCACACACGCGAAGACCTTCCTAGCTGAGGGAGACATGTGGCTGGGCATCGATCGGTCTCCACCACCATAGCCACCATCTTGCTGTGCGGCGCCGTTTGTCGCTCCGTTTGCGCCTCCCTTCTGCAACGACTCTGGGGGACCGCGGACGAAGTGGAGGTGTACTACCGTAGCCTCGAGGAGGTGGTACTGGACTTCGTTGAGGTCCTCGATGGGACGGATGACGTTTGCGCCGACGTGTCTCTTGTTTCCAAATGCCTTCAGCCTTCCGTACACGCGAGCATAGCCCTGCTCGGCCACCTTTGGCTTGCTTCCGCCCTCCTCGTTCATCGCATCCATGTCCACCCAGACCTTCACCTCGATGGTGCCAGTTCCATCGTCTAGCTTGTATGTGACGTTTGTTGTTTGCTGGCTGATGTTTCGTACTTGCCCGACAAAGGTGACTTGAGAAGTCTCGCCATCGTCGATCATGAAGTGTTCGGCGTCTGGGTTGGGGTGGTAGGCGTCGAGTAGTTGTTTGATGGTGACTGGGCGGAGGGTATCTTTGCCGTATGATTTCTTGCCAGAGCCAGAGTCGCCTTGGCTACCTGGCATGAAGCCACCGCCGTTCATGCCGCCGGTCTGGCCATAGGAAGTTGTGCTGTACTGGTTGTTGTAATCTGAAGCGGTCAGTCAAAGTGGTTTCGAATGGGAATTTCGATGACATACCCATGGCTGTGGAGAGATATGTAGGCAGGGAGTGTCGAGTTCGGATATTCCAAGCAGTGATTGGTATTGTCGAGAGATACTGCGTCTTCAACCAGATGTGTCCAGGCAGACAATAGTTTGGAGCACGCGGGGCAAGAGCGAGCCGCGTTCAGTGGCAGACGCGCGACGCGCAAACACGTGCTTCGATTGGCTGTGGCCGTGGGATTTTTAGAGTTTCAGCTCGGCTCGGAGTTGGATCGAGCGAGGCAGCTTTGCCGGCCAAATTTTAGAGAAAGTCTCCCAGGGAAGTTGTTGGAGGCGCTCAGCAAAGGACGATCGAAGGATCATACTTCACATTATTCCAACCATGCCGAGAATGGGGAGAGCAGCGTCGCCGGCCATGTCGGACGCCGAGGTCGACATTTCCAAGAATCTATTCACCGGCGACGTTTTCGACAGCGACTCCGAGGAGGAAATCCAGCCCACGTCAAATCAACCGAAGAACAAGAAGAGGAAGACCGACAACGTAGTGGACGCTTTCGAGGACACCGATGATGAGGACGAGGCTTTCATTGCCGCGACGCAAGTCAAGGCCAACCGAAAGAGCGAGAACAAGGTTGCGAAGAAGGCAGGCGCATTCCAGAGTATGGGCTTGAACGCCGTCCTCCTCAAGGCTATTACAAGGAAAGGTTTCAACGTGCCCACACCGATTCAGCGCAAGACGGTGCCTCTTATCATGGACGGCCAGGATGTTGTCGGCATGGCTAGGACTGGATCTGGAAAAACCGCAGCTTTCGTTATTCCCATGATTGAAAAGCTCAAGTCGCATTCTGCTAAAGTCGGCGCCCGGGCTATCGTTCTTTCGCCGTCCAGAGAATTGGCCCTACAGACTCTCAAGGTTGTCAAAGAGATGGGCAGAGGCACGGATCTTAGGTCTACATTGCTCGTTGGTGGTGACAGCTTGGAAGATCAGTTCAGCAGCATGGCCTCCAACCCGGATATCATTATCGCCACTCCCGGTCGATTCGAGCACTTGAAAGTCGAAATGGGACTGGAGCTATCTAGTGTCAAATATGTCGTCTTTGATGAAGCCGATCGTCTTTTCGAAATGGGTTTCGCCGCGCAATTGACTGAGATTATGCACTCTCTCCCAACAACACGCCAGACATTGCTCTTTTCCGCCACCCTCCCAAAATCGCTTGTGGAATTCGCGCGCGCTGGTCTGCAGGATCCTAAGCTGGTGCGTTTGGATGCAGAGAGTAAAATTGCACCTGGTCTTCAAAGTGCTTTCTTCACAGTGAAAAAGGGAGAGAAAGAGGCTTCGCTTCTGTACATCCTCCAGGAGGTTATCCAAATGCCGACTGGAGAAACCGAGGCGATGATCAAGTCAAAAGGCGGCTTTGACAACAAGAAACGAAAGCGTGATGGTCCAGGACCTAAGGTCATGCCGACAAAGCATTCTACAGTCATTTTTGCATCCACCAAACACCACGTCGAATATCTTGCGGCCTATTTGAAGGCTATGGGATACGCGACTTCTTTCGTCTACGGCGCACTGGACCAGACTGCTCGTAAGATGCAGACCGATGAGTTCCGAACAGGCATGACCAATATCCTTGTTGTCACAGATGTTGCGGCTCGTGGTCTTGATATTCCTGTACTGGCCAACGTCATCAACTACGACTTCCCCCCGCAGCCAAAGGTCTTCATTCACAGAGTTGGTAGAACTGCCCGTGCCGGCGAGTCTGGTTGGGCGTACAGCTTGATCAGTCAACACGACATGCCATATCTTGTGGATCTGCAGCTGTTCCTTGGTCGCAAACTGTTGATTGGTCGCGCACAGCCAGAAGAAGGCATGTTCAAGGATGCGATTGTTGTCGGTACCCTCGTTCGTGACAAACTCGAGCGATACATGGAAGAGGCATCAAAGGTCATTGATCATGACAGCGATCTTAGCTTGATGAGAGAGGTTGCTGGTAAAGGTGAGAAGCAATATCTTCGCACCAGAAACTCCGCATCTGCGGAAAGTGTCAAGAGAGCGAAAAACCTCGCCCTTTCAGCAACAGAGGCCGCAAAGGGCAGCAATCTTATGTTTGAGGAGGATGAGAAAGCAGACGACGAGCAGGCACGCCTCGATATGCTCGCCCGCGTGAGCAGTTTCAAGCCACAAGAGACTGTCTTCGAGGTCGGCAAGCGCGGAGCCGCTGCAACTGAGATGTCTGAAATCATGCAAAAACGACGAAACCAGGTCGCAGCGAGAGAGAAAATCAAGGCGAAGAAGGCAGAGGAGGCGGCAGCAGAGGCTGCAGAGGCTGCGCCTGCAAAGATTGACCGCGGCAACGATGAGGACTCTGACGACGATGAACTGGTCCTTACCCAGCCCGGCGGAGCCGATATGGAGGAAGCCTCAGACGGCGAGCTCGAACTCACTTTCACACAACCAGAAACTCTTCCTGGAGGCAAAAAGGCCAACAAATGGCAAGATTCAGAGCACTTCATGTCATACAACCCCACCACCATCAACGTGGCCGAAGACCGCGGTTATGGTGTAAACTCTGGCGGTGTCAACGTCAACTCCAACTTCGTCACCGAAGCCGCCGGCGCAACCATGGACCTCGCAAACGATGACGACAAGGCCTTCGCCACGGCAAACAAGATCAACAGCATGCGCTGGGACAAGAAGAACAAGAAGTACGTGTCTCGCGCCAACGATGTCGACGGCAGCAAGGGCGCACGCTATATCACCGGCGAGAGCGGACAGAAGATCGCTGCTTCGTTCAAGTCTGGCCGCTTCGACGCTTGGAAGAAGGCGAACAAGGTCACTCACGTGCCGCGTGTTGGTGAGATGGAGAAGGGTAACTCCCAGCACTTTGCCGGCGGCAACGTCGATGGCAAGAGGTACAAGCACAAGCAGGACAAGGCACCCAAGGCCGCAGACAAATACAGAGACGATTACGATGTGCGCAAGAAGAGAGTCGAGGCTGCGAAGGAGGCAAGGCGTGGCAGATTCGCGGAGGGCAAGGGCAAGTCCGAGATCAAGAGCGTGGACGACGTGCGCAAGATCAGGAGGGAAGAGCAGAAGAAGAAAGAGAAGAACGCCAGGCCTCAGCGCAGGAAGTAGAGATAGAATTTATCGATCCGCAAGAGCCTGCGGTCGGACAATCGAGATACCATTGCATTGTACAAACAACAAAAATTGTAAGCCACCCAAAACAGGTCTCACACTTCTATCTTGATTTATTGTTCCGAGCATTCGTCGACAGAAACAGCACACAAGCAGCAACAATCGCCGTCGCAACAACCGTGAATACCTAAGAAGTCACATCTTCGTTAGCACACACTACCACACAAACAAACAAGAAACCCCCCAGCCTCATCAGTCCACCCACTGCCCAAAAAAACTTACCAGCTGCGTCCCCGTCCCACTCTGCACCAGCGCCTGCCTCCTCGAATACCTCGAGACAGTCTTGATGTAATTGTTCAGTCCCGCCGCGAGACACGCAATGGCCAGACACCAGAACACCAGGCCAAACGGCAGCGCGATGCGCTTCTCCAGCGGCGAGGCTTCGGCTTTGAGGTGGAAGGAGATGAGGATGGCGACGGCGACGATGGACATGTAGGTCGCGAGGCGGAGCCAGGAGAGGAAGGCTGTGGGTGGATTTCAGTTAGCGTTGGAGTTGCATGCTTGGGTTTTTATCTTTTTCTTCTTTTTTTTTTCTTGAGATGAGATGAGGCGAGGGTTTGGGGCGGCACATACTGCGTTCTGCGGCGCAGTGGTCCCGAGCATCAGAGTCGTTGTTATCGAACAGCAGGGGGCCTAGCAGGGGCCGCTCGGTGAAGACATGGTTGGCGTAGGTATTGCGTCTAGAGCGTTATTAGCTTGATGCTTTCGCGTCTATAGTATCTAATGATACGGCTCACTGGTGGACAAGTACTGGCTTTGCCGCAAAAGGGCTGTAGATGGGATGGTAAGGCTCGTTCAGAAAGGCGAGGTCTGAGGCTGAGTTGACGCGGGAGGTCATGGTTGTACTCATCGCATTTCAGAGTAGCTCCTGGTCTTCTATGCGATAAACATGTATCTACGAAGGTTTTGTGTACGTGATGAGGTGATGGCCCAACGAGATGGCGGAAACCCCGCAGCAAGAAAGGCATTCCAAGACTTGCGAACGATATACGACAAATCTAACACATGCATACACGCGTCAAATGAACCAGAAAACTCATACTTGCATATCGAACGCTTACAGTTGGGTCCTGTGTTTTTTCAGTTCTGTAGCCAGTCAACGGATATGGACTAATGCTTTTCCCGCGGATATCGTATCAGTCGTTTCTCATAAGCCTTTTGTTCACATCGGATCTTGCACGACTTCTGCAGCAACCACAGCCACGACGACTTTCCTCAACAAAGAAGCCATGCAACGCAATGCAAGACAAGTAGCCTGGGTCGTATGATATCTCCGTTTGTTAATCGAGCCGAAAAAGAAGCTGCCACATGCCAAACCATTATATTTGGGTAGAACGAGATGACCCAGCTATACCCAACCCTAACCCGTATACACAAAAAAAATACACGTCCATGGATACATGTACTGGCTATACTTATTCACATGCACATATCTGTAGAGCTGGCAACAATAACGGCGATGCCCGGACGGAACGGGTTCGCGAGAAACATCAGATGCCACTTGGCTACACACGTTGATCTCGCCATACTCTCGACGATCTTGGCTGTGGCAAAGCACGAGATTTGACTATCGAATGCCAGTGCAGACATGAGCCATGCCATCGTATCTAGAAGCAGAGTGCTCGATATTGGACCCGCCGACACGCTGAAGCTATAGTGCTTTGACGCATATGGCTCCTTAAGCTACTAAAGTCAAAATTTCTTGGTAAAGGTGCGGTGAGAAAGTGTAGATGGTAGGTAATGCTGTCAGATAGGCATTGCCATGCTAGATGACCAACTGTAAAGCAATAACGAGGTTGCATAATGTATAGCACAGTCTAGTCGCCTGGTTCTCATCTGTACGCGCGAGGATTTCTTCTTCAAGGAAGCGACTTCGCAGCGCACTTTTGCCACGCCCTCGCCACATGCCACCCCAGGCAAGATCGCAATGAGCATACTCGTCCACGACTCCAGTGCTTTCCAAGACTCTAATACAGTCTCTCCCCCGCCACATACCAGCTCGAAGCAATGATGCGGCTCCGTGGATGTGTCACCCACACGTGCAAAGGTTTGAGTCTTGGTTCAAGACAGTTGGAAGGAGTAGCTCTCAGGCAACTGCCTCCGACGACGATTCAGAATGACCACGTCAACAACATGCTGGCATGTCAGACCAAAAGTCCCTCCAAAGAAGATGTCGTGCTTGCTCGTTACTCGTGTCGTTCACGTCGTGAAAACTCGTGATCGTAAATTCATGTAGTAACCAGGCGTTCTTTTCGAAATTTCAAAGAACAGATTCGAGGAGCAGCTCACGTCTTCTTGGGCCTGCGCAGCGAGAGAGCTCGTAGGCGCATCTTCATCGGCTGCGCATTTGTCGTTGGCGAGGTTGGTGAAGTTGGCGATTGGATGCTTTCGTTTGAGCTAGAAATGCTGCCGGACGAAGCTGAGCGACGGCGCGATTCATCTATCGTTGCTTGCAGGTCGACATTGGCTTGGGAGTAAGGTGTTGCTGAGGTGTCGAGGATCTCGACGAATTTAGAACCGGCCATGATCGTGACGCTGATTTGCTTATTTGGTCTCGTGCTCGGGTTCTGGTATGGCGGGTGGTGGTACAGGGTCGAAGGAAGCAATCGATCGATCGAGCTGAACAATGCTATTTGTTTTTTGTGACTGCTTGACAGGGCGAGACAGGGGACGAATGGGGGAGGAAAGAGATGAAACACGTTCCAACGACACACGGGACGGCAGAGGTAGATGTTTATGGACGATCGCTGCAGCGACACGCAAGTAGGCGGGCGAGCACAGAGGGTCATGTACACAAACCCTTCATTCGTTCGCGCAAACCCTCACCACGTCAGAGGCAGGAAACCCACAGGGTCCGGCGCCGCGTGGAGTCTAACCTTGAAGCGAGGCCCCGATGGCCGCTTTTTGTTCGGCTCGACTTGCGAGCTTTCATCGAGAGAGCTGTCGCATTGTTGCGGCGATCGACGGGTATATTCGACGCGCATGCGGACATGCGTTCTTGACCACCACTACAGGCTTGTCCTGGCATCGCATCGCCTCGCAACACACCACCCAGGCGGCAGGATCGCGGGTGGCTGTGTAACCGGGACTGCACACGTGGTTGGCTCTGCGTGGCACACCGGATGTCGCTCTGAGCGATGACCGCTCGAGAGCCGCGGATGGAACGGTGGAACGGTAGAAGGTATACGGAACGAAGGGGGCGGCGAGTGTTCCAGGCCTGCATAAGAACATGCGGAGGATTTTTTTCGGGCTGCCTAGTGTGAGATCGTCGCTGTCCGTCTTGTGCCGCCCTTGCAGCGCACATGTTGCTAGCCGGGCCTCGTTCGGGCGGTGTCTCTAGTAGACTGGTAGACTGTGTTTGATGTCCGCATTCGGGTCTGCCAATATGCGGTGGACATGAACTATGGTACTGGTCCCGAAATGACTTTGAAGCCAGCGCAGGAGGGCGGAACCTCTACGTTGTGAAGACTCAGAGGCACATCAGGTGACGCGGACACGTATGCAACGCAAGTGCTTCCGCGCCTACATGACAGTATATTAATTATGCTAGCAGTATTATTGAGTTGGTGGCGTCGATGCTTGCTTGGCCGCCGTATTATTGTACCTGCAGGCACACACTTTTCCTATCGGTTCGGTCGGCTTGCACATTGTTGCTATAATTGACGGAGCCGCGCAAGGCTGACGTCGTCGCGATAGCATAGTTTGAGGCGAGGAGGAGACGAGTGTGGCTGCGACGACTGCGACGATCCCAAGGACCGGGAAGTCAGGAAGCAGATCGAGTAGTGCTGATAAAGACTACGTAGTGCGCACACGCTGCACGACTCTTGCGACGAGGCATCCCTCCTCTGTGCAGAAAGCGAAGATGCCGCAATTTCCGGGGTATCGAATCGACACTACAGAAGCATCCTGCCAGCCACCATCGAGCGATACACTGGCGACTCGCTACACTTTGGTAGAAGTGCGAATTTGCTTCCACTCGTGACATGCAAAGTACATGAGGTACAGCAGTGATAGCTTGGTAGATGACCCGTTGATTGTTGACAGCCAACCACCGCTAAAGAGTTTATATGTTCCAGACCTTGCTGCTAGCATAGAGTGTGGTAGGGCAGCGATACTACCGCATCGGAACAAGTATAGGCATCGACCATTCGATGCGTGGAGTTATCGTGACGATGACGCTTTTGCTGTTGCGCGATGTACAGGCACACCGACCACCTATGCGAAGTCTGGCACTAGGCGTCCTATATATCTTCCAAGCAGGACCGTGAGATGTATCCACACACTACACCGTCTCCAGATCGGTGATGTCGTCTTGCTACTGGGGATGATCTTTTTGTTGCGGAGATTAATCTATTCTAATGAGGTAATGCGGATGGTCCTGGTGTAAGTGGGTTTCGCTGTCCATCCGGAGTCTCTGGACTAAGGGACCAATGCTTCCCCAACCACCACTGTCTTCATGTGTAGCAAGCTACAAGCAAGTTACAGCACAAGCAATATCTAGCAACGGTGGTCGTATCAAATCGTCTCTATGTGCGTGCATTTTGTGTCACACAGAGCGTACCTAGACGCATCAATTGCGCTTGGTGTCAGCTCAGCTCAAAAGTGAGCCTCGGTACAGTGGAGAAACGATCATCCTCGGGTCTTGAGAGACGTCGTGGGGATCAAGTGGTCGACGTACATACAGTTAACGATTATTGATCACGTCTTCACATAGCAATATAATACCTCATCAATCATGTCCATCAATTCCAAAGCACGCGTAAATGCCTTGAGCGAACAGCTCGCAAAACCCAGAAACCCAGCCGACCTCGGGTCGTTTGAAGGCGTCCCAAACATTCCCACTATCGCGACTGATACCATCGGCGCGTAGGTTCTCCAGGCATAATCTTGAATGAAATGCACAGTACTGACGGCCTCAAAGAAGCGTCAAGGGCAAAGTCGTGATCGTCACCGGAGCAAATTCACCAAATGGCATCGGCCGAGCAACTTCCCACCAATTTGCTCGCAACGGCGCCACCGCAGTCTACATTTGTGACTACAGAACTGATCTGCTAGACATTCACGCGCGGGAGATCGAGAGTCTGTACCCTGGGGTCAAAGTGCACGCTCGCAAGATTGATGCCGGCGACGAAGCGGATGTGAAGAAGCTCGTGGACGACGTTCTCGAGCAGTATGGCCGACTCGACATCTTCTTCGCCAACGCTGGCATTATAGCTGGTGGAGAGAGGATCCTGGACGCCAGCGCAGACAATTTTATGAAAACCATGCGCACGAATGCTTTGAGGTAAATGAGCCCTTGCCACGGTATTCGTAATCCGCATTCGCGTGCTGACACCCCTCGTAGCGTCTTCCTAGCAGCCAAGCACGCTGGTCGCGGCATGCTCAAGACATCCGACTCCAAGCCCTACCCTTGCGGCAGTATCATCGCCACCGCCTCAGTCGCCGGCCTGCGCTCCAACGCCGGCACAACAGACTACTCAGCCTCCAAAGCAGCCGTCATCAGCATCATGCAGACCGCCGCATACCAGTTCACTGGCACTGGCATTCGATGCAACGCAGTATGCCCAGGGCTAATCGAGACTGGCATGACGTCCGCGGTATACGAAGCAGCAAGGAAGAGGGGCACCGAGAGGAAGATCGGGCAACTTAACCCTTTGGCCAGAGGTGGTATTGCTGATGAGATTGCGCGAGTGGCGGCATTCTTGGGCAGCGACAGCGCAAGCTATGTCAACGGGCAAGCTTGGGCGGTCGATGGAGGACTCAGTGCTGGCCATCCTTTTGCGCCGGGAAAGCTGGCTTAGAAGTGTGTATGTATGTCGCACTACTGGACACTGCTGTCATTTCCTCGTGGTGATAGTAGATCTATCGTCATGAATCTTTTGAGACTTGAGTACATACATAGTACATTACGAATACCAGAGTTTGAGAGACAACCCTGATGCTCGGCCCCTCGATCTTCGGTGCCCATCTTTCGACGATTAACTCCTTCTCTTTGTAACAGAAGTTCTCGAGTTTACCGACGTGTCGTTAGAGTTAGGTAGCTATTGCTATGGTAATCAATCTCCGACTTTCAAGTAATGGTTCCACTCGGTAGATTCTCGCGATGGGCGCGTTGCTATGCTAATCGGCTTTGGCTCCTATTTTATCAGGTATATATACTATAGCAATGTTGTCCCCTTCATCGAGCACTACCAAGCTTGCACAAGCTGAGTGGCGCAGCGGAAGCGCGTAAGAATTTACCAATAACCTCTCTCTTTCGAATCATCACTGACACATCTCATAGGCCGGGCTCATAACCCGGAGGGCAATGGATCGAAACCATTCTCAGCTATAATTTTTTTTCGCATTTGGTCTGACTACCCTTGAATCTCGTCATAAACAGAGAGAAAGGTAGGCAGATAGTTTTTTTTTGTTGCAGCAAGACCATCGCTATGCTTGGAAAGTGCGCTCGACCGGGCCTTCCTGATCG
>Ga0265797_10001815_pt1 | contig 37068 bp, 33 predicted proteins | sample P2T30metagenome_FD_192433 | JGI IMG/M metagenome (GOLD analysis project Ga0265797, IMG submission 192433) | Plant litter microbial communities from East Loma Ridge, Irvine, California - P2 T30 | ecosystem: Environmental > Terrestrial > Plant litter > Unclassified | place: USA: California...
ATTCGCCGCCGAGGACGTGGCCGAGAATCTTCTATCTTATCTCTACGGGTAACTTGCTGAGTAGTGACGATGCTGTCCCATTGCGTGCGGTGCTGATAGGGATTGTTAGCTGTTGTCTACGCGGTACGGTGGATCGATTTTGAATCGGTCTCCTGAGGTAGTATCTCCAAGATACTGAAGTAGAAGAGGGCATATTTTCTAGAGAACACAAATCTCCACGGTATCGATCAATCGAAACCGATCGAGGTCGTAAGGTAGTAGTACCATCTCAGTGAAATCCCCTCTCATAAAGCGTTCAGAACTGATCGAGGAAAATACCTACATCATCTGCATAGCCACAGGCGTATCGTCTAGATCCAGCATGACCGACTCATTGTTCTCTGAGAGAGAGTTATCCATCTTGGTAAAGTAGTTTCGATAACGTGATGATGGTCAATATAAACAGGCGTGTCTTTTGAAGAAAGTCAACAACGAAATACAACTTCGAACGAGATAACAGAGCACATCACTTGTCTATATAAATTATTCATCATCCCAGCGGCCAGCATTCAATCATGATGATAAATCTCTTACACCGTCCTACAGGGATGTTATTGTCTGCATATGTCCTCAGCAATATACTTTTTCCTATCCATGGAATGGATAGCGCCTGTCTGCGAATTGGCGTCCTGTCAAACTCTAAACTTGGAATGCTAACTTAAACTCATTTACCTCCTACCTATCTGTCATGGCAAATTCGGGAGACATATGTGTCCTCGCGAAAAGTCAGACGCCCTCGTCGGCAGTGTTGCTGCTGAGCTTTTGTCGAGTCCGCTGGTACGAGCACATGCGCTTGATCGATCGCTTGGAGACGTTTTTGATTTGAACGGAGAGGCTGTCATTGGCACGCTGTTGACGCGAGTCTGTAGTATTAATCATCTTCTATCCTACGTGAATCGTAGTAACAACGCAAAGTCGCAAACTCCAAATTCAACCCACAGAAATCAACCGAAAGAATGAGTATGCAAAGAACGCCCAACATCCAAGCAACGAACGAAAGTCAAAACAATAAACGTACGATCAGACTCTCTTACCTGATCGAACACCGAACCAACCCACCTGGAGAGGTTTCACTTCAAAAAGGGCATCTCACTCAAGCGCCCTTCAAAGCACTCGCCACCCTCAGCCACGGCCCTCATCGGGCGCTTCGCAAGAGACTGGAAAAGCTTCGCCTCCATGATACCCAACATCTTCGTCAAATCAGGAGTCTGCACACTCAAAACAGCCTCCTCAGCCGCTCTAAGAGCCTTATTGCTCGAAAACCGCACTTCCATTGAAAGCCGCACGGATTTCAAATGGCGCATCTCCACGCGTCGCCACTCCCGCAGCTTCCCCCCCGAATGTTCCCAAGTCGAAACCAGAGATTCGTACACCGGGGCGAGGCCGGCGTCGGGCATTTGGATGATGTGCAGAGACCGTAAGCCTGTGAGTCGGGCGATCTGGCCTTTGTTGCTGGCTAGTAGGCACGAAGTGCTGGAGACGGTGAGGTGAGCCAGCGCTTGCCTCTGTTCGGGGATGAGAAGATCCAAAAACGTCTGGAAGGTTGGGTGCAGGATGCTGGCGAAGCGTTCGGCGGTGTGGATCGTGAAGGTGTTTTTCTGGAAGGGAAGGAGTGATGCTTCTTGGTTGGACAAACGGCACACGTAGAGGATGCTCAGGTTTAGATGGGCTGGCTTGGGGTTGGGGATGGTGTCGGAAGGAGAGGGTTGGCATTGGCAGGTCTCGTGGCGGCTGGTGGAGAATCTGTCCCATGCGATTTGGTAGAGCGCCGATTCGCATCGACGAAGCGCATCGGGCGACGACGGTAATGCATCAGGGCAGTTGTCTGGGTTCGCGCAGAAGATGGTCTTTGGCCGACTGCCCATTCGTGGGAAGTCGGGTGATACTTCGATGTCTTGCCCTCCGAGGACGTAGCTGAAGATCTCGGCCCGGAGCTCTGCTGGAAGGGCGCAGAGACGTGAGTTAGCTTCGTTCGCGGCGGCGCTGTGGTTGCTTGTTAGTGATTTCTCGTTGAGATGGCAGAAATGAAGCGCAAGATGCTTACATTGCTTGTTGTACCACCGTAGGCTTCTTGACGTCTACCAGGAGCTGTGTCGGATGTTGCGACGGCTTCATGCGATGCCTTCTCGTAGTTTGCTGGGTGCACATTACTGCGTTGTTGTTTGATATGCGCGGGATCCTGACAATCGTGCTTGTTTAGATCGTGCTGGTTCGCAGAATGTGGTGTAGGAACTGTCTTGAGAATGTCTGGGATGGGAAAGGAACGAGCGATTCGAATGGTCTTATTCCTTTCTCTGCAATTATTGTCGAGACTGCAACTTGCCTGTGATAGGTTGGTTCATCGAAATTGAAGTGTAAATGTTACGAAGGCTGCTACCAGTGGGAGGGTCATGCTTTTGGTGCGTAAGTTGAAATTCATTGGAGTGCCTGGTGATAGTAACTTTGGCATAATGACCTCGCGACGGTAGAATAGGTAAGAAAGCAAGAGTCCAACTGATGTGTGCGGTTAGAATTGCTTGCTGTACCTACGCAGCGGTATTAGAACCCTGGTCCAGAATACAGTACCGAAACCCAAAGACCGGTAAGCTTCCGCAATGACTCCCATCGTAAGATCCACAAGGTCTGCTCTTGCTGGGTTCATGGGATGCCAGCGATCTCAACCTGCTCCATGTAAATGCAATGTAGTGTGTCTATCGCCTCCAAGACAGGAGCTTCTTACTGCCAGTGCCAGCCATCCAACGCCCGGGGAAATGAGTATGCTCAGCGTGCTGCCAATGCTATCCCTCAGATTCCCCTGTTAAACTCCACCAACCCACCCTCGCCACCCTGATCCCAGAATTCCTTCTCCAGACTCGTCGCCAGCACCGCCTCTCTCTGAGGGAAAGCAGCAAGCGCAAGCGGCAGAGCAAAGATGGAAGTTGCGAAAATCAAGCCCAAGTTCACGGGCGTCACGAGTCTCGGCCTCTGTTGAAGCCATGCAGTCTGCTGCAAACGAACAAGAATAAGCGGCGGCAAGACCATGATAGGCGTCGCGTTGAGCACACGCGAGATGGCAGTTTCGCCAACAGCCAGAGTGGCGGCCTTCTTGCTCTTGCCAAGAGGCTGCAAAGACTCGTTGTTCGCCTCGCGCTTTGCGCGCTGGGCGGACGATTCGGCCGGGTAGACGGGAATGCCGAGTCTGATCTCCTCGCCGCGCATGAGGAAGACGTTCAGGACACCGGCGCTCGCGACGGCGGCAAAGGGGACGAGGCGGCCTAGGACGGTCCTGGCGGCGGGGCTGACTTTGAGACGCGGGACCAGGGCTTTGAGGCCGAGTGCGACGCCGCAGGATGCGCCAACTGCCATGAAGTAGGACTGGACGATTTTACCGGTGGAGAGAGGGGTGGATTTGTTGGCGTTGGAGGAGTTGATGGCGACGTTGAGCGACTGGTTGGCGACTTGCCAGCCGGCGGTGCCAGCCGTTCCCAGACCTGGTGTGAGCATTCCTGCGGTAACGACTAGGTTTGAGAAGATAAAGGCCGACATGCGGAAGGGAAGAAGGACGGGTTCGCCGGTGTCTGTGGTGCCCTGTTAGTATTGTTGTTCGCCTGCTATCGAAGGTCGTGATACGAACCAGGGTGCAATGTGCTGTCAATCGTCTTCTTTGCCGTCCACAACTCAGGCGTCATCTCGGCGACCTTGCCCTTCTTGTAATCCACAATCAAGCCTTTTGCATGCTCAAGACCAGTGGATGATGTGAAAAGTGTTCTGTTTCGCCGCAAGTCAGCATTGTTGTCCCGCGATGTGAGGACTACCCTCTTGTTCAATGCGCCGTACAGCAGCTCTCCCACGAGTCCATACTGACCCATAAAGAGTCGTGTCCTCTCTGTTCGTATATTTCATTTCCTCGTTTTCGCTCTCGCTCTTCTTTAGGACTAGGCCATCTTTCTCTTCCTTTTCCTCGTCTCTCACCCGCCGCGCATCTCCCATCTCTTCATAGAAGTCTCACCTCGGATCAGAAAGGTTCGCGGCATGTCGCACGCGACCCCAGTATGTGCTGAGATCATACTGAGATGCAGGGAGGTCCCTGTTGCCAGGAAGGGAGGCCGACATGTTGTGTGTGTTGGTGGAAGCAATCGAAGGGTATCGGAGGGCGCGCAACAACAAAAGTCAATGGCTTCGGCTTCCCTCGATGGCTCACCGCAGCGATTGACCGATAAGGAAAGATAAGGAATTACGCAAACTTAAGCCGAGCATTCATCTTGCTGGACCGATCAGGTCGACAGATTTCGTGAAACTTTTACAAACACTTCAACGGTCAAGCTGGAGAAGCAGGCTTACATGCTCTATGGCCAATTGGGAGACGTCCAAACAACGCCTCAATCCGTGCAATATTGGTGGAGTTGTATGCATCTCGACCAAGCAGCCAATCAGACGTGCAGGAACATGTAAGTGAGGTCTTGTTGGTGTCGTTCACATGTGATAGAAATCGACTTCACATAGTGAAACCTTGTCGGGACCTTAATTAGTGATAAACGTGACATGTACATCCCATCCGTCTTCTTCTAACTAGCCAGATCCTCCTCCTCGCTCCTCACAACGATCGGCTTCAAGCCCTCAAGCTTTTCAGCAACGTCGACACTATTCCTCAAATTCTGTGCCGAGCTCAAAGCTCTCACAACCGTACTCTCATTCCTCTCCCTAACCAACCTCCTCAACGCATGCACCAAAAACCCCGCAACAAGCTCCACACTCCACTCATCAGGAATCAATCCCAGCACCTCCTCGATCTCAAACCAACCCCCAAACCGCTCCAACAGCTCCGAAGTCCGCTCCAACCGCTCGCTCAGATCCCCAATCCGGAAGAACTCCTGCAGCAAAGTCTTGAAGAGCTGTGCTTGCTCGTCTTTCGAAGGCAAGGGTGTCTCTGGGAGGAAGTTGGAAGCGGGGTGGAAAATGGACGCGCCGGCGAGCAGGCAGTAGCGGATCGCGGTGTCGTAGTCTCCGAGGCCGTGGGTGAGCAAGCGCAGGGCTTCCGAGTGCTTGCCTTCGCGGCCGTTGAGGATGATCATCTCGGGGACCAGCTCGTTGCTGTACGGCTCCAGGCGCGTGCGCACGGCGTGGACGTCGTATTTCGAAGCCGCGCCGTGGTGGCCTCCGATCAACTGGAGTAGCCGCAGGCGGTTGCGCGACCACTCGGCGTCGATGGCGTTGTCGGTGATGAATTGCCTGTAAGTGGGTTTGGGCGGGATCAGAGCTCTGTAAGTCTCGTAGGATTGGAGGAGGGTGGCTTTCGCCTCTTCAGAGCGCTCGAGCTCGTGGAGGACGGTGTCTAGGTAGAAGGTGATGAGGTCGTTGACGTATTGGATGTGGTTTTTGCCGAACACGAGGTGCTCGAGGTAGTCTTTGACTGCGCCGGGGGCTTTTTCTTTTAGCAAGGCGACTGCTTCCGAGGGCTGGAATTTGATTCGAGCGTTGTCGTCTGCGAAGATTTGGACGCCTAGTGTTGGGTTGCGGTTGGCTAGCCAGGCGCCGTATTCTTGGACCAGCGGTTGATCACGGATCTTTGTTAGGTAGCGGCGGATGTCTTGTTCCCCCTCAAGTAGCTCGCCGCCGGCGTCGCGTTCGCCATCAACGATGCGCCGCCACGTTCCTAGCACTAGACCTGTCATCTTGCGAGATTGGTATAGTCGACTGAGCACGTACAAGCGATTGAACTGTTCAAAGAGCTCAACGGCTCTATCAAAGCAGTCCACGCCCTTGTCAACTACATCGTTGAGCTCCGATCTGACCGAACCTCCTGTTGCAGGACCACGAGGGCTGTGTTGATCTAGCAAGAGCAAGACATGCAGTAATGCTGCATCGACTGATTTGAAGACATTGGCTTCGTCGGCCACACTGCCAAATCCCTTCTTCTTTCGCCAGACTAAGAGGTAGCGCTTGATGACTTGCAGCAGATTATCGCCGTAAGGTCCTCTCGTGTCCGGCGTCAACTCTGTACTACTCATAGCGCCCCGCAGAGTTTGAATCACATCGCGGAGTCCCTGCGAGATCCAAACTCCCGCATGGCCCACCTTGACTTCATCAGACAAAGGCGGCACAAGACTGAGAATAGTACGTGGATCGATCTCGCCTTCTACAAGCGCTTCGCCAGCCGCCCTCTTCGCGTTCTCATACGCTATCACGCCGTTGGCAGTCGTCAAAAGGAGGTTTCCAAACAAGAGCAACGATGCTTTCTGTCGGATGTAGGTCAAAGTCAAGAACTCAAGTTCACTCTGAGCCTCTTGACCTCGAATGTCATTGATGACTCCTTGCACTTTTGCGGCGTCGATAGAGACACGGCCGCTTTGGGTGACCGCCTGATTCAGACGTCGTTCAAGTCGAACAATCAGTGAGCTCCGCACCAGCCAGAGCACCCGGTTGTCGTTGAACAGCATCACGCTAGCTTTCGTCTGCGCAAAGCGAGCCGTGAATTTGTCTTCTTCGCCATTACGTTTGATCTCCGCTTCGTCTGCATCGGCAGGATCTGAGCCAAGATGCAAGCGCCGCTGCCGAAGATTTAGACCGATTTCGGGCACCGCAAGCTCATTAGCCGTTGTGGCAGTGCGCAGTCCGACACCATCTGCAATGGTACGCACATCTGCGTTCGGATGGCCGTGAGGAAGATCCAGCCAGTGTTTAGTCCGATGTGCCTCGCCAGGCTCGGCATCCCATCTCTGTATCTCAATGGAGGGACAAAGCTTGCCATTAGATGATCGTTGAACTAACGCTAGCACGTAGCCTTCTGAAGCATCCTCAGGAGCGCCAGGAAGGGATTGATCCCTGCCACCTTCGAGAACTAGACATCTTGGATAAGTTGAGAATTCAATCGTCCCTCGTACAACATCGCCATCAAGGTTGACGAACATGCCGACACCTGGCTCGTCTGCTTTGGTGCCTGTAGTCAACAGAAACTCGTTCGGGGTAGGCGACGCGATGTTCGGCGGCAGAGGTCGGCTGGGCGGTTCAACAGTAGGCGGATTGTCCTTTGGTGGCGGAGGTGGCGCTTCTTCGGTTTGCGTTTTCTCCGGACTGGTAGTCCTGCTCGGCGATTCTGACGACTCGGCGGAGGTCCTCGATGATCCTCTTGCAGGCCACGGCGAAGAATTATCCGGCCGAAGCCGATCGCCGCACTGTGCATTGCTACTTGAGCTGACGTTTCGCTCATGTCTGCCCATGCGTATAGGGCTCCTGTTGGAGAGACTTCCTGAGGATCGGTGCGAAGGACCTTGAGGTGGCTCCAGCGTAGCTTGCGACGGAGGGTTCTCTGGCTCAACCATGGAAGAGATTGGAAATAGATCGTTCTTGCGCTGATTGACCACGTCGATCAAAGAGTACGAAGCCGCATCAGCCACGCATGCTAAATCTCCTCTCCTTTGTATTGCACCAACTCCGCCCAGTTCAATGTCTCTGATTTTTCGAGCTTCCTCGCCGATACGGATCAAGCGAAGTCTCTGCTTCAAGGATATGACGATTATGGTCCCGTTTCCTGCTGTATCTGGCTCTTCAAGTTCTTCATTTCTATCCAGCCCGCCCACCCATGTGCATCCAGCCTGCTTGATCTTCCCGCCAAATGCAGGGCTCAACTCCGGGAGCGTGTAGAAAGTGAGAGTGCCATTGCACAACACACAAGCCTTGCCAGCATTCGGCAATATAAGGATCTGCTTCACACCATTGTCCGGAGGCTCCTGCGCGGTACTGAAAGGCGGCTGTAGTCGCGATGCGATGATCCAAGTGGGCTGGCCGGACTCGTCGCTGGGATCGGGTGGTATAGACACGAAATGCAACAGTTCTCCGGCAGAAGTTCCAATGTATAGATTGCCGTTCCAGGCGTCTACGCAAGTAATGTAGACATCGCTGTCCTCGCCGTCTGCCGAGAGAGGGACGTCGTTGATCAGGTCGCGGAGGACGTAAGCTCCGTCGCTGTCGTCTTTTAGGGAGCCATGCTGCGCTTCCATCTCCGATCAGGCCAGCCGACCATTGTGTCCGAGTGACACGTAAGGGAAGTGGGAAGTGGGTTGTATGTACCGGGTTGATACAGCAGCCTGATCTGCCAGTTCACAAGAGCTGTCTTTGGCCCGTGCCTGGACCCTCGGCTTCACCCCCAAGACCTCCAGAACAATCGACTACAGGAACATCGACGACGAATCGCATTACGAAAATTGTCATACTGTGCTTTGATCTGATATAAATATCTCAGGAGCTCTTACCATCTCAATCTCACTACGCTAAGTGACCTGGACATCCACCAATCCTGATCCACCGACAATCCCGCCGCGCGTCCCTAAGGCATGCCTTGAGCCCATATCACCATGGCCGACAACAAGGACGAACAAGCTAGCGGAGACGCGGCGACAGCAAATGGCTCCGAAAATGCCAAAGACCACGCCGGCGACATCCGCTCAGCGAGAGAGGGTGCAGAAGAAGGCAACAAGTTCCAGCAGGCAGTAGCGGCATGGCGGACACTGGATCTCAGCAAGCTCGTATCAACATTAGATGTCGCCGCTTCGGAGCTCGTCTCGCACCAGCGCGACTCTTTGCTCAAGCGCAAGGACCTGGCACAGAAGACGAAAGACTTCAAGAAGCTAGACGACGCGGCCAAACTGCTGGACATCAAAGACTTGCTCAAGTCTTACCAGGGTTATGTTGATGTGCTCACCAACCACAACAAGACCATATCTTTGGCTTTCATGCAAGCATACACTCCCTTGTCGGAAGCCCCGGATCCCTACCCTCTGTTGGACGCATCAATCGACTCGCTGGTGACGGTGGAGGAAGTAGTGCCCAAGCTTGAAGGCGAGAACGAGCGTTTGCAGAAACAGGTCAACAAGCTGAACTCGCAGCTTGAAAACTCCGAGAAACAGCTGGAGGAAGAGCGCAACAAGAGGCAATCATCTGAAGGCTCACAGGATTCGCGGATCAAAGAAGTGGAAGAGTCTTGGTCTGCTGTACTGAAAGAGAAAGAAGACAATTGGACGGCCAAGGAGCAAAGTCTAGAAGAGAAGGTCGAGAGCCAGGACAGGATCTTGAAAGAGTTGAAGGCAAGCTATGAGGTATCACAGCGGCTAGAAAAGACAGGCGAGGAAACCCCTGATACTGGACGAAATGCTGCTACTGCTGCTGAACTAGAGATGGCCAACTCCGAGCTTGAACGGACTACTGCGAGACTTGCGGAAATTGAAGCTCGCAATGAGCAGATGCGCGTTGAACTTGCGCAGTCTGCAAGCCAATCATCCGGCCGAAGTACTGCCGTTGAAGACGAGCCAGCATACCTCCGTTTGCGATCCGAGAACTCGTCGCTTCTTCGTCGAATCGACAACGCCCGCTATGACAAGGAGTCCGAAACGAGTGCACTCGAAAGCAAACTCCGTGGCATCGAGCGGGAGGTGAGTGCACTGAAAGCGGATCGCGAATCTCTACAAGCCCGGGTCCAAAAATGGAGCGACTACGATGAGGTCAAGCGGGAGCTAGAAATGCTGCGATCCATCGAGTTTGCTGCAGTCGACGAGGCATATCCCGAGCCAACGGAGGCGCCTTCTGCGAATGGCAACGCAGACAAATCAAAGGGCGAAACGCTGGAACAACTCCTGATCGCACGAAACAAAAAGTTGAGCAACGAGTTGACAGACCTCCGCGTCTCCAACAACGAGCTGCAAAAGCGTCTTGAAGAACTGCAGGAGGACTTTTCGACCGCAAACGCCGATCTTGAGAAGGCACAGAGTCTCAACGCGTCGCTTGAGAATGACCTGCAGCGGACGCAGCAAGAGGCCTCGAACGCGTTCGAGACAATGTCTGTGGCAGGCACCTACACGTCACGATTCCCAAAATCGGCATACGGCAGTAGGCGAGGCGGCGGCACCTCACCGACCTCTTCCATCATTGGAGGATTCGATCCATCCTCAGCTTCAGGCCCGTCACTGCGACCAGGTGAAGGCGTAGGCGGCGGTTCCGGCATTCTGCCCATGGTCACAGCGCAGCGTGACCGCTTCAAGAAGAAGATCGGCGAACTCGAGCAGGAGCTGCAAAAGCAATACCAGACCGTCAGCACCCTGCGCTCCGAAGTCTCAAGCCTGCAAAAGGACAACCTCAATCTCTATGAGAAAACGCGTTACGTCTCGACCTACAACCGCGGCGCCCAGCCTTCGACGTCCGGAAGCGCCTACGGCTCCAACCCCAACCCGTCCACCATCCAAGTCTCCTCAGACAACACCTCCTCTGGCCTATCACTAGACCGATACCGTTCGACTTACGAAAGCAATATCTCCCCCTTCGCAGCCTTCCGCGGCCGCGAGAGCGCACGAGCCCTGAAACGCATGAGCTTGCCCGAGCGGGTTGTCTTCCAGATCACGCGCCTTGTACTGCAGACGCGCACGAGCAGGAATTTGTTTGCGATGTATTGCCTGGCGCTGCACTTGCTCGTCTTCACAATGCTGTATTGGATGGGCTCTGCGGACATGGAGCAGCATGCGAGCAATCTCGGAGCTGGAGCTGGCGCGGGCGCTGCTGCTCTTGCTGGGGCTGGAGCTGGCACTGGTGGGACGGCGGCGCATGGGGATTGGACGCATGATGATTTCGATCAGGCGACGTAGTGAATTAATCTGGGTGTTGATCATATGTACAACTACTATCAGAGACAGTCATTTTGATGCGGGATGTTGATCGCACTTGGTTTGGGAGCGTAGCTGTTGCTGCTGCTGCTTGAAACAATAGTTGCAGAACGAATACAGCTGATTGATATTTCGATCGCGCCAATGGCGATGGATAGCATAAGTTGATCGCCTCTTCTATTGACGCCGAAGATCGAGATAATGTACAATTGCAGACATGATCAATTCGCCATGCTTCTTTCAACCTGCCTTCCGAGGAAGGCCGCAATTTGGCAAAAGGCCATCATTGACAAACCAGCGACCAGAAGCACATCGAGGAAGGCAAATCGCCAAATATCTCCAGGAAGCGGCTCGAAGAAAGAAAAAAAACCTGCTGCCAGGGTCAATGCGAACCGCCAAAGACAAGACAACGATACATGTATACTACTCAGGAAATACTGTACAGCAAATCCAAAGCTCGCACGACACGTCCAAGTATCCACTCTATCAAAACAGCGGCTACAACAAACACGCGACAACTCTTCGCGAATCGGGCCTGGCCACCTCGCGACAAAGCCGATTGGATACAAACGATATGCAAGTCATCTGGTCGGACCGTCGTCTGGAAGCGCTGGCGTGGACCTTCTGTCGACGCTTGTGAGCCTGTCGTTAGCCGCTGAAGGCCTGAAAGTGGGGCTGAAGGCTGGCTGGCTGGTCCACTGTGGAGGCTGGGTATTTTGGGAACACCTGCATGATGATTGAGTTGCACTACTACTGTCAATGCTGGATTGCGGTATTGATGGTTATAGCTGTTGTGCTTGTGGCTGGGAGCTCGACAAAGAGTGGTGATGTCGTTGCTGGAAAGAGACTTTGTTGGCCAACTTCGAAGACTGTTGCCAGCTTTCCGACATCAATCCTGCGTCGTACAAACCGTTCAAGGCTATTCACTGTAGTACTGTCGGCCCATCACGAGCAAAAAGGTACTGGCATGAAACGGTCAAAACGAACCTAATCAAGCATTTGATTGAAACACTAGTACCAGAGCCGCCCGAAAGGTCATCCATCTTACCGCCACATCCTGCCGCCCAGCCTACCGTGTTCTACAGCCAATCAACCACTCGACCGGTATACCTCTTCAACTTTAACGCCGTCCTACGCGCCGGGCGGCAAGCCGCATTGCATCAAACAAGGGTCTCCAAGCCGCGACGTCGTACGGCTTCAAGCCATGTATATAGCGAAGCAGAACACGGCGCTTGACGCGGCCAGAAGACATAGCCTCTTCTTTTTCTGTCTTGTCTCATCTTGCTCGTCTTTCTCCTCCTCTCGATCGTCTCGTTTGGCCTATTTCTCTCACAAGCTTGTTTGATCAAAGCACTGTTGAGATCTTCGATCGACAATCATCTGGGAAGGAAGACAGTCAATCGATATAGCAGCTTTGGGGCTTCCTCCAGCATATCAAGATGAAATTCCTACTTCACACGGCTTTGCTGGCCGCGGTCACAATTGCTACACCAACCGCACACTGGGGTCAGGAAGCCGATACCAACGGCGGACGTGGAGGATACAATAGCTGGGACGAATCTTCAAAAGCAGCTTCATACGCCGACTTTGGCAGAGCATGGCACCATGGTCGAGGATCAAAGCGAGGATCATGCGACCTCAAGAACGCAGTCATGCCAGCCGGTAAGAACAACATTCACAACATCCAAACGATGTACATCTCCATCTCCAACAGCCACTAACATCTCGACCCAGCACCCATTCCCCTCCCACCCCCAGCAGCAGGCCTCACTCTCGGCCACGTCGCCGTCGGTCGCGGTTCGCAAAACTACACCTGCGACCTCAGCAACAGCACCGCCGTCCCCGTCGCCGCAGGAGCCGTAGCAACCCTCTTCAACGTTTCCTGCCTCGCAGCAGACATGCCCGACCTCCTCTCCCGCATCTGCCCCATCGCCCTCGACCTCCCGATCCCCAACACCCACGACTTCAACTCACCGCTCTACCAGGGCATGTCCGGCTTCCACTACTTCACCGACGACAAGACGCCTTTCTTCGACCTCGACGCGGGCGCCCACGCTTACGGCAATGGGGCGTTCAAGAAGGGCGATTCTACCCCTGCGCCTGAGACTGCGGTTGCAGGGCCGTATAATTCCGGGAACGGACCTGTGGCGTGGTTGAGACTTGATGCTAAGTCTAATGATGGGCAGGTGTTCAAGGAGGTCTATCGGTTGAATACTGCTGGTGGTCAGCCGCCCAAGACTTGTGAGGGGATGCCCGAGGCGTTTGAGGTTCCCTATGCGGCGGAGTATTGGTTGTACAAGTAGACATGTTGGAGGCTCTCTTTTGATGTCGCTATAATTGGACGGTTATCCTACTGTCGTGGGGACGAAAAGCGGCTTACCGTTTGATGATGAGTTGATCTGGGCATTGTGGGCGTTTTGGGGGAACGCTTTCGTTGTTCATAGCGTAGATACCATGACTTTATTGAAACGGATGATCATGTTACTATCTCTTGATGCTCTTTATCGTGCGTGAATCCATGATGATGCCTCCTCAGCCGCTCGCATCAACGACGTGATACATTTTGTGAGCCCACTGAGAGAGTGGCGATCGGCAAACGCATCTACACGATGCATGTTAAATCCAGAGTCCAGACGGTGCTATATCAACAATACAGCCCGGCTTGATTGGATAGTGTCATTGAAATTGGCACACCCAAAAAAAAAACGACCATTTCAATTCCATTACTTTTAGGTCGAAAGCATGATTGCTACCAAAACGCCTTACCTGAAACCATCCTCATGGTCCATCTAGGAGGCAAATAATCTGTCCTGGTGCCTTTGACTTCTCCGAGCTCACAAAACAACATCTTCTCTCTCGCATCGTGTCCTAGCAAAATGAAAGCCGCTTGTATGCAGCCGGCATCTCCCAGGAATGAGGAATCCTCCTCGGTCATCCTGACCTAGTCTTCAAATACCACCAATTCCGCACATCATCTCACCCACGCCTCGAAACTTAGCTCGCTAGAAGCATGCTGTGGACTCATACTATGTATGCTGCCGTCGAGTTTAAGTGTGTCATCCATTCAAGACTGGCGCCGCCATCTTGGGCCACTTGCTGATGATTTGTCCCATCAAGATGTCCTTCCGCTCATTCGGAAATCTCATTGGGAGGCGTCCGTCGTAAGCGTCTCATCTGGTAACGAACCTTGCAGTACCTGTTTCTCGCGACGCTGCAACATCTCCGAGATCCAGACTTTGAAACCCTCTGTGGGAGGGCCGATTCCGATGTCTCCAAGTGTAGCGGTGAAACGCAATGTTTTCAAGTCAAAAGCACTCATCCAATCCAGGTTGGGGCATTGGACTAGAGATCCCATTTCTGCCGTGGCATCGTCCTCGTCACCGCTATAGCTCATCTCGAAGTTGACATCCACATGGTTCAATACTTTGAATCTGGAAGCGGAGCTTTTGCTTAGGAATAACGGAGAAAAAGATGTGAAGCGCGTGCGAACAATGGCTCTAGCTTGTGTGGGAACGAGCCGATCGAGGAAGTAGTCCAGGCCTAGCCACCCAGGGACGGCGAAATCGAAGGTCGCTTGTGTGAAAGGCTTGAGTGCGGCCTCATGGTGAATCTGTCAACAGACCTGTAGCAGATGGACTGGAATGTGGGAGGGCTTGTGGCATTCGCAGTCTTTGGGAAACGAAAGGTCAGGACCCAATCTTTGCGATGCTTCGTGGGTGATCCTTTGACGTTGATGATATTTGACCTCGCATTCGTGTGACTTCTGGCAGACCTTGAGTTTATTATATCTGAGACGGACGACACAATCGAATGAGAAATCGTAGATGCGGTGGCGGATCTCCGGAGGCAGCAAAAGAAACGGCGACTGAGCAGCGTTGGTAGCACCACTGTCGGAGGATGTTAGTCACGTAAACAGATGTGTGCATAGGATTACCTACAGCAGTTTCTGGAGTCGAGTTCGAGGAGACTTGTTGAGATTCAAGAGTCTGGAGGGACGTCTGGAGGCAGCGGCTTTCTTTTCACTGGGGAGCATGATTGTCGGAGGTAGCGTCGCTAGATCTGTGGACAGATGGAGGGATGTCTTGGTGGACCGAAGGGCGAACACTGTCCAAGAGTGCTGATCAATTTAGGGGTACCTGAATCGCGAGCAGGACGCAATGTTGCGTTGGCTGGCCTTGCCGGGGTCTTGGTTTCGTCGTGTGTTGTGCTGTACTATGATGCTGTAGTCCTTGGACGACCTGGTGAAGGCGGCTGTGAAGAGAATAAGGTTGTAGGTGGAGCAAGAAGGAAGGTGGTCAGCCGGATGAGACCCGATGAAGAGGTAGCTGGGCACAGTGAGGTGAGTGGAGATCCTAAGCGACAAGTGAAGCACAAACGACGGCCATGACGTGCGAAAGGTCAAATGACTGTGGACCCAGATTGGCATGTGAAGGTGAAGAAGATCTTAGCGTGTGTTTGTTCGCTTTGGTACCTCACTCTATCAGCCATTACTTCACCTCTTGCCAGGATGTTCGCCGGCACTCAAATAATGTCATACTGTGATCTCGGACTTACAGACGTCAACCGAGCATCCGCAATTAGCCAAGAGCGATCCATCACTCGACATCCCTACCAACTCCATCGTTCAGTCTTATCTCAATTGCTGATGGCGTCTTCCACCGTCATCTCGCGTCACCGGTGGCCTTGTTCGAGCCGCCGTCACTCTTACTGTGATGTCAAGACAGGCAACATCACCTCGTCTTCCTCGCGCCGAATCCACTCCAAGAAAGCAGCTTTGAGCCTTCATCTCGGTTGGTGGGAGCAACACTTCGAACTGGCACAAAATAATGCATGGACGCAAGGTTGAGTTCCCTAAGCCGTTAAAACCCCCGTTTGCGTGTGGACCGAATCAGCTGTTGCCATGGGGTGTAGATCGCGATTCTGGAGTTGTTCGTCCTGATGTGGATCTCGACGTGCTTCAATCCCTTGAGCTTAGAAGTCGCAATGCGGCCTGGAAGCCTGATGTCCGTTTGGCAAGATTCTTCAAGACAAAGCAAGTAATAGCTCTGGCCTGCACAGGAACAAGTTGAGCCAGAACGTGCTGCGAGTGGTTGGTTTCAGACCAGTTTTCGATGATGAAGTCGAACGACGCTCTTGCGAAAAATGTGGGGCCAGCTTCATGGTAGATCTGGCGGCAGACCTGCAGCAGACGCGCAGTAGGTACGCATAGGCCTACAGATACCTATTGAGATCCATCGTAAAATAATATTATTGTATCACTACCGAATTTTAGGTAGGAAAAGGAGATTTCCAAATGCCAAGATGCGACATACGTTCGTTTGCCCTGGTGATTGGTTTGTCAGACATGATTTCGTTCTCCGCGCGCGCGATCCACTCCAAGATGATGTCTTTGTGATCACCGATGATGGGAGGTCCATTGGTAACCCCTAAATTGAAGCGGATGGACAACAGGCCAAGGCTTTTCAGCCATTCGAGTCCCCCATTCCGTGTGAAAGATTGTAAGCATTGCAACGGATTAAGCACCTTATCTCCCATGGTGTAAAATATGCCCCAAATATCGAGCTCGGAAAACCTCTGTTTTTCAAGTAGGGAGATGCTGTCAGGATTGATGTTTCCGAGCTCGTAATGGGTGGCCCAAATGTTGACCTCGGCGTGCTTCAGTCCTTTGAGTAGGGAGATGGTGGACTGTCTCAAAGCAAAGTTCTTCCACCAGGACGCGAAGTGTAAGCGACGGATGGCTCTGGCCTGCTCAGGAATTAAGGAAGCCAGGAATCTTTTCAACCCGGGTTGCATGGGAGATGCGAATATTGGCTGTGTGAAAGGTTTAAGTACAGCCTAGTGGTAGATTTGCCGGCAGACTTGCAGCAGATGTACGGGGATATTCTGGTGGCTGTGCTTATCGCATTTATTTTGGTATGGGACTTCCAAGAAGAATGAGGGGTTTGTGCCACGATGTTTCATTCTATTAGGGCGAGGTTGAAGCCAGTGCTCATCGCACATTTGTAGAAAGCGGCAAGCTGGATCGGTGACCCCATCGATACTGACGATCGAATCTCCGAAAGCATAGTCGTAGATGCGATCGCGGACTTCAGCTGGCAACATTAGCAGCGGCGAGTTGACTGCATTGATAGAAGCACTGCCGCGAATCGTTAGCCACGCAGTTCCGGTGCATTAGAACGGGGCGGACATACATTTCTTTTTGGGCTCGCGGTCCATTCCTGAGGTTTAGAATTCTAGACGGGCGCTTTCCCTTGGTTTGCTTTCCTTTCGAAACTTTGAACGGCTTTTCTTTCGAAGCCTTGGTCGGCGGGCGATTTGCCTTTTTGTTCTTTGCATTTGTACTGGACCCCATTTTGGTGAGGTGTTGTGATCTTGGCTTGGCGTTGTTATCCCGAGTCTGGGTGCGTTGTGATACTCGGCCGATTTGGTGGGCGCGTACTCGGTGGATTTGGTTTGGACTTGGAGAGAATGGGTTAATACGCGATGTGAGAAAGAGATCAGTGGATTGCCGCAAGCATCTGCTTGGATGTTAGAACAATGAAGTGAAACGAAGCCGGCACGCACGGGCCCGGTCGATTACAGAGTGCTCAACAAAGAATGGCCGACGACGTTTGGAAGGTCAATAAAACGTGGTCTTAAATACGACAGCGTATCTCGGGGGGTAGCATGAGAAATGGCGATGCGGCGGCGTTGGTGGCGCCACTATCAAAAGACGTCGGCAACGCTCATGAGGCTGCCCGCGAGAGGGAAGAGTACATACAGCACTTTCCGGGCTCGTGGAGATCTGTTGAGGTTCAGAAGCCTGGAAGGACGCTTTCTACCACCCTTTTTTGTCTTTGTGCCTTCTTCCGACGCCATTGCTGAGTGGTGATTTCAATTCGTTGTCGACGGGGATTGGACTGCAATGCTGCTGAATAGCTCTGGTTAGCTCTTATTAACTTTGACTTGCGGCGTTGAAATAAAAGACTCACTGTTTGTGACGATGCTCCCAATTAACACTTTCGTGTGTGATGTGATGTGTGGTGGGTGTGGGCAATGTGTAAAGCCCGCAGGCTCGGTAAAGCCTGCAGGCGCAAGTGAGCCGGGAGGTGCTCGATTGAGTCAAGGCAAGAACAATGAGATAAGTCAAAGTCGTCACTGACTTCTCCCAGCGGCACGTCCAACCCATGTCGTCCCTTATACCCCGACACCTTTGGCTCTTCCCAGCCCTCCAAAACACCCTCGCGATCAACCAGCTCAAAAACCTCCACCTTCAACGGCCGACAACAATCCTTCATTCCATCTCCTCCACCATCCTCACCATCCTTCCCACCCTCACCCCACCCCCACCGACTCAAGTCCCCGCCGGGACAAGTACTCAAAGCCATCAATACATCCACCTCCGCAAAAAACTCCACGAAATCCCCCTTCTGCGCCGGACAAGCCTCCATGAAATATTTCCCTTTGTCATCCAACCCCGTAACCTGGAAAACATTAAGCACATCATGGACGTCAAACTCCGTCAGCCCAAACTCCCCCACAGCCCGTGTCAAATTACTATGACAGTGGAAATCGTACGAATCCCCCGCCAGCATTTCATTGACGTAAGGGTCGCATCTCGTACCGAGTAAATCGTGAACGCGCCCGCCGAATTCGTCAACGCCGTCGACGCCGTAGTTTTTCCCGCCGAGACTGTCACTGACAATCGTTACTAGCGGTCTGAGGAAAGGCAGCACGCTCCACAGCCGATCTCCAGTCGTGACGTGGCTGGCGTGGAGCTGTCGCGTGCGGGACGCCCAGAAGCGTTCGCGCGGGTTCGTGGCGGACCAAATGTTCAGGTCGCCGACTTGGGGGCCTTCGGGGGTTGAGATGCGGATTATAGAGCCGGCGGGTGCTTTCCAGGCTTTGCCGGAGCGAGGCGGGAGGATGAAGGATGTCGTGGGTGGCTTTCGTGCAGCAGTGGCGATGCGGGTGTAGAGTGTTTCGCTTGGGTGGAGGATGGAGCCTGGGAGGGCTTGGTAGGCTGGTTGGGGTTTGGGGCGGGAGGGCGGAGTGGACATGTTGGGTGTTTTGGTGCTTGGGCAGGATTTCAAAGCTGATTCGAGTTCTTGGAGATCGTTGTGCTTCGTTGTGTTGTTGGAAGACTGGTAGTTTCGGTTGTTGTCTGTCGAGGTTAGTATTGGATTATCTGTAAGTGGAGTAGAAAGCTCTCTCGGTTATACTCAACAAAAACGTCATCATGCATCAAGCAGTAGACTACTGCACTGGTGAAGTATGAGTATGAGGCTGGGAATATGGCGTGACTTGGTACATATAAACATTAGATGTCATTGCCCGCGACTCTATGGTCGCTTCGTTGGAGATGGCCAGCCCTGAACGCCACGCTAAATCACAATCTTGCCGTGAGCCTCGGCTTATGCCTGCGTCTTCTCTTTCGCCAGTAAGTGCCTTCAAGTGCGATGCTGCTGCTGCTGTTGTTGTTGCTGTTGTTGATTCCCTGTATCTTCAACATTCGTGTCGAACAATCCCATCATATCGGGGCCGTACGGAGCGTCAAACCACGGCATCATATCAAGCCCAAGCATGCTCATGTCAACATCCTGCGACTCGATCGTCATATCGCCAAAAGGTTGCATGTCCGGATATGGGCCCAAGTCAGGGGGCTGTAATGAGGTCGAGTAGGCGTTGTTGTTCCGTTGTACGGTCCCGTGGTCATGCATGTTAGGTGTTGAATTGGTAGAGTGAAAAGGCATAACATTCGGGGAATGCAAGTTGGAAGATCCGTAGGTATTGTTGAGACCGAGGAGGAGCGAGGCATCAGAGACCGCGCTGCCTGAGGTCGGATACGATTGCATTCCAGACTTGTTACCAGGTGCCAATTGCGACGGCCCTGAAGCGCTGCGAACGTGTCTGAATTGGTTGGGAGCCGAGAGATGCAAGGAATCGCGATCGCTGACAGCTTGCGAAGGAGGGAGTGCGCTGTCGTGAAATTCGTTTGGATCGCGAGGATAATGCCAAGCGAGGTTGGTCGAGGGCGAGTTCATGATCCCAGTCAAAGTCCAGCCGATTGCTTTACCAAGGTCGCCAACCTCACCCTCGGTACCCTGCAAGAAGTCTCTACCAAATGCAGTGGCAGACTGTGTTCCCCAGCTGAGTCGCCTCCTCCAGCCGGGAGTTGTAAACGAAGGATCTGGCTTGGGCGCCTCCATCGAGCTCTCTCCTTCTTCTGCAGTGTACAGGACTGGGTCTCCAACACCTTCGAACTTCTGGCTGAGCACAGTGAGAATATACTTAGTGCCTCCCCAGTACGTCTCAAGAGATTGAAGAGCCTTGTAGCAGAGCTGGTAATGCTGACTCGCGGCTGTGGCAAGAAGTGTATGTTTTGCGAGAGACCTTCTGTCGGCGACTGTGCCACTGGCAGGCGTCCGCGGGCCTGAAGGTGTTGCTATAGACCCACTAGATGTCGAGTACTTCTTGTTGCCCTTCGGGGTGCCTTTCGGTGTACCTGAGCCAGACCTGTTGCTAGTGGAGCGGCCGTCTCCAGATGATTTGGTGGGACTACTGGCGCGGCTGTGCGCATTTGAAGAGGCCGTTTGGTCTGCGCTTTCTTTCAAGAAGGCGCAAGCTGCGATGTAGATCGGCTGGGTCGTGAATGGGTTGCCAAGGCTTGCCTTTGCATCCATGAGTTGCGAATAACTCAAGATGTCGGCGATCGTCTTGGCCGAGCTCATGCTGAGCTGCCGACTGTTTGGGAACAGTTGCAGCATCTTGCCTTCGAAAGTCTTCAGCAGAGTCGGCTGGTGGAGGAGGACGATCAACATGTGAAACCAGAAATGCAGCAGTACAAAGTTGGTGCCTTCTCCAGCTTTCATGTAGTACTGAAAGTTTACTGCATCGAAATGCAGCCTTGTTGAAAGTCCTTGATAGAAGTTGGTGACCTGACTTTCCATCGAAGCAAGTCGTTTGGAGGTCTCGGCGTTCACGTCCGATGGCTCCTTGATGCTGTTCAGTAAATCCGCAACTCTACCGTAAAGGTGGACAATTCGGATCAGCGCAGGGAATGGCTGCGGCCAGTCTGATTTGTGGAGAGTCCCACTGAGTGGAGGAAACGAGAGTTCGATGTCCTTGTCTCGAAGAGTGCTGCGTCTGCCCGTGCCTGAAGCAACAACTCGATCCAGCAAGAATATGGCCCAGAAGGTGTCTACACGCTCTTGCTCGACCGCTTTGTGCTCTTCGATATCCTTCAGGCTATCGTCATTTTCCAGATTTGGATCAATGGAGCCATCTGCTTGCTTTGCAGGCGCGGGAGGTCTGTTGTAATCGCTCTCACACATGGAATGGCGCTTGACTTGTCGTGGAGTCGGTCCCTCCATTCCCCTGTATTTCAGACCTTGTACGTTTTGCATTCCAAGATCCTGAGCAAGTCGGATGGCAATTCCCAAATACATCCAGAGACCACTATCACGACTTTCACCAAATTCGTTGTAAGCCAGTAGAAGCGCGGCTTGAACAGCGGCCACACTCGGAACGGAGAATGTATTGATGAGCGATGTCTTCGCGCGCATACCGAAAGCTGATCCATACTCGGCAGGCGCAAATTTACTTCCATCGCTGTTCCTTTGCTCGGTGAGCAGCTCATGCGTGGAGAAGCGTGCTGCCAGTGCGCATACAGCATCGACCAAGATCGCATCCACATGCTTCTCCTCCAGGTCTTGTAAGAAGCGATCTCTCTGCAGGAACGGATAATTGCATCCCAGATGCTTGAAGAATGTTTGTCCAAGGTGGGTGATGAGCTCGCTTGGGGGCATTGCACTGTTGTCGTAAAATGGCAAGTTGATCGGCGTACTGCGAGTCTCACTGTCGATAGTCGCGGGAGTCGTGTTGAATCGTGAAGGAACGCGTCGATCTGTGCCGCTGCTGGCATTGTTTAATGAAGGCGACTTCATACCAGCAGCACCTCCGCCATCGGTGGAGGACCTCGTCAATTCACTCTCCTGGCGTTTGACCTTTACGACCATCTGTTTGAAGCCTGGCATGATAGCAGTCGGTCCCAGCCAGCGGAAGTACGGCATCCGGTTGCGAGGTCCAGCAAAAAGTGGCTGCTCGGGAACGGTCGCCGAGATCGCAGGAATGTTGCCATCTTCCCCAAGTCTTGCACCAGGCGAAAGCTCACCGCCCATTTGGTTCGACGCATCAGAAGTTGATGAAGTATGCTGCGTAGAGGAGGTCCTCGAAGTCGATTGACCTTCGTGAGTTCCGCGCTCGTTGGCCTTGGAGGTAGACTGTCTGTACTCGATGGCTGGACGAGATTGATCAGACTCAGCCCGCTTGCTGGTGTTCGTGCTGCTGCTGCTCCCAGTGGTAGCCTCATTGGAGTATCCCGCGCAGTCCAGCTTATTTTGCTTGCAAGTATCGCAGAACGGTCGTTCGCCACTGCAAGCCGTCTTACGTTTCCTGCATGTCAAACACGCAGCTCCAATGCGCCGCCTCTTAGGATGTGGTGCGCCATAGTTTGTGACGAATCGCAGCGGCTTTTCCGGCTTCTTGCTGCTGGCCGAGCCAGAATCGTTGTCCGAGGGATGTGCGCCGTTCATCTGTACGATGTTCATGTTTCTCGCTACTTGAGACGGTTCTGGTCGCTCCAGGCGCGCTGGCTCGAGGAGTGCGCGCTACGATGGCCGCCCTTCCACATCTGCGTGTGGTCTGCGGCTGGTGATTTGGTCGGCGACGGGGCGAGCTCGGAGTGTGCGTTGCGGTGGAGCGGGATCGTACGGGTTGTCGCAAAAATCCGTGACCGCGATGACTGACCACAGTGTCGAGTCTGCGGTATCAACTCGTGTCAGAATGACCGGCAGTAGATTGTACTAGACCAGACGGTGGAGGATGTAGTGGGGGCCCGCAAAGACCGTAATGCACTTGGACCTCATCGTCTCCGCCCCTACGCCGCACTAGGCCACGAAGCTTTGCCCTTTCTCCACACATAAAAGCAGGACCTGATGGCGGGAATATTCAATTCCTTGTCATCGTTCACGTCAGTACAACGCACATGTGAGGCGCCTCGGGCTTCGCTTAGATACCGTCCAATTGTTTTATCTTCTCAACAAGAGCACCAAGACAATCCCCGCTCTTTGTGGCATCAGCAACACCTCACGTGATGCATCACTTATGTCGCCAGATTCGACTTCGGTGATATTCGAGCGAGACTCCACGCGGACCATCTATGGGTGGACCGGCTCGTCGGGATAATGAGCCCGCATGTGGCTACTGCTTTAGATTTGGAGATCATGCCGGCTCGTGGAACCACACTTCCAATACGTGGTTAGATCGAAGACTAGAGACGCCCGTCAGGCTGAGGGTCATATTAATATTGTCGTGGGCTGTCGTCACCGTCAGACCGCATCTTCGCGACTGACTTGTAAGACTCTGCCAGGTACCTGGTTGAACAGTTACCTCGTGATCCAGACTTGAAGGAGCGAGACTCCAGCCTGGACAAAGAAGCCGCTCATTTCGGCAGCACGCAAGCCTTTGGAAAGCGACGCCTCAATATACAAACCCACCATTGAGGTCCTGAGAAGTCCGAGCTGACATTCTTACAGAGTTTTTGCGCCCTTCGTTGCCGTAGCATGGGAAGCTTTCTATCTCATCGCCTTAAGAAAGGCCAGTTCCCAATCCGGTAACCCGAAGAATTCTCCATAGAAGTCCACGCGGCTGTCAATAATAAATCGACCCGGCCCACTACCACAAACCTTTACGGTCTTCGTCCGTAAAGAACTGGACCGTGGTAGACCCACGATTTTTTTTACTGCTCCATACTAGGGAGTTTTCCGGACGCCGTAAGTCAAGGTTCCACAAGTCGAGCAGCCCTACTACCACCAGCAAGCCGCGCGAGACAACGACAGTTCGAAACTTGGACAGCAGCGATATCCCTTATTATGGCCAGTTGCTTGAGACAAGGCTCGCCGATCGAACAAAGGCCGTTAGACATGAGAAAATGGGATGAGCGAGTACTGGCCTTGTAATGTCAAGGTTCTACAAAACCACCATGCGCCGTGCTGTTTACCCAACGCCATGCCTCTTGTATAATACACGGTATTCTCTGAGACTATCCCATGAGTCGAGGTCGGCCAAGAACCTCACATATCCGCCTCTATAGGCGCCAGGAAAGCAGCTTCCTCGAAGTCATCCCCAACAGCGACTGCCGAACCGAAAATAGCGATACACTCGGCGACATGCTTGCGCGGTGAGCTCTTGAGTTTGGCGATCCGTCGTGCCTCAAATGGCACTGTTTGTTCTTCGACCTCGACCTCGTCAAAGTACGCATCCACATCATCCTCCGCTTCATCGTCGTACGAGCGCTTGTTGGCTGTCTTCGGAGCGACTGAATGTACCGAACCTCCTTGTGTGGACGCGAAAGAGCTCTGCGACGTGCTCAAGCCAGGCATCGAAATGGCGACTCCATTTTCGCTCTGGAACGTCGGTGGGGCTGAAGATGGGGGAGCGAGGGTTTCTTGCGCGGAGAAGCCTCCAACCTTGTGTAGTCCGCAGAACGGCGTTAATTCGCGAGAGTTGGTGGTGCTGTAAGGTGGTCTCAAAATCGATTCCGGGACCGTGGGAGCAGTGCTAGGGAACGGGAAGGCTTCTGTTGGCATTGTTTTGTGCGTCTTGTAGCCTTCAGGAACGCTCTTTCTCACGCGCATGCCTACGCTGAGGAGTGAGGATTGTGTCTCTGCTGGGAGCGGTGGTGACAAGGGTGATGTCGAGTGTAAGGGGGAGCTGGAACAGTCGGAACTCGCGCTGGTGCTGGCATTGCGTTGGAAGAACGAGTGGATTGGAGGTTGGTATTGGCGTTTGCGAGCGTGTTCTGCCGAGGCCGCTGTTGGTAGTGCCATGATGATAGTGTGTCCAAGTGTATGTAGTGCGGTTGGTGTCACTCTGACAGACGAAGTATCTTGCGACTACGATTAGCTCAAGAATGTTACAGGTTTCAGTTCCATGTGATAGCACAACAAGATCAACAATGACGGTGTTGATGGCCCGTGCCCCATGTTGGCGAGGAGGCGTGTGCGCGATTAATTACGGGGCTGATTGAAGTGAACTCTCGAAGTCAATGAGAATACCTTGATTATACCTATGAAGACGCGACATATACATATCGGTTATGAGAGGCAGATGATGGGAAATCCAGGGGTATATCCAGTAGAGACAAAAAATCATGGCATACACCAGATTCGGATTACTAATAATGTTATAATGAATGAGAGAGAAAAGTTCGGTTGATTATACACGATAATACCCACAAAGACATACTGTAGCATATACATATTGATCATGAGAGATCAATTGTAGATCAGCTAGAAAAAAATCAGTCAGAGCGAAGAAAAATGTTATACAATAGATGTATGTTGGTATAATCAATGTGAGAGAATATTGAGTAGGTATGTATGTATGTACATAAGCTTTCTTAGCGTGATACTTGATCTATCATCTGCTCTATAGGACCGCCCGACTCTGCTCTTTCTTTCAAGACACTCATCAGTACACTCTTCCATCAGCCTAACGATACCTAGTCATTGATCACTGCCTGTTACCCTACAATCGCTATCACAATTCAACGAGTCAAGTCCAAGACAATTGGCTCAGTAACACAAATCATCCAAACACCGACGTGCAAAAGCCGACAAGCTGCCAGCATGCCGCAATCCAAACTTCAAAGACCATCGAGACTTTTGAACCTCCAGAAGTCGCGGAGACATGAGAAAGAAATGTGAATAAGGTCCAACACATCCAGTTCTGGCCTCTTGCTTACCATATACCCAATAGATCGGCTGTCAACAGAAGGCACTCACCATTCCTAAAGCTGCCGGCGGAAGTTCGCACTCGGATCTACGAACATGTCCTCGGCGGGAAAGTCATTCATGCTCGCAGACCTGGAGAGTTTGGCGGTGGACCTGTGAAGTGCGCTCATCCAGTTCCATCTCCCAGCCAATCTTGCCCGGGCGAGGGCCAGGCTTCTCAAGAATCCGAACGCACTCATGAAACCCCTGGCCACAAAGCTCGACTCTCTCTGAACCTCCTCTTGGTCTGCCGCCAGATCTATCACGAAGCCGTCCTGACCCCGTTCACCCACAACAAGTTCATCGACGCCCACGCCGTCAATGGTCCATGTCTATGTGTCTTTCTGGATCGCATAGTACCCGCACAAGTCAGATTGATCAAACATCTGACAGTGAACATCACACACAAGTATCGCCATTATGCCAACGATCTTAATCGACTTCAGGGACTTCAGGGACTCGAAACGCTGGAGCTCAATTTGCTGGTTCGCCATTCGACAGGTGCTCTTGCTAAAGACTTCATCACTCCACTTGAGTTTGACCTCGGCATCGTGGGTCTGGACAGTCTGCGCCTCCCGAAGCTCACCTGCGTTCGTGTCAACGTTCCGCAATGGCAGCGCCGCGCCTCAATGATTCAGCAAAAAATGCAGCATGTCAAAACATTGCGCAGAGTCAAAATGAGTCCTCGACAAGCTTTGAAGGCCAGCAAATGGCTGCGTCAAGCCACGTTCCGCCTTCAAGAACATCAAAAGGTTCTTGAGTGGGTGAAGACTGTGGAGATCAGAATACTGAGCGCAGCGAGACCTTCCCCGAGAGCATCGGATGCGGTCACGGCGGCATGATGTCTTGACTAGTTGCACTACCCAGACTTCCTTTTCAGGCGCATGGCGTTACATGTCTAGCATCTACTGTCATCCATTTGATGGATCCCCTAGCACTCAGCAAAAAGACCCGGCACAAAAGGAATTCAAGAAAATGAAAGTCTTTGTTCAACCAGAGACATCGTTTGCTGACCCGACATTCGAAGTCTCACAGCCACTGAGACACAATTACGATCATTCGCGAACATGAAATACATTAGAGCCGCGACGAGACGACCTTCTCACAAGTTGCCAAATCTCTCCTGTGTCAAGCAATTATATACTTTGATCCAACACACGCGAACTTTGAAATTGCAACGAGTTAATGTGAGGTCGCCAGCGCCTTGTTCATCGCTAAATCCAACATCACATCCTATCGAATTTTCGTTCGAGGAATGAATGACTTCAACTGATCATCGATTCGACACCCTAGGGACTACGGAAACCGCGGTCGAGGAATTAGAAAATCCAAATCCTCGGCCTCGAGCAACAACGAATTCGATCAGGACACTCGAGACGACGCCAGGAAGAAGATGCGGAGCAAGAGCGGCAAGATTGGAAAGACAGCCGCGTTAGTTGAATCCAAAGAAGCTTTCGACGACGAGTACTTTCATGAGCTGGTAGCTACCCTCGCTGCGGCTCTCGAAAGCGGTTTCATGTCCCGCATCAATTGTACCAGCCCAGGGAGTCCCCAAAGATCACGTGGGCAGACAACAAAGCCGCCTCTTGTAGCGGAGCGGCCCAGCCCAACATAGGAGCTCATAGGACTCCAGACAAAGAACTCTGGGTAATAACAACGACTTCACGGGCCAGATGCGGTCACCTTGAAGGTGAGTGGGGTGAGTGTAGAGTCACAATGGCATTTCGGGAGTCGACATTACGAACACAATCGCCGACACTCCTTGAGGCTTTCGTCTACAATGGCTTTGCCAACCAGTCTCCTGGTGAGTGAAGATCTTTTGGTGACTTCAAAGCTTTTCATTAACCACTTGCAACTTTTTAACGTTTACTGATTGGTTGAAAAGACTCATCCAAGGTGCTGTAAGTGAATGGCGGATTACTTCCACGCCATAGACAACGGCATTCACCAGGTAAGTGAACGCTTTCCCACGATTCGATTGTGAACTAGACAGGTCACAATGCGATTCACTGACGACCCTTCAGGCTCTCAGTCACCACATAAATAACCCTGCCCCGTCTCCCTTCTTCGAGCCAAATCCAACGAAACACCAGACAACCCACAACAGCTTCTCAGGTAGAAGCGACTCCCAACACACTACTCAAACACCGAATACTCCAACCACAAGCAAGAGTCATGGCGAACTACGACGCACCTCAGCGCAAGAGGCCGCCGAGGCTGCTCAACCTCCAGCTTTCGCCCGCCGACAACGTGGCAATATCCAACCAGAATGAGGAATCGTCACCTCTCTTGAAACTACCGGCTGAAATTAGAGCCCGCACATGGAAATATGCAACCGGAGGTAACACCATTCATGTCTCCCACTCTTTTCGGGTCACCAGAACTCGTCTCTGCGAGCACCCACACGATTACGACGACGTTTCGTGTCGCCTCATCATCAGCAATTCGATGAATGAGCGCAAAGACAAGGACGATCGTGCTCCCGACCACACTTCATGTTTTGCTACTCGCAACTCTAAGACCGGTGCGAAAATCTCTTTGGGGCTCCTGCTCACTTGCTGCAACATTTACCACGAGGCTTGCCTCCTTCCGTTCTCCCAAAACCGTTTCGTCTTCGACTCCCGCGACGCGACTCACGGTGTTGACATCCTGACAAAGTTCTTCAAGCGCTGTGTCAACAACACACAAGTCAGCGCAATTAGGGAAGTCATTCTTGACGGTCATCAAATCGAAGGCTCCAGGCGCTGCGAGGTCAATGCATATGCACTCATGCAAGGCCTGCAGAAGACTGGGTGGATTGCTTATCTGCATTCCCAAAGCATTCCAACTATGTGGCTCGAAAGCCCCGCCGCGGAGGATTTGATTGCCGATCAGAACATGAGGACATATTTCATGGCTCGCCTTGCCCGTGCTATCACGGATGGGGGGTATTCGATCAACGCACATGAGATCTTCAACGAATGGGAGACAAAGAAGGCTCGTCAACTTACACTGACCCAGCAGGCTGCTAGTCCGACACAGTAAGGACTGACAAAGATCCTGAAAGTCCGGACAGCGGTATTGCAAAGTCGTCAATTTTTTTCCTTTCCCTGATGGATCGTACTTGCGTTTGCTTTTAAGGTCAGGGCGTTAAGGCGTTGGGGTGTCTTTCGGGGTTCGTTTCGCTTTCTTTTCCTTGTTGTGTCAAAAACAAAAGAGATACATAAAAACAAAAAAAATGGTGACATCAGCATGCTTCGGCATGTTGGTATTGCTTAAAAAAACACCATGTGCCATTTCCAACTTTCCACTGTAAAGATCCCGTGATTAAAGATGTAGTCTTTGTAACAAGCTTTCAAGCAGAGTATTTTCATGCAGTGTCCCCGATCAGTATACCCTTACAAGCCTTCAAAACGTCAATCATATTCTGATGTTTAGCATCCTGTTCGCGACGAAGGTCTGAAGCAGGCAGGCGTCCATAGTGCTTATTACCTCTTCACGCTTGAATAACAAACTCCTCAACGTCTCCGCCATCTCCGGATCGAGCTCGAACCCCGAAATCCGAGCGATTATTGCGCAAATCCGCGGGTAGTTGAACAAAGGTAAAGATATGAGCCACCTTTCTAGTTGATCATGGCGAGATTCCCAGCCGAACAGTCTTTCGAATAGTTCTTTGGCGACCGGTACAGAGGTTCTGTAGTCGTAGAGCGCTTCCTCGAATACTCTCTGGTTTCGATGGTATTGCGAGACCAAATCCTGTACTTTCCTGCGCGACGGGACTCTAGAAAGCGACGATGCTGTGGCTTCTGTGGTTGCAAGCGTTCGACCTCTGCTTCCGGGATTGCTGACTGGGTCTTCTCTGGGCCGCTTTCTTGATGAAGTTGAAACCGTAGTCGCTGTTGCAGGCGTACTAGGGGCAAGGGCTTCGTTGTTGCTTCCAGTTCGGTCAATAACTGGCGGTTTCGGGGCGAAATAGTCTGTGGATGCGGACTCGCTCGTCGTAGGGCTTGTGGCTATAGTTGTAGTCGGCAGATCGCCAGATTTTGGGTACTTGTCCAGGAGAGAGGTATAGTTGTGAGTCCGAGCGAGCTGAGCAATCATGCCAGCATACGCAGGCCGGCTGAGCGAACGCAAATCCTCTTTCAGGGCTGCTGTCTGCGTCCGAAGCTCATACTCTGAGAGAAGTCGTGATCTGGCAACATCGTACTCTATCAAGAAGGCTTTCACTTCGTCGCGGCTTTGTAAGTGCAGCCATGGGCCCGGGAATGGACCTCCGTCGACCTGTTCCCGAGTACGCAGCCATTGTCGGGAGGTTACGTCTCTGGTGGCCAGATCGACAGCTGCTCGGAGGGTCAGTAGGCTGCGTCCCTCACATTTGTAGGTATCAGAGCCAGGCTCGTCCTGTTGATACCCAAGAGCTGACCAGATTCCCGGGAGATCTGCCAGACGTCTCGAGTCGTGAGCGATCACAGTCCGGTGTCTTGCAGCCATCGGAGGCTGGCGACTGTAGTCTGTCCGAATGATGTGAGCCTAGAACAATTCCCGTATGTCGATAATGTCAACGACTTGAAGACTTACAATTTGCCAGCAAGTTTTCTACGTCTGGCCCATATACCATGGATACGTACTGTCTGTGAGGATCACATCCCAGCATCTGCAAGTCATCAAGACTCTTCCCTTTGTCGGACAAAAGCAGCACCACATTTTTCCGAGGCTTGCATGTCCTGTGCTGAGAGTGATTGTAGTTATTTTGGTCTGACTCGTGGACCACCTTGTCACAGTGGTAACGTCGCGAGTTACAGATTGTATCCGCCCGGTGACAGAGGCGATCGTCATCGAGTGTAGTGGGGTCGTCATGAACCGGATTGGTGCAATGATCGCGACACAGCGGTTCGAATATGTCGCTGATCTCGCGGCGTATACAGCCAAGAGTCTCCGGGAGAAGTCCACGCTTGTAGCTGAATTTCGGCGGACTCCATACATCGCCGAAGCTTCGCATTTCTGACAGCCTGTTGGCGTATTTGTTTGGAGATGCAGTCTCGAGAGCAACGGTGTCCAGGCAACGGGCAGCCCATTCGAAACCCACGAGTGAATCTCCCTCCCACGACGAGCTAGTGTCCAGGCTGATGATAAGGACATCATCCTTGCGATCAAAGCCGGTGGGCTGTGTGAAATTGACTGGCCTAAGCTTGCTGCCGTAGCCTTGCTTCGCGAGATCTGCATAATTATGTGCATAAGTTGGAATTCCAGACACTGTCAATATCGTAAGGCTCACCGTCTGGTTCAAATTGCTTCTTTAGGCAAAGTGCCATCTGAAAGCGAGTTAATTGTGCCTGTACGCGCTGTGCGTCAGGCGAATCAACAACGAGCACCGGCTCGGACTTGGCGGGAGTCTCATGCTCCATAAGGGCGGACTCTGGCAATTGCTGCCAGCGAGGGCAAATCGTGACTGGCGAACGTTGTGTGTGAAAGACTCGCAGCCGTCTGGAGTAATTGAGGCTTGCGCACGCAAGCGAGAAGTTGTGAGCGGCGAGAACGTCGGCAAACGAGCTGCATGGATACGGCATTCGAGGTCCAAGCTTCCGGGAAGGAGTAAGCGGGGAGGCTGGTAAGTGAGGTAAGAGGCAAACGAAGGCAGAAAATGTCCGTTGGGTTGTTGCGTATACTTTCGATTCGGATATGAGAAGCGCCTCCCACAACGAGCACCGGCTCCGACACTGTGAGGGTGGTGTTTGCCATCAGAGCGGCCGTAATACTCAATCGACCGGAGGCGCGGCAAACGGAACAGGCGTGGTGATGGCAATTATGGCGGCGTACACTCGTTGGACGTAGCCAGTGTTATCTCCATGTTCCAGCAGAAGAGTACGAGAGGCTACCGACGAGATCAATGCAGGCGGGGAAAATCGGTTGTGGTATATACCCTGAACATGTTGGTGGGAATGTGGCATTGGTGGGTATGTAGTGACTGATCGTGGCGCTGGCTTGCCTACTTATACAGATGACGTGCGGTTTGCTGTCTTTTTGACGCGGTTTGATGATTGACTGCTTGCTCAAGCAGTCGCTTGAAGTGTTTTTGTAGACGAAAGTTATATTAGCATAAGGGGAGAGATTCCGTTCCTTTAGAACAAATGTTGGTTTGCTTGACGTGACTCGCGGGGGATTGAATGATTGTGACAAGGCTGCGAGCCTGGATGATATTCCTTAACGCTCATAATATACTACAAATCGAAAGTCAACGAGATCGGTAATCGACAGGCAACTTACATGAATCATAGTTCAGTCGAAGCCAACTCTCCGCCCACCCACCATCTCCTCCTCGTCACTGATCGTACAGCACCTTGAGTGACTTACTCTTCCTCGATAGCATACCCCAACTTCTGGCCAACCTTGACAGTCATTCCCTTCTCGATACACCAGTTCCAACCACCCTTTCTGCCTGACCCATCAGCGCCCATGAAGCCCTCATCAAGCGTCGGTCTCCTGCCCTTGGGCGCTTCGAAGACCATGACGATCGTGCTGCCAAGCTGGAAGCCACCCATCTCCTCTCCCCGCTTGAGGGCGTGGCCACCCAGAACGCTCGAAGCGCCCTTGTAGGTGGCTTCTGCGTATCCAGAGTAAGTTTCGCCGCGCTTCTGTGCTTCTGCAGCGGCGTGGTCGGCTTGGGTGTCGGTGAGCAGGCTGTTAGTGCGGAGCTCGCGATCGAAATTGACAACAATGGAGCCGACGTTGGTGGCACCGACGGGGGTATAGGAGAAGAAGCCATGCTTCCATTTGCCTAGGAGCACTACACGCTCGTTCAGTGTGAAAAGACCGGGGAGAGTGCGGACCAGGTAAGGAGAGACGGAGTAGAGTTCACCGGCAAAGTGGCGACGCGATTCAACCACCCATGAAACTGGCGAGTGGAAGCGGTGGTAGTCACCGGGAGCAAGGTAGACTACGCAGTAGTAGAGGGCGGTGGGCGCTTCTGCCTGTTCGCCGAAGTAGTACCATGGTTTCTGTGCTTTGGGCGAGAGTGCAAGATCTGCCTGCACAGCAGCTTCAGAGCTTGCCCGAGATTGCGTGCTCTGATCATCTGCTGAGACGACGCTCTCACCGAGTTTAGCGCCTTCCCTTGAACGAGAAGTGCTTTTGCCAGCCTTTGCGGAGCCAGAGAATAGAGATGGGAGATCGTATGAGATGCCGTTCACGCGCGCGAATTCTTCGTCTGCTGTGATCTTGTCTTCGTCGCCCTCCCTTGTTCGGAATTGACTCGTCTCAGGAGAGCCAGATGTACCCGCGACATTGCTGGTCGGCCTTCCAGTCTCCGTAGGCTTGTCACCGAGAAGCGCATCAACGGAGTAGGTCACGCCCTTCACCTGTTCGATGTCACCGTGCTCAATCGTACCGAATTGAACGACCTTGCCATCGGCAGGCGACAGAAGGGCGTTGGGGTTCGGGTCCAGTGGCCGAACGCCAGGCTTAAGACTGCGGTAGAAAAACTCGGCCAGGTTACGGAATTTGTGCAAGTCCGGCTCCTCGATCTCATCGAAGTTCACACCAAACACCCAGCCGTAGAGCTTGAAGCCAGGTACGCGAAGGTAGTAGGGAATGTCCAGGCTGTTGAACTGCCCCCATATCCGGCTGAGCGCCTTTAGGGGCAATGTCGACATGATCTGAACGGTCCAAGGCCCACTGGGACGGATCCTGTGTCTCGATCGCCTGCCATCTCCTTCTCCATTCTCGTCCCTGCGGGTCCATTCATCGTCTATCTTCTTCTGTTCACGAGCCTGAGTCCGGTAGAGCTGAAATCCTCCGAGAAAGGCGATGCCCAGCGCGATCGGGATAGGCCGCCATACGATTTGGGTCGAGTCGAGTGCTGTGCGCAGGCGCTTGCGGAAAGGCTCCCTCTGCTGTTGTGATTGCTGACGCTGTGATGCCGAAAAGTGTCGTGCCCTCGGTATTGCGCGGCGATGTAGGGCGGCGCGGAACAGAGGCGATGTACGCCGGTAGAGTGAGGGCGCAGACATGCTGAAGATCATTTGAGGGTGTATTATTACACAGCCATGTCGGGATGGTTACATGTATTACCACTTGCAAGTGAAAGGAACGAAGTCTTCGATCCTCCTCGCCGTCGCCTTATGACGTTGTCTCTACAGCTTCCCCGAGCCCATCATCTTCGACCTCCAGCTGCGCAGCCATTATTACAGACACCTGGCGTGATTGGTCATCTTCATCACGACCTCACCTTCCTTTCACTTCACTTGAACTTCACTGCAAGACCAATAGCGTTCTTGTTTTGTTCATTGATTTCTCTGGCGTTTCAGCAATTTTTCCCAACACCATGAACACCTCATAATCGACCAAACACTCACACGACTCTCCCAAAAGCAAATAAGATGCCTCCGGCCGAGCCACCAAACGACATTACTGTCAGAGTCAAGGTCCCACCCGGACATGTCCCCGGTAGCAACGCCGACGAGTTCACCCTAGGCGTTGTCGCAGCCTCGTCGCGCATAGGCGACCTTCGACAGCAGATCCAACAGCTTCTCCCATCTCACCCAAGCCCCGATCGTCAACGCTTACTCTACCTCGGACGCGCTCTTGTCGACAATGAACAAACACTGGCCGCTGCTTTAAACACAAGGCGGGACACAACTCAGAATGAATACGTCTTACATCTGCTCGTTAGAGGCGACCAAGATGCTGCAGGCGTACCAGCTGTGCCGGGTCGGATGAGTGCAGGTTTGACAAGAGGTGATGGACTGCTCAGTTCGACACTGCCGCATGATCAGAGAAGCAATGTTCGCGCTACACCTCAGCAAGGAGATGCGCCGCCTCAAGGTCTGCCACAGCTTGTTCCGCAGCTGCCTCAAGGCTTCAATCCTTCGCAGCACGCGCAACACCTGGCTTTACTCCAACAGCGACAAGCGCAGCAACAGATCAACCAGCACATGCAACAGCTCGGACGTCAGCGCCCTGCGGCCATGGGGATGCCACAAATGCAGGCAGGCAGACCAAGCTTTCAGCACCCTCTACAGTTTGCGCCTGGGCAGGCGCCGCAGCATCCAGGTCTGCCTACAGGGAATGGACAAGATCCAAACAACCCGCAATCAGCTGGAGAAAACGCAGCTGCAAACGCAGCTCGACCCGAGGGCACAACGGACTCCGACCCTCATACCGCCCAATCGAACGGCGCTCAGAGTGAACAGCCTCAAGCGCCACACCGCCCAATCAGTGGCCAAGGCTTCCACGTGCAAGGTGTAGGCCCTGATGGGAACAGATTTGAAATACACCAGCAAACTCTGAACATACCGTTTCCTGGGCAGCAACAGGGTCAATTCGGCTTGCCAGTGTCTGGTATGGGCTTGCCGTTCCCTCTTCCCGGCATGGCTCAGCAACAACGCCAGCCTAACCCTACACAGCAGCCTAATGGTCCATCTGCACTTGACAGGGCGAGACAGAACGTAGCCGAGATGAGGCAGATGGTAGACTCTATGCGCACAAATAATGCGACAGAAGAGGATCGAGCCCGGACTGCACGACTTCAGGAGCATATTCAAGCAGTCAACGACTACATTGACCCTTTTGGCGTGGGCCGTCCTACCGCAAGATCTCGTTCGGCATCACCATTCCCTGCAAGGATGGCTCAAAGCATGCGAGCCTCGCCATCGCTTGGGCTCGGGCCGTTTGCACCACCGCCTCGCCAACAGCCTGCTTCGATAATTCCCAACCTACCCGGTCTGTCACAACATGCAAGGCAGCAACCACTACCGACATCAAACTCGGACGCAACCTGCTATCTTCTGTCATCACCACAAGGCCCTCAAGCTCTCCTTTTCTCTCCTCAACACGGCACGTATACCGGCAGCTTCGGACAGCACGCGGCAACAGGTGTAAACATCGGTACTGGAAATTCAGCTGGTCTGCACCGTGTAGGACGCGCCGGACGCGCCGCTGGAGCGCCGACGCAGCCAACTCCCACAGGCAATGCTGGTCCGGCTAACGGCGAGCATGCCCAAGGAGAAGGTGCACCTGCTGACCCTGCAGTCGCAGCTGCTCTGCAAGCCGCCCGACAGATCAACCAGGCCGCCGCCCAACAAGCCCAGGCTCGTCCTCAGGCTCAGGAAAACCCACTCGGTCCCATGCAGCCGATCCTCGGACACTTCTGGCTGCTACTTCGCGTCATGATCTTCGCTTACTTCATCCTCGGCACCAACATGGGCTGGCGTCGACCACTGGCACTTGCTTTCATCGGTCTCGGTTTCTGGATGCTCCGCGCCGGTCTCTTTGGTGAAGGCGGCGTAGCAAGACGCTGGTGGGACGGCATCGTCCGCGTCGACCAAAGACCCCGACAGCAGGCGGGCGCTGCTGCCGCGGATGGCGAGCAGAGGCCTGGCCAACTCCCGACGCCGGAAGAGCTGGCCCAGCGATTGATCCAGGAACGACAACAAGCTCTCGATCGGGCTCCAATGCATCGGATTCGCGAGCACCTGCGTCCTGTCGAGCGTGCGGCTGCATTGTTCTTCGCCAGTTTTTGGCCGGGTGTCGGCGAAGCTCATGTTCGGGCTCGTGAGGCCGAGGAAAGGAGATTGATGGAAGAGGAAGTTGAGCGCAGGCGGGCTGAGGAGAGGAGATTGTCTGAAGAGGAAGATGAAAGGCGGACTGCGGAAGAAATTGCGGAGCATGATCTTGAAGTCGCTCAAGCAAGGGAGAGGGGCGAGTTTGATGAGGAAAGCTCTAAGAAAGCTACTCCGGCCGATGAGAGTGGTGAGAAACCCGCTGTCGAGAAGGACGTATCTGCCACAGTTGATGGAGACAGTAAAGAGATTGAGGCGGCTGCTACTGGAGCTGCCGGTGGCGAAACTGCTGTGTCTGCAGCCACGGAGCACGGAGCAAGCTGAGCAATGATGTGGCGTTTAGTATGATATGGTAGGAGTGAATGTATTACTAGAGTCTGGAAGTCTTGGGTAGAATCGGAGACCGGTATATCATCCCGGTATATACCATCAAGTATTCCCAATAAAACGATCACATTACAACTAAACAATCGTCTCGAAATCGATCGATGTGCCACAGTGAGATTTGCCCGACAATGAGCCTAGAGCCCTGAAAATATGCTTTGATATGTGGGTAGACTCTACCAAAACTGGTGTAGCAATACACACATACACTAAACAGTGTCCGTAAACGAGGTGCATATGCTCCATGCGCTGAACCCTGCCAAAAGCCAGAATTGGCCAATCGCGTGACGCGAATCGCTGTGAATTAGGGTTCAGCGCATCCGCGCTACTCACCTCGTTTGCAGACACCTGTATAGCGACGAGTTCATCCACCATGTTACGACAAAAATCTATCACTGCCAAGCTACGTGATGAGCTCACAAGAGGTCCGTGATACCAGTCGATCAAACTGTTCATAAGCGCAGCCTTTCCTGTTCACATCTCTACGTCTTTACCTACACCGGAACACTTCGCCACCAACATTGATCTCGACAGAAAGTGAGAAGACAACATGTCCAGAAACGTGAGCACAAGTAAGTCGACCAACAAAACCACCCACTGAAACCCCACCAAGACTGAGCATCCATGTATCCAGACTCCGCGGATCGAGAGACCTCCGGTTGTCGCTCGGGG
>Ga0265797_10001816_pt1 | contig 37065 bp, 38 predicted proteins | sample P2T30metagenome_FD_192433 | JGI IMG/M metagenome (GOLD analysis project Ga0265797, IMG submission 192433) | Plant litter microbial communities from East Loma Ridge, Irvine, California - P2 T30 | ecosystem: Environmental > Terrestrial > Plant litter > Unclassified | place: USA: California...
AGGAGAAGAGTCTGCAGAGGGAAGTGGACCAGGCAAAAGCTAAATTGCAGCACTCGAGATTAGAGCTACAGCAAGCGCGCGAAGAGGCGTTCAGGAGGGTACTTGGTGGTGCGCAAGCAAACGCCGCTATGGGAGGTTTCATGTCTTCGGGTGATGAGGCCCCTCCGCCTGAGTATACTGCGCCGGCCGGCCCGCCACCTGGGTACTCGGCTTGAGCAGCATGTCGTGCATGTACTTGTTGATACGGGGGATGGCGGAGCCTTCATTCGGGCCGGATACCCTGGTACTATGCTTAGTATGCTATAGGGGCTCGGCATAACTTCAGTTCTCGTACAGTAGATAGAGGATCCTTATATGATTGCACATGAAGCTCGTAACGATATGCGTACCTCGGTAGTTTCGTAGTATAATCAAAGACGTGAAAACATGTATTTACGGCTCAGAAGCTGAAGCGAAGCACTGGCAAGAGCTTTACGTCTAGCATTCTATAATTGCGGAATCTCGTATTCGAGAGGATCTTTCCGTAGGGGGTTCGACGGGTCTATCGCAGAGACGCCGCAGGCATACAATGTCACTTGAGTTGTGATGCACGACAGGACATGGTACCTGACCACCATTGTGAAATTGGCCGCTGGGTCTTCTGATGAGATAACTCTTCAAGAACATTCGATGACATGGGAGAATGCATGAATTGATAAAGTACTATATGAGATGCTCCTATATACACTCCATAATTATGTTGTTGATTACACTTGACTACTCTAAATGAAAGCATCAGTGAGGTAGGATTCGAAGTTGCTGTCCCGGAAGGATGGTGTCGCGTCACCAAAGTCTGTGTTCTCAATCGCACTCTTCGCCGCGGCAGGCATGCTATCCCACGCAATCACCGGCTGCTCTCCACCCTTTGTGGTTGTAGAAATAAGCTGGTGGTTGACAGGGAAAATGGACCTGTAACCAATGAGGGGACGAGTACCGTCAAGGTTCGGCTTAGTAACCTTTTGGTAGTCACCATGAGCAGAGATGGCGACGCCGCGGATAGTGGCGGTGGTGGATTGAGCTGACAGCCATACCACAATGTTCTCCCAATCGTGGCGGTGGCCGAGACCAGGGCCAGGGCTGTCTTTGGGCATGTACCACGAGTACATGATGGCGTAGGCGCCGTTGTGGGCGCCGGCACGGGCGTAGACTTGGCCGGGGCTAGAGCTGCACATTCCTGAGGGGTCGCCAGAGGTGGCCAGGCCGCCGCTGTCGTGAACTGTTAGCCTACAGTTGTATAGATGCGTGTACGAGAACTTACCCAGTGTCACCTGCGGCATTGACAGCAGGGAAAGGAACGCAGCCATTCTCGACCTTTAGGAAGGGTTTGTACTTCAGCATGAGCTGGCCTACGATACCAGAGGGGACAGTTTCGGGGAAGCCAACAACAGCATCATGATTGATGACAGCACGGCTTTGGAGATTGACAGGTGACGCGAGGACGACACTCGCGGCTGCGAGGAGCTGAAGGGCGAAGTTGAGCATCTTGATCTTGACTGTAAAGTGAACGAGCGTAGAAGCGAATGTCAAGGTAACTGTCTAGCGAGTGACGAACGTCCTTGAGCCGGTAATGAGTTGGCTTGTTCTTCGTGATATGTCGGGTACAATGGGTTTTATAGGAAGTGATTCGAGTTGTCTTCGGCTCTTTCCGGTGTCTTGCTCAGCGAGTAATCGTGTTTTCCCCTCTATATCTCCCGAGGTCTCAATGAGGAAGTTCACGATGAGACTAACGCAAAGGCGAAGTGCTGAGGACCGTGGACAGCGCGTGTGCAGCGCACATGCCCTAATATACTAGTAACGATTGGCCGTTCGTTACGCTACCTTGGATACGTAGCAATGTTGCCGACGTTGTCACTGGGGTACCTGCAGCACACCGGCGTCCGGCACGGGACGACTCAAGACGTGCATGTCTACGCTCGGAGGAAACATCTGCGGACGGTAACGCAAGATGTCGATCGAACAGATTGAGGGCCAGGATGGTGCTTTGCTGGCGAATAGGAAAAAATCGCGTGGTTGATCGTGACCGAACAATTGGTCCGTGGCCGAGGCTAAGCCGAGACCATATCAGGCAGGTGCAGGGGAGGTGAACATAACGTGTGGGAGCAAGTAGAAACAAAACAAGAAATGCATCAGGTTTATGGTAGCAGACACGGAGATGGTGACGCGTTGGCATGGGCTGGTTGGAGCATTAAACATACCTACAGTCACTGGAGGACACAATGCATGATGGCGGTTATCGAACGGAAAAATGGGTGATCATATTCCGCGATGCAGTCAATCATCCGAACTGTCTCCAGACAGTATTCCGCTGATCTTTTGGTGGTGTGTCGGGGCCTGGCATTAGCTCACGGAGCATGTCGTTAATGTCCAGACCTCGCTCCTGACAATCATGCCACTGTCTTGGGTATCCCAGACTGACCTCTTCAAAGCGCGTATCGTCTATCCAGTCTGTTCTCCTGATGTGCAGATGGCCAGAGACGACGATTTTCGCGTTGTATTTGTTGTGCCAGTCTTCCGTCTTCTTGGTGCCGCACCACAGTGAGAAGCGTGGGACTCTGAAGAGTTTCACCAGGTCTTCCCGGAGCGGCCAGTGGCCTGCTATTATCAGTGGGATATCTGGATGCGCTGCGACGGCAGCCGCGAGCTTCTTCTCTGTCTTGTCGAGGAGAGCGTTACACCATTCGATACGCGACGAGTAGGGATCCGGATGCAGCAGGTGCTCGTCGGTCGCTTCTATGTCTTCCTCCCTCGCCCAGTCGAGAGCATCTTCTAGCTTCACATTACTGGGTCGGAAGGAGTAATCATACAAGGTGAAGATGGGTGCAATGAGACATGGGCCTCCCTCGCCCTCCCACAAAGTGTATCCATCCTCAGGTGTGAGAATGCCATACTCGCGCGCAATGGCGACGCACTCCATGTATTTCGCCTCGCCTCTCGCGCCGTGGTCTTTCTCCGAGGGAAGCGTATATAGCTCGTGGTTCCCTGGCACCCAGAAGACCTGGCGAAAGCATTCCTTGACCTTGGTGAAGGCTATGCGGCAATGCTCTGCGGACTCGCCGACATCGCCGCAGAGTATCAGGTCATCGTGCGGGTGCGGGAGGAGCTTCTCGAGAGCTTCGCGGTTGCCTTTGAAAGAGAGGTGTATATCGCTGATACCCCAGAGACGGCTCGCTGGAGGTGTTTCGGCGCATGGCGGGGAGCTAGGTGGGGTACGCGTCGCGTCTGAGGCTGCGGCGGCGGCATCCGCAGCGGCGAGGAGAGGGTCCATTGTGGCGGGCGACGACGGTTGACTACACGTTAGCGGCAGCGCGTGGTGAATTTTATATGTTTATGGCGCCTCCCAGAAAGCGACGTGTCGTAAAAGAAACTACATCATAGTCCGCTTCAAATCGCGTCCGCCGTTTCCATAGGCTATTATTATCGATTCGCACAGACCAGTAAGCTGTCAATCCTGATGACAGGACAGGCCTGCTGCATCCGCTCATCTATCTATCAAACATTAGTCGTTTGCTCAAGCCACGTACATTCGACATATAGATGCCAGCTGCGCGGCCTCTGGACACCGGATCCCCGCTGCCTACCGGCTCACACCGCAAACATCAGGCGATAGACATTTGTTCGAGCTTCACTGCTGACGTGGATGAATCCCACCAATTATCATTCCAAGAATTGCATCAACACTTGACAGTAAACGAATTTCCTGCTCCACAGGTGTTCCAATTGGAAAGAAACGCGTACGGTTTGTTCCAAGACAGACACATGAGATACTATGAGTTGGATCTGTCTGTAATAGCCTCTGAATCGGGGATTCTTGGTCGTGCCCAACGTCGACATAGTATGTCTCACAATCACGAAGCTCTTTCCGAAACGATAGCTCGTCTTCGTATCATGGCGAAACACTGGGACCTGGCTCCTGAGAGCACAGCCATCTCCTTCGAGATGTTCCAGAATGGGCCATGTATGATTTTCTGTACATGAACAAGAGTCAGTCTAGCAGTCATCCTCACGCGCGAAGAACTTAAGCGTGTCTCCGCTGCTATGGTAGTAGATCAGATTAGATCAAGGCGCTATACTTTCCCTTAGCAGATCTGAAGTATCCCGGATCAGGAGGGCAGAACTGAATTGGAGCTTTACGTAGAATTAGCGGATTGATGAGAGACGCCATCATCTTGGTGACTGAGAATATAAGATTTCATCGGGAAGTGGAGGAAAGCGTGGAAGGTTGTTATGATGAGGCCATTGATGATAGTATCAGTACTTTCGGAGCTAACACGTTGTCTTCGCATGGACGCTATTCAACTGTGACCTTTCCTTTCGCTGTGCTTGATATGCGATCACACAGTCGTGAACGCAGTATTTTGTCATAAGCATACTACGTAAACGCTAGATCAGTCATCGTCTCCAGAAATTAGCAGTATCCCAAAAGACTGACCTGCATGATGAGAGCATCACTCACAACACATCTGTGTTTAAGCAGGTGAGCATCCGTAACGACAACCACCAGAGGGCTTGGATCGAATGTTATTGACACCTAAAATGGGTTGAAGAGCTCGACGCATTACTCAAAAAAGATGACAAGACAATCTATGCCTCCAACTCGTCGATATTCCTCAACATGCGAAAAGTGTGAGAAGTGAAGTGAATGAGACATTGTTCCTAAATATACACTATCCCAGCATTGTGTAAAGGATGAGTTGAAGAAGGCTGTAAGTACACGGCTCATATTACTTATGGATCCGCAACAACGAAGACACCAAGAACTACGATGCAGCGATACATATCGCGGCCGTCGTGGTGACCGATGAGTGCGCTAAAGAATACTTATGTTCAAGTCTTTGGTCTCGGACTATCAGAATGTCCCGAGCTAGATATAGGATAAATGGATCTAGTCACGGGATGAGTCTCAAGCGTGTAACTGGCGAACAAGGTGACATGCTCGACACTATGTTAAGCGTCCGGATAGCTAAAAGCTCGGCCAAAAACGTGCAGACGTAAGTCGCTGTTAAAAGACGCGGTGCAATTTGTAGCGTAGTGCATACCGGAATGTGGGAAACCAGAGACCCTGGCGTCGAACCGCTGACGTCATGGCTCGCTGTCACTGAGACAAGAACCACTGAGTGGCAGCCCATCGGTCTTGTTATTGAGGTATTGACCGGACCTAGAAGGGATAACCCTACATGTTGTAAAGACTACGTCTCGTGTACTCGGGTCAAAACAGGTTGTCATTTAGCCACACGGGTCGCGTACGACCACGACGATCTCGACGATCTGAATGACGTAGCATATTCGCACTTGAGCTGTCACACTAGCACTAACCCATTGACCCAGCCTTCTGTCTGGACCCTTGCCATAACATTACCAGAATTACACCTGGACGAAAAGATGCCACCGAAACAAGCACAACAGAAACCAAAACCAAACGCCGCAAATCCACCAAGCCAGAATATGGCTAACAACAGCGCCGGTGGCCAACAAGGTGGCATTCCAGACCATGAGATCAAACAGAACGCCGGCGTATCAGCGAGCATGGCGCTCCAGGCGGGTCAGAAGGCGTGGGAGTTGAGGCAAGCTGCGCATGGAGCGGGCGACGCAAAGGCAAGAGAAGAGATTTTGGCGAAAGCAATCAACAAGGAGATCGAGGCAGAGTCTTTTGGAAAAGCGGCGAAGTACACGCAGTCGGGCGCTTTCCAGGGTCTTGCAGCTGGTGCCGGATTGGGAGTGCAGCCGGGTGTCACCATCGGAAAATTGACTGGTGCCCTGGTTGGTGGCACAATATCTACAGTGACAGGATTGCTTGGAGGTGGCATCGGGTCCGTTTACGGAGCGATGAACGGTCCCATGTGGGACCTTGGTGAGATGGCAAGTCAAGGTGTCCAGGGAGTTGTCGGAGACTTCCTTCCGGACATCAAGTCGACTCCATCGCAGAAGAAGGCTTTGGAGAAGATGATCATGCAAACAAAGGAAACCCAAGCGCCATCCAAAGAGGAGCTGGAGCAAATGAAGAACGACGCACCAGACCAGATGCCGCAGTCTTGGTCTCAGTCGGCCAAAGACATGACAGCCTGGAGGCCGAGCATGCCGAGCATGCCATCAGCTAAGGGTATGGGGGGTGCATTGGGACTGGGTGGAATAGGTGCCGCGATGAATCCATGGGGAGGACAGAGTCAACAGCAACAACAGCCGCAGCAGAGCTCATCACAACCGAAGCAACAGCCTCAAAAGCAGGCTCAACAGGCTCCGAGTCAGCCCAAACAATCGACCCAGCCTCAGAAAAATTCTCAAACAAAGCCACAACAACCAAAGACAAACAACCCACAACCGCCAAAGCAAGAGAAACCACAATCCAATGAACCACCAAAGGAAGCACCCAAACCTCGTTCTCAGCGGCCGCCTACCACCAGAGGGCCTGCTAATCCCCAATCGTCTCAGCAGAATCAGGCACCGAGTGCACAACAGACCACAAGTCAGTCAAAGACCTCGTCACAGAAATCGAACTCAACGAGCAAGCCCGCCAATACCTCCAGTCAACCAAAGCGTGTGTCCTTTAGCGATAACAAAGAAAACAATGCTACAGCCACTACCTCAAAAGAAAAAAGGAAGCCGAGAAAGTTGGGTCAGCAGGGGAGTAACACACAGAAGAGCGGTGGTGCAAGTCAACCATCTGCTCCGAAGAAGGCACCGCGCAAGTTAGAACCAAGGAAGCCTGCTGCATAGATTATACGGCAGTGAAAGTAGGGGGCGATGTGAAGTGAATGAGTAGACAGAGGTCCGCATCGCTGCTGCAGACCTGTATTTCTTCTAGTACCTTCCAGCGTTCTGTATGCTTCATACACGTATTTTAGCGACAATGTAGCTTTACCCTAGTATTTTGAATCATTATCGATCACGTATTACACAACGACCCTCAATAGAAATCTTACATGCACATTCTGTTTCCTAGTTAACTCCCTCCTGATGTCGAACAATATTTGCACAACGCTGTAGCTAGAAGAAACGGATCACTAGGAGATTGCCCGTATCAACAGTCCACCTTCAATTAGATGCTTGTTAGCTTAGCAAGACTACCGTTTTGCAATGATGGCGACTCGGACGCGCAAACAATGCTAGCGAAATGTCGAAAAACTATCTTACAGTACGCCCTACTACACTTGACCCAGATAAGACTTATGTTTTCGTTTCCAGTTCGACGTTGGCTAAGTACTAAGACATCCACGAACCGCTGTTGCTAGAACATCTCTGCTTTCCTGGTAATCGTTGCTACACAGCGCATGGATTATCCATCTATAAACTTTAACGGATACTATGGATTCACTGGACGAGAAGCACCACGACGCATACAGGACAACAGTGGACTCTTCCACCTCGATGGTCATCAGACCACAACCTTCCAGTCTCTCAACTAAGTACTGCCTACAATTGTCCTGATCCGACTAGCGTTTGATTTGTTCGCGAACATTCAAAGCATCTCCCAACCATCCAAGAGTTTCCACGAACCAGCACCTCCATAAACCACGACCACTACTTCTGTTATCACTTGGGCATGGCTCAATCGAAGCCAGGGGACACCATTAACTACAGCATGTCTCAGGACTACCTCCCGGTCGAGAACTCTGCTGTTAACAAGGACTTTGGCCTAGAATTTCCTGGAAACCAATACGATTTTGAAGCTCAACATCAAACAGCATCGGACGACGGAAGCGCACAATGGACTTCTGATAGTGGCATCACCGTGTTCAACTTTCCCGAAGACTGGGCCCCAGAAACAGAAGGCAGTGATCTGGATGATGTTTTTGGATACGGAAACAACAACGTTCAGCATCAACATAGCGCCACCCGAAGGGCTGAACAAGCACTTGAGCAACTGGTAGCTCAGCGTGTCCCATACATACCAGATCCGCCTTATCAGTTATTCCAAAAGCCTACCAGCTTTGTGGGTGCCCAGAAAGACGCATCCGATGCGCGCGCTCAAGATTATCGGGGGTGTGCAACGCTCAATCCGCATGAACGCACTCAAACTACTAAAATTGCGTCAGCGCGAGGTGGTACCTGTGAATTGGCATTCCGTAGTCTTGTGGAGGCGAAGAAAGCCATGCTTTCCCGCCATCTCGACAAAGCCTGGTTCGCGCCAATTGGTGACAGTACAATTCCTACTAACGATGAAGAACGAGCTACATATGTTGCCGAACTGTTGGACGCAATGAAAGATACTTCGGCATGCTCAGACAAGCGCGAGACACCCGCGTTCATGAGCCGCTGGACTCCTAATGCTATTAACGCGCCACATTCAACACATATGGAGAAGGTCTGTTGGCAGCTTGTTGATGTCGCTGAACGTTTGCACATCGATGGTCCAGCGTCGCTTCCGATCTATGACAAGCTGGCGCTTGCAATGGCCCGAAAATCACGCTATCTTACCTTTGGACAACGCATGAGTCATCTCAGTGCGCTGTTACGATTATCCAAGTACCGCTGTTTCTCGCTACTCAAGGGTAAGCAATGTCTCTGTACGGACCGCATGTAAGACAACTACTGACTTGGCACACTGATATTTAGGTGAGAATATTGAAACTACAGTTGCATCGCCAGCCCAGCGATGCTCAGGCACCATCGTAAACTGTGTACAAAACAGTAAGCGTCAAGAATTTATCAAGGAAGGACGACCGGTTTGGAAGGACAAGAACGGTGCAGCCAACAAAAAGATACAGTCAATGCCGGTGAACACCGACGAGTATATTAGCTCAGAGGTTTCGAGTTTGGACATCGCAGTGGGCCAAGCGCACACTGAAGATGCTCGCCAGGATATACCAGTCTCTGTTCGTTCCCCTTCACCTGCGCCCACAAGCGATACACACCATACTCATATTTGTTCTGTCAATGATAGATCAGCTCCTTGCGGAGACTCCCACTTAAACGGAATTTACGGCAACTCTGAGCGAGGTAATATTGTCACAGGACGGTACGAAGGCAACCACCATGTCAGTGGCAATTTGTACAATGCCAGCCACACACCCCGCTCAAACTACGCAGGTGTTTGCTATCTTCACCCTGGCGATGTTCCGAGTTCCTCCCAAGCACTGAAGCGCACTGCCAGAGATGCACAACTCGACAAAGATTCATGCCCACCTGCTCAGCGCCCACGCTTCGACAATTTAGTTGATCGCTCATATCAGGTATAGGAGACTGTACGGGCAGCTGGTCTGGCTACGCAGTTTGAAATCTTCAAACCTCCTTTTATCCTATGGTATAAGAAGAGGAGACAAGGAAAGTTGCGTAAGTTGATTATGGAACCATGGTTCACAAGTGGAAGAAAGGAAGTAAGGAACTTCTCGACGTCACTAGGGCCATTGCCGATCGGTCTGCCGTAGTCATGAGCGGAGTGCGTAACTCGAATAGTGTTTTCCTTCCGAAACCGTTTTGTCTTTAACTCAAGCGTACCTTGAAGACTCATGCTAATTCATTTGTCATAACCTCCAGAATGATTTTCCACTTCGGTGATCCTTGAGGTATAGCACTCTCGCGTGGCCTGACAAATAGACATGCCTAATTCATGGAAAGGTCTTGTGCGTTGTACAAACTATTAGGGTGTGTGTGTGTGTGAGGCGTCGATCGTAGGCTGCAGTAACCGATGTCGATTCGATACAAGGGTGCTGCGAAGGTCGCCTAGGCCACACCTCTTGAGCCACGTGCCAAACTTTCTTCTCCAGAACGCGATCCTCTGCTGAGCCGTCTATCTCGCATGACGGGGACGAGTGTGCAGTGTATAACCGTGACCAGCTTGATGCCAGGTAGTGAGAGCATCCTGTCGATGGTTTGACAAGACTACCTGCAGGTAGTGGAGGCGTCTGAACCGGCTGAACCCAAGGACGACAATGAGTCGTTGGCGTCCGAAAGCAGCCGATAGTCCCGTAGCGTGGTAGATTGCTATCAATCTTCCTCAGCTATAACGCGATTCGATATGTGAACAGTCAAAACGACAAACTTCCAGCGCTAGTTGAGCTCAGGAGCATCATCGCGTACACCAAATTGACAAACACCGTCGTCCAGCACATTGGACATCTTGTCTCTCGTCCTTCCTCAGCTCTCTTTTCCAACATCGCCTCTGGCCCACTCTGGTCCCTGCCCTTCCTCTTTGTCTTTCGCTAATTTCTTTTCCAACTCCTGCCTCGCTTTCTCGCCAAACTTCTTCTCCCACTCTTTGTCTCTCTCCTTCTGCGGTGCAGCGAATTGAGTACTGAGACCACCTCTACTCTTGACTTGCATTTTCTTCTCCGCTGCTTCATTCTGCTTCAGTTGCTCTTCGGCACTCTGTATCCGGCGCTTGAGACTGATCTCGAACATGTCCCTTCCTTTATGTCTCCCCTTGAGCCCGTTGTCGTCTTTGTCGAAGTATACTGCCCAGCGTAGTCCTTCTTTGCCCCACGGTGTATCGGGATCTTCATCAGCACCATCCCATTCGTCGATAGCCATGAAGCCTTCCCAGCCGTCGAATGTCAGGTGGGTCTCGTCTTCGGTCCAGTCCCAAACGCCTACATGATGCACGATACTGCCCGTGCGATTCGAGTAGCGTAGCTCATACGTCTCTCTGTCGCAGTATATCCAGTTCAGCATAGGCGGGTCGTCGCTGATGGTGCTAACCAGTCCCCTTTCCGGGGGGCAGCGATCCTCGTCAGGATATGCAATATAGAAACCTGCAAATGGATGCAACGGCTCCCGTCCTTCACCGTCTACCCCATCCGGCCACATCGGTTTGTTATCCGCGTCCCTCGGCACAACCCAGACTTTATCGTGGCGCACAACGAGGATGCCATTGTTGACTTCTTCTTTCGCGATCGGATCGGGATCATCGCAGGCTACAAGGCAGTTGAACTTCCACATGCGCGACTCGTTGGCGGCTTCTTCGTTCTGCTTCTTTTGGTGCTCGACACCTTGCGCGACACCAGTAACGACAGGAATGGCGACCACGCAGCCGCCAAGGAAGATGCCTAGAGGAAGCGCCATATCGAATTATGCGACCGATGGTTTTGTGGTAAGGATTCAAAGCGGTCGCATTGCGGGAGAGGGTTGAACTTCGTTGTGGATGCAAGGCGGTACCGTCCAGAGTGGGATGAGACAAAAACGCGTTGCGTCATTGTTGGCACCTTTCCCAAATAAGCCTAATCTCCTGCGCGTTGAACCAACGCGTCCCGAGCTCGACATGTCGTTTCACAGTCATCGCACAGTTGATGTTCGGTGACATCGACAAAGAAGACGGGATATACCTCGTCGCAGTCAGCCGATATGATATCGACTTGCAGTAACCTTGCCAGTGACTCGGTGAGTAGCAACCTCATCGTACAGCCATTGTTGTTATCAACGTATAGCGGGATGAACCTGCATACAACGCTGAGGCCGCGGCTGCATGTCTGCACAATGTCTCGTTTCTCGAGAACAAAACGTTACTGATCAAGCTATTTGTATTTCTTTCGCCCTTGAAATAGCAGCCGAGCGATCCATTGCGCAGCCACCATCAAGCACGACAATGAAGTCTACAGACACTAACTTCGCCTCCGCAATCACTTCTACAGCAGTTCGTCCCAAGCCGTCATTCCACATCAATGCCTCATGCTCAAATCTTCATCTTCCTGTCGCACAACCATCTCCCTTGTTCGATGGCATCAACGAAGACATCAACATACATCGATTTCCCGCCTTCCAGGACCCGCTCACTATAGGCCAGGGCGTACCAGCGTTGGCGCCGCACTGTACGTTACATTGCGGCCATCGGGTCTGCATGCACTTAAGCATGAAAGGATTGGATTCTCTAGCATGCCAGTGTGGATCCGAAGAACGTGAGCCTAAGGAAGAAAAGACGGTCATGACTTGGTACCGACCAGAGATGGATCTCGACTATTTAGTCATGAACTCCATCGAAGACTCGATCGCCAACGCTGGCCCGCTTCATGAGATTGATGTTTACTATAACGAAGTTTTCAAGATACTTGCACACCTCCAAGAGCGTGCCAGATCTTTGGCGCTGCACAACGAGTATTTGGTACGTGCTGTGCACTGCGACTACCCAGGCCACGAAGAAGAGATTGCTTATGCTGCAGTCGACCATATCTTCAGGATCATGCGCTTGTACTTCCATCGCATACTACGCTCTCAGGACCATCATCTGATAAGTATCCAACAGCTCCAGCGCGAATTGAACGTATATCTCTGGACGCTGCTTGCTGAGTGGGTGGAGGCGCATTGCGACGATGAGACCCGTAATCGTGTAGTATTAAATGAAGGCCCCGCCTCTATAATCCAGGCTATTTCTGGTTCTACAGCTGCTATCCTGGAGCTTTGGGAGGAGTGCATAGAAGGAGTTCTTGAATTGCTTCTTTGGCGAGACGAAGAGGTCAAGTGGTGCAACGTGGAAAGCCGAGTGGTTTTTGGTGTCTTGACGGTAATACTCTTGTGGGTGCTCATCATAATCCTTTGGGGGAACGTAGGTTCGCATATATAAGATCAAGGGATAACATAAACCTATAGATTATCTTTATAATGAGTTTATAGGTTGTTCACGGCAAATTTTGGTACCTGTAACCTTGTCATACCAGCGTGAAAGTCTCTCCTTGGGCGTGGTGCCAAGGATGTGGTAAATGCTCCAAAGGAGCGAAGTTTGGAACTTTGGTGATCTCCTCGTCGAAATGGATGCAAGTCTTCAAGAGCCCCACCCTTCTGTAATGTCCATCGCTATCCGTTGGGACTAAGGCCAGCCCAAGTAATGTAAAGCAAGCTTGGACTTTCTCCGCTGGTCCTGGCCGCTGAGTCGATTCTTCTATGCGTGCCTTCGCCTTGCGTAATCTCGGATTGGAGAGGATACTTTTGTGTAGCATGCTTCCGACTTGCGAGGTTCTGGAATGGGACTCTTCTGTATTTTTCGATCGATTTCCAGAATCCAAAACCTTGCACAAGCAAAATTTGATGTTGTTTGTCGGAGTGTCGACAAGACTAGAGTCGAGAAGCAGCCATCCATAAGCTGTCTGCCGCTTTGACTCAACGACTGGCCTAGCTCGCTTACTGTAGTCCATTTCCAGATAATTGTTGTAATGGAATGCGGTATGTCGTGACTTCTGCCATAGCATTTTTCTCTCTTTGGTTACCAACACCGTGCCGATCTCAAGATCGATGCAGCGCCCATACAGTGTCAAGGATTTGTTGACTATACCTTGCATGTCCATAGTCGGTTGAACATACTCTGAGTTCTCATCGCTGGTAATAGCATCCACCTTGATGCTGTAAAGAACATGTGTTTGCTTCCCTTTCTTATTGGGTTCAAATTTGATGTTCTCACCCCACTGAGACACCCAACTCCACGAGATCGAGCAGAGCGACAGCCTGGTCACTGAATCTTGTACTTGTGGGCCAGGATGCTTGTCCTTGCGACTGCTACGCACGGCCCATAATAGACCAGATGTAAAATCTTCTTTCCAGATCCCATTCAGGTAAAAGATATGGTGATTGGCTGCAAAAATGGTTGCAAGACCGGCAAGAGCTGGTAGTACATCGGAACTATAGCTCAAGGATCGGCGCGAAAAGGCTTCTACGACTCTATACCATGTTTCAAATAGGCCTTTAGTTGCGTGGAGTGAAACCTCTGGTGCATTGGTGCTGTCCAGCCAAAAATGCAATAGTGGTAAATATGTTGTGACCATCTCAGGTTTACGTCCAACAAGGCCCTTTTTAACGTCGTCGAGGGTATCAGGGGATGCCGCATGGGTAGTAGGCATGCTTTCTGACAGCTCACAGCTCCGGCATGTCCACTGCATCTCTGAATGCCGAAAAACCAGTTGTCGTGGCGCAAGCACCTCCTCTTGCAGAATCCATCCCCTAGTGTCCAGCGGACACGGACTTCTTTCGGGCAAGGATTGCACGTACGCTGAAATTTGATGCGTCTCGTCTCCAATAGTAGCTGCAAAGTCCAGTTGACAAGGCTTGGTCAATCTGGGATCTCGTGTCATAGACAGGCCCGCATCAACGTTGTCTCCAGCGCCAGCGAATATTGTCAACGCGGACTGTTTATATACATCGCCCATTCGTGCAATCTCTGTGCGTGAGTCCTCGACTGAGTCCTGGATGATCGTTAGGGCATCTATCCAGATATGTTTAAACCCCAATCGAGAAGCGAGGTCAATGGCCTCCTGGAAGGTTTTCGGAAGGTCACATCGTGGGATTGAGTTGTAGTGCTGCTCGAAATTTCCAGAGTTAGTTACGTATCTTTTCGTGACGTTACCCCATACATAGCTCAGCGTGGCGTATGAACGTATGCTAACCACCTCGTTGTCTTCTAGAAAGGGATGGCTTGGATTGACAATGTTGATTAGGCGCGTGGGTAAATACGAGGCGGATATAGCGTCTCGACAGGCAGTGTGGGTTTCCGAGCATGTCTTGAGCCATGCTGAAGCCAAGGCAATGTTTGCATCTGACAAAGTTGACGCGTCGCACTCTGGGGAGAATTCGTGGTTGCTGTGTTGTTCCTCGTCTTGCTGGGCTATTGCTTCTGCACTTAATGCGTCCGATTTTGGTTTACTCGACTTGGTTAGAGTTGCCACCATGGTTGAAAACGGTTCTAGCACAGACTCAGCGCAATGCCTGTCTTCGAAGTGATTTCGAGCACCCACCAGCCATCCGAGGTACCAAGCATCTGAATCCGTAAACCATCGCCTCAAAGTATACACTCAGGACAGCTGTTTCAAGCGAAGCCAGAGTCTCTTCCTGGAGCTTCCGACTAATGCTGAGGATGATGCGTGACTCGGTGTCATTTTTCTTTCGCAGACGCCGACCAATCTGCAATAGTGCTTGAATCTTGAGACAGAATTGACAACCGGTGTCAGCAGTACGTTGCAAACACTGAAGGTTGCACGAATGTTGGAAGAACAGTATGTGATCATTTTTAATGTCTTTCATATAACCAAGTAATGGTACCTGGAGTTGCTGTACAGCTGGAGGGCATGCTTCGATATGCCTGAAATGGATGCTGGTACACTTGGAACAAAGCATCGAAGTGGGAGTGGAACGAAGTTGCGAACAGCCCCAAACGAGGGTTGCCGCTCAAAGTCTCGTCAGATAACACAATGGATAGATAGCAACGAATGTGTCGGTGGAGAGTTGCGCAATTTTGTTGGACAGAAAATCGTGGGCTCGTGCAGGTAAGCTAGACAGACGGTATTGCAAAGGGTTTCGACGCGTGCATGTTCACGTCATTGGCATTGCAGCGGGTACGCGTCCGTGGAAATGAACGTGGCGGGGATGGGCCGCTAGGCCCAGATGATGCGCGTTATTTCCGATTGGCCGTGAATAGGTTTAAAACACGCATTGGAGGGTACGACAATCTCCATGTATGAAGTGCCACCAACAGCCTACTCTTCATACGAGTTTTCTATCCACTTGGGCGGATGCTTTTGCACACTAATCTTCCCCCAAGCCATCCCCGAAAAGACACCCTTTGTCCAAGTTGTTCATACCACCATTCATTCCATACTCCTGACGTCCGGAAACCAATAGCGTCGACGACTGGGGATTCTCCAGTCTTCTGAGCGTTGCTGACCACGCGCCGCCGAATGTCACCAAACACCTTGCTTAATACCCTCTGTTGTTTTCTACAAAGATGCATGTCGTGGCTAAGCTTTGCAGATATTTCCAAAAGTCCGTTGTGGGGCTCTTCCCCCTTCTCTGTCAAAAGAATACGCACCGTATCGAAATAGACTTGCTGAATCGATTTGTTATAGTCGATCTCTGGGACACTGGAAGAACGGTTGACTATCCCCAGGAGCCCGTATACTTTGTCACGAGGGTCTTCGCACTCAAATTGCGAGTAGAGATCAAGGCGATCAGACAAGCTCCATAAGAACTTACTTTTAGGACCTGATGGATTCTTCGTCATAACGTCGGAGAACAACCAGGTTGCTATATTGTTGTTCCTGCGTAGCATAGTCCTCTCAAGTTCGGAGAACGTTCTTCTAAAGTGGAGCCAGTCGACTAAGAGATCGCCACTCATGATCTGAACCTTCTGAGCGAGTACGATCTCCTGAACAATCCATATGCGCGTAAAATAGCGATTACTAAATATCTACTCGAAATGTTTGTATTCGAAAGTACCATCCATGATCCGTTGAAGCGGCTGATAGCAGGAATCATCTAGCCAAGTAATGACAGTATGACTATTGCCGTATACTTCAGCCATCATGCCGACTTGATGGTTTCGCTCCTGTATATTGGTCTGGTTGATGCAGAGTGAATCCACCCATATATGCTTGGTTTGTTGCGCCTTCTCGCTCTGACTAAAGGCGTTAAGGAAGTTGTACAGATTCTCGCGAACAAACCAGCATTTACCGTTCAACCAGACCCTGTGTGTGGGAAGTGGAGCACCCCAGGTATAAGAGAGAGCAATGTAAGGTGGAGCTCGGTCGATCTCATATACATCAATCGTACAGCCAAAACTAGCTCCTCCGAGGTGTGGGTAGGGATATGCAGAAGCCCGGTGGACCTTGATCAGTCTGATGTTGTGTCCAACAGGGGTCAGAAGCCCATAAACATACGGGTCTTTGCTTGCGACCGAATCTAGTTCGTCGAGCTTAGTGGTTGGTGTCAAAGGGCGCGACTGAGGTGTAGATCGAGCAGGCTCAGAAAGCTTGGGTTTTGCTGAGACGAGCGGTAGACTGGTGCTACTCTGCCCTTCTGCAACGGCCTTTCGCTCCTGGTTGCGGTTCAGGAAGTCCTGCATGCTGTGTCACAAGGACGCCCTTCCTCAGAAACAAAAGGCTTTTCTGCGATTAATGCACGTGTTTTGTGCTGCGATGATAGACATGAGGAAGGCAAAATGAGAGCGGGGTCTGAGGTGTTGCGGCCCACTGCTCAGCCTCGCGAACACGAGACGCAAGTGACGTAGCAATGCCTAGAGAACTCATAGATGCAAACAAAGGAGCGCTGCCTTAGATGTAGTCGTTAAATTACCGACCAAGATGCTAGGCGGAACAAATGCTTGGTGGAATGGAAAGTGCGCATGTAGGCATGGGAAAGAGGAAAAGAAAGGCGGAGTGAACGAAGAGCTTTGGGTATGTCGTGTTCATTAATCATCGCTCGTGAGACAAATATACATAAAGTACTGTAAAGAATGCAGCGTACAGCGCAATAGCTCAGGCCACATGTATTAGAGCAAAGATGGCTCAAAAAGTATCCAGCCCCATCTTCTGCAGGACGCCTACCAGGTCGACCTCCACGATCTCGTCCCAGCCCCTCTCAGGGCCCCAGGCAACGCGCTTCTGGTTGAGCTTTGTCTCTTCTAGCAAGCCCCTCAGGAGTGGGCTGGATTTAGACACACTCGGGTAGGCGTCGAACTCGACGTCGTCGATCGACGGCAACTGTGCGAGCAAACCTCTCAGCAGCCCGACGCAGTACTCAGTGTAGAAGTTTTTGCCGGCACGGAACCCTTCAAATACATCGTTGGATGCAGGGTCGAGCTCTACAAAGACCTTGAGTTTATACACCTTCTTCATCGCCGCCAGGCCAAGGCGGCTGTCCACCACCCAGCATTTCGGCGGTTTGGTGAAGCCTGGCCCTAGTCTCAACTCCAAACGTGTGAGCTGTGCTCTGTATTTGCGAGGGAACCACGCGAGTAGCGGATGCTTGCGGTTGATGTAACGTCCGATAGGGAACACGCGGAAGGTGTTGCCACCGTAGAAAACGCGCGACGCTTCGTCGTGCATACGGTGGTCTACGAGGAAGAGGCGGAGGGCGGGTGCGATCGTGCGATAGTTGGCTTCATCGAGATCGATAGTCTTGGGGAAGATCAGAAGCTCTTCGTAAACGCGCAATCGCAGTTCGTAGGGAAGATCGAAGAAGCGAAAAGGCTGGCGCTGAGCGGCTTCCTTGCCGTCTTCCACTGGATCGTCCTGAGATTGCGGCGGTGCAGCAGCCCGCTCATCCACCAGCCGCACTTTGCTCATGCGATTGACCATGTGGTCAATCGCCTTCGATTTACGCGCCATCCTATTGAACAGCACCCTCCAAAGCGATCACTTTTGTCGCTTTGGTTGTATTTATGCATCCATCGCGTCACTCGTGCGTATACGTATCGGTATCGTTCGAGGCGAGAGGAGACGTAGCAATGATGAAAATTCTTAAGAGGATGTCTCGGAGCCACGGGACCGTCAGCCCATTCGGTAGGGGCAGGCAGTTCTTGGGGGCAAAGAGGTTCGATCTCCCCAGCTTATGTCAACTTCAATCTTGTAGAGGAACAAAGAGTGAGGTCAAATTCTGTGGGTGCAACTTTCTATATGGAAAAAGAAGAGAGAGTGGCGGCGACGCGGAGAGTTTTGTCCAAGGTCCGACTAGCGTATTAGTCAGCCGCCTGCCGAGCCCCACCGTTCGCCGACCCACCGACTTCGCGTTCTGCCTGCCAGAATAACAGGCTCCGCTTTGTTACCTTGCACAACCATGTTGCATAATCACTTCATCGTAAAATTGTATATCTTTAGGGCAAGGTCTGCTCGGTCGAGAAAGGCCCATAAGAACGGGATTCTATTGCTGCAGACGTGTGTAGATGAGGAAAAGAAAAGAACAAAACAGATTCACTTGCAGTTCATTCTTCGTTATCAGCTACTGCCAAGTGATTCGCCCACTATCGTATTCATTCCTTCCCAATCCCATGCCTCATAATCATATGCAACCAAAGCATGTTTTCATCGCGATACCAATAGACCTTCTGTTTCCAAAATGCTCTGTTCTTACGGTCCTCTTATTCAAGCTTTCTTCGAAGACATCGCTACTAGGTCAATGGTCGGGAGCGCATGCATTACATGGCTCGCCACCGCCCCGCTCGGTCGCGACGGTGATGTTGACCAAACCACAGGATTCGTTCCCAATCGTGTATCCAGAGTAATCAAATGGGTGAGCGCCGTAGGTTTGACCTTGGTCTGGTCGGCCTTGCGGCGGGACAGGGTTCGGGAACGGTGCCGTAGCGTCAATGGGAACACCGGCGCTGCCGCGACCACCATACAAACCATTGCCACGATTGTTCCGGTGGCCGTGGCGAGGAACCGTGTAGTAGCTGGGAGGGTACATGTTGCGAGGTCCGGACGGGAAGCCAACGTTGCGCACAGTGGTGAGATCGACGTTGAAGTGGCGTGGAGCGTTGCTGTTCGAGTGACTGTTGAGGGCAGCCTGTTTAGATATCATATTGAGCTGATTCTCAAAAGGTCGATTTGCTCCAGCGTTGGCATTGTGCGGGATTGAGACCTCTCGGTTGGAAGCAGGATGACAATTCTCTTGGCGGGTCTCTTCACGACGCCGAGTCGTAGGCAAAGGTGGTGGAGGCATTAGCTCCGCGGAATTTGAGCGCTGATTCGCTGCAGCAGAGCGAGGAGTCGCTGGCCTGGGGGTCATGATGGGAATCGCCTTTGAAGAAGGATGAGGAGAATCGACCGGAGAAGACAGAGACGTGCGCTGTTTTCTGGATTGCTTGAACTTCTTGGGCGATTTTGGACGACCATTACGATAGCCCTGCTCGTAAGCAAATTGTACACCGTACATATACCACAGGAACGGTATGCCGTTTCTATCGAGTACCGTTGCATCTGGCAGACCAACGATGTCATGAGACGAGACCGGAGGTACGGTTCTCGTGGTAGCTTCGATCGGGCCAGCTATGGACGAAGCCTGAGGTACGAATTCCGCAGCAGTTGCTCGAAGAGAGCCCACACTAGATTGAGTTGAACAACCGCTATCTCTTTGTTTACCCTCATCAGAAACATACCACTCACCTCTTCCTCGAACGGAAGTCACGTTACCAACAGCGTCATCGATATCGTCCGTGGAGGCAGAGACAGGCTCTTCTTGTTTGACTTCGATGTTTGTGTTTTCTGCATCCAAATTGTGAGCCATCATGACGACGATTGCGGGTATGCTTGTAGAACATGTAAGCGTCGTACCATGAGTAAAAGCTGGTGGGGCATCCCATGACATGTTCTCTGGCTTCACAGTCTTGTATGAAGCCTCATGGTCGACCGTACAGTTGTTGACGTGGACAAAGCTTGCGCCGCATTGTGAGATATTCTTTGGTAGGCCTGAAACCTCGATATTCGGAGCAGACATGGGACTGTCAACGTGAGCTAGCTGTTTCTGCTCGGCCTTAAAAACAGTGTCCAGTGTTTGATCATCACCATGTAATTCAGATGTCCGGGAGATAATCGGAGTTGAGCCAGTACTGTCGACGGTGCGTACGTGACGCAGAGATGCTGGCAAAGGCTTTGGCGTTTCGGGTAGAGGCACTTTTGACGCGTCTGACTGCATAGCTTGCAGCGTTTTGAGCTTGCATTGCAAAGACTTCACCGACTCAACTCGCTGGACGGTTGAGTTCCGAAGGGGAACCGCAATCTTGCTGGTAGCGCCAACACGTGGGATGCGAGACATTTGTGTAGGAGATACCGGACTTTGCGGACTTCTCAACATATACGAGCCGCTCGGCGCTACTGTTGGTGCCGATGAAGAATCTCTATGAAGATCATGGCATGAAACAGTTGGAGGAATTTTGAGCGCAAGCTTTGGTGTCAATGAACTCCGCTTGCCTTCTGTGTTCCCTTTCGCTGTCGTCGAACGCGAACTGTTGGAGTCATGATGCATCTGTTCATCATCAATGTTAGCCTTGAGGTCAAAATCAGGAACATCAAGGTCTTCGGGGTTCTCTGCAGCAGACTGAAAGCTATGTTCCGTGCTTGCAGAACTCCTTACTGGCGATCCTTCTGCGGTATGAAACGACATCCGGCCAGTAGAAGTAGCAACACTACTAGGTGTTCGTGAGTGCGCTGCTGATATCGACTCGGTGCTGAGATGTGTCGACTTGCTAGGCGATGTCCTGAAGGAGAGATTTTGCTGACGCACGCTGCTACGTAAGGGTCCAGTAGGACTGTTCCATGGTCGCTTTGTTGGAGAGCCGTGTAGTCTGCTAGGGCTGAGCGGAGAGGTGGGTGATGCTATGGTGCTATCGACAGCAGCTAGGGCCTCTTTTGTGAGGTATAGTGCACCTTCTTTGCTATGTGTTCTTCTCAGATCGGTTGAACTACGTGTTTCCCTTAGTGTCTTGACCTTGTCTGGAGAATCACTGTCCCAGCTATCTTTCGAAGTTCGTGCCTTTGCCCGCTGAGCGGTTGCGAGATTGGGACCAGTGCTCTTCACCAACCACTGGGTAGGTATGGACTTGCGAGGACTGTGACCCGCTGCACCAACTGTATGCGCGGCGTACCGATAGTCCGCTTGTTCTTGATGATGCATAGCGATCGTATCAAGATCAGTAGTCGAATCGACAGACTCGTCGTGAGATCCTTCGCGGGCGTTAGAGTGCCCGCTACATGACTCAAATCGAGCAAACAGTTCAGGAACCTTACCGTCGTGAGTAACCTTCATATGCAATGAAGACTGTGTATTCAAGGGCATATCAATGTCGACGTTGCTGTAGCTCTGCCTGTCCAGTACTGGGCTAGCGTCGCTAAGACTGTTTTGTTGTTGCCGAGGGCCGTCAATAAGGGCAGAGCGTGGAATGAAAGCAGCCTGATGATGGGATTGTACATCTCGCTCTTGCACGACGACGTCCCAAGTTGATGCGTGCCCGGCTTCAGACGGCTTGATAATTGACATGTTATCGTTGTACTGTGATTGGTGCTGTTGCTGAGTATGCGATGGTAACTGCGAATGCGATGAGCTACCGTTGTTGGCGGATGATGCAGGTGGATGAGCAGATGAGCCAGACTGAGCGTCGGGTTTATCGTTGAGGTTATTGTCTGCACTCTGGTCGTCTGGCGAATGACTGTCACTATCAGTTGTGTGCCAGTTATATCACAGGAACGGTGCTTACTTTCTGGGCAGACCGAGTGCTATCGCGTTGTTACAGTAGGATATTCTGGTGAACTCGGCGTGGCAACAGGTCGAGACATAAGAGTAATGATAAACACACATGATGTCGGGTAGCGGTTGTCGACTGCAACCAGCAGGAAAGGTCGATGTCGATTATCCAAAAGGGATGCAGGTGGGGAGAGGTGGGAGCGACGCAACAGAAAGCGCGGCGTTGAATGCGGCGTATGAGTAGCAGGGACTAGGTAAACAAACGAACGCGGAAGGAATGCGCAATAGCAAGTGAAAGTGGAAACTGTCGAGAAGTATGAATAGCCATACTCCAACGCATTGTTAGAAATTTTGTACAACGTTTGCCAGACGTCATATTATAGATACGAGACTGAATCGGACATGTAAGTTTCCACGTTCATGTAAGATAAAGCAGTGAAAACATTGAACGAGTCGAACAAACGTCAAGAACAGAGTCGACCATGCGAATATTAGCGATAGATCCGGAACCAGTCGTTTTACGTCTCAACACTTGTGGTCCTTCAAGCACGTAGACTGAAGCGTCAGGGGTGGATGGTCTTCTTCTTGACGGCTGTTGTGAGATAACATGTTCATTATTTGATGACTCAGAATCTCTTCTTCTTTTTCGCCTGGGCCTGTTTCTTCGCTGCTTCCTCATTCTTCCGCTTGAGTTCAGCCCGCTTTCGCTCTGCTTTCTCCTCTGGCGTTTCCTCGTGGACCTCCTTGACGGGCGACATCTCTTTCACCACCCTAGACGGTGGCGGGGAGGACGGTGGTTCTGCAGTAGGTGATTGTGTGGTTCTGATACGGTTGGTACTTGGTGAGATTGTTATCGCGCGTTGTGAAGCGTCTCCATCTACTGTCTTTCCTTTGCCTCCGATTCGGAAAGGCTTACGGGCTTTCTTTGGTGTCATGACTGATTGGGTCGTTTGCGAAGAAGGCACAAACTCTCTGGTCGGTAGGATCTCCGACTCCTGTTCCGCATCTATACTCCCCGGCAATGGTTGAGGGGATTCCACCCTTGTTGATTTGCCGCCTATTCGGAAACTGCTTACCTTGGCCTTCTGGACTGGGGATGAAGCCGTCTTGGGCGGGGAGTGATGTTCAGGTGTGAGCGACCTCTCGCGAATTGTCTCTTGTATTGTCTGGCCCTTGCTTTGGCTCTGACTTTTGGGAAGTGCATCCAAATCCTCGTCGTCTTCAGTACTATCACCCTCTGTCTCACTGGTCTTCTTATGCGGCGAAGAGGGTATGGGCACTGAGGATTCTACGCGCCTTCTGACGATATCGCGTGTCTGTGAGACTGTTAGCAGCTTCGCTTCGTGTTGTGCTCTCATGTGCTTACGTTAAAATTTTCATGAGTTTCAAACTCGTCCTCCGTCTCTTCATCTGAGTTCGCAGTAACCTTCATTGACTTTGTAGCTGGAGCAGGCTTCTTAGCTTTGCTTTTAGCCGGAACTGTGACTGGTCCCAACTGAGTAGGTATCTCAGTCCACCACGTAAATTCTTGATCTGATTTCAGTTTCCGTGGTACTCTCGGGGTAGTCTGCGCCAATGCTTCTTGGAACAAGCCAAGCGTAGTCAGGTTTGCGTCTTCCAATTGCTCCGTCTCCTGCCTCCATGCTTCTTCGCGAAACGGTCGTAAGGCGGGAACGTGCTTCGCCGCTTGTTCGCGTTTGACCACCTTCCTCCCCGTCTTGGTTCCGCCGATGCTGGGGAAAGCGGCAGCCAGGTCTACGTTGTTGGAATCAAACTGATCTACGAGTCGAGATATTGCCCTGTCCTTTTCGGTAACAGTAGATATAAGTGTGGTGATTCGTTCATTCTGGATGTGAGATGATACAAGTAGCGGAAGAATCAGTTCGTTCTTTAGAGTTGCAGACGCTCGCTTTTGCAGGTTGAATGTCCACGTCAAGCGGTCGAGGGGCTCTGGAAGGCAGATGCTAGTGTGCAAGGTGATGCCGTCCGTGTCGTTGCGAGTCACACGGCATATGGCATCCTCTCCACTCGCCAGGGATTTCTCAACATTCTCGAGAAGAATGACAAGCTGCGCAGTATCCTGTTTGCTAACTTCGATAGGCGATTGCTCCTGTGCAGCTCGTTTGACTATGCCATAGACGTCTAGCTCTTCGCACCATATGTTGCTGAGGTCGGTAAGATGCACAATGTACGAGTCCAGGTCGAAGGCGGGTTTGATGAGTAGCTGGGGGATGTGCTTGCCGTCAGGCTGCTCGCAGAGCTCCAGCACGCGCCAACAAGACATTTCAACCCGGACAGAAGGATGGATTGGCACGCATGTTTGCAAAGAGAGGGAGACGCGCGATTCCACGCAACCTTTTGTGGAGTCTCGATGTGACAGGTGAATGTCAGCGCGAGGCGCAAGTGAAAGGCAGCCGCGCCAAGGATGGGCGAGCAGTTGCCAAAAGGGGAGTAGATGCCTGCAGGCGCGGTAGGCAGGCCAGCCGTACGTCACCAGCCTCGGCCAAAGATTTCGCGATCTGCGCCGACCTGGGCATTGACGCAGTCAGACATCACCACAACAGCCGCATTTTCTACGTCTCGATAACATGTCGTCACGTGAACCTCCATGGCGCAACGAGCGCAGCCGTCTGCCCCAGCGCGACGCGCCGTCTTCGTCTATTCCAGCAAAGCGGTCAGCCGACTCACGAGCACACGACAATCCTGCGAAGCGGTCAACGAACGCGGCCGAGGAGGCATGGGTGGCAGACGAGGATCGCTTCGTGCTGCAGCAGGCGAAGAAGAAGGCGGCACTGCGCGTCAAGGGCGGACGCGCGAGGCCCATTGACTGGCTGGCCGTTACGCTGCGCTTCATCGACCCTACAGAGAAGTCGATACTCGACGAGGAGGTGGAAGACCACGAGCTGGACATCGTAGACCCCGAGGGCGTCTTGGAAGGCCTCAGCAACGACGATATCTCAGAGCTGGAAAAGGAGATTGAAAACTACCTCGCCCTCGAGACAAGCAAGAGTAACCGCGACTACTGGAACGTGAGTGACACACCCATAGGCGTGTCTTGCACAGCTAATCCTCCCAGTCCCTCAAAGCAATCTGCAAAGACATGCGCCGCAAATCCAAGTCGTCCAAGTCCGAAGCACGCGGCACCGGCTCCGTGGCTGCTGACATCGACCAGCTCCTCGCCCCTAAAACGTTCGAACAGCTTGAGACACTCGAGGTGCAGGTCAAGAAGAAGCTCGACTCGGACGAGCCCATCGACTATGACTACTGGGAGCAACTGCTGCGAAGCTTGCGCGTGTGGAAGGCCAAAGCGAGGCTGCGTCGTGTCTCGCAGGAGATCGTCAGGGAGCGCCTACAGACGTTGCGCAAGCAGCAGGCTGAGGCTGCTGCGTCGGTACAAAACAGCATCTACGCTATGCTCAACGGCGCCGACGAAGCGGGCGACGCGCAACCGACGACTGTCGCCTACGATGCAGCCTTCGATCCACAACCGCTGCTGAAGTTGCGCGCAGAAGACAAAGCCCTACCACAGACTGACGAGAAAGCGTTTCTGGAGCACCTGGCAGCTGAGAGGAGGAAGATCCAAAAGATTGGCTACGTGCCCTCTCAGGCCAAATCAAGTGATGCTACTGTCAGCAGTAGTCAGCCCACAACGAGCCAGACTGTAACCACAAGCGCCTCACGATTTGCGCCCGTGGAGAAGGAGGATTACTCCAAGGCAACCATGGCACTATACGAGAGGGAAGTCGCGCGAGGCGTCGAGGAAGGCGAGGAGATATTCACCGCCGAAGAGGAAGTCACAACCGCCCGACCCCAGTGGGCTGGTAACTACAAGCCCCGGAAACCCCGCTACTTCAATCGTGTTCAGATGGGCTATGAATGGAACAAGTACAACCAGACGCACTACGATCACGACAATCCCCCGCCCAAAGTCGTACAGGGCTACAAGTTCAACATCTTCTATCCCGACCTCATCGACAAGTCAAAGGCGCCCACCTACAAGATCGAGCGGGAGAATGGCCGCAAGAAGGGCCAATCCTTTGCTCCCGCCGGTGAAGACGACACATGCCTCATCCGCTTCATCGCCGGCCCACCGTACGAAGACATCGCTTTCAGAATCATTGACAAGGAGTGGGATTATAGCGCTAAGCGCGAACGCGGCTTCAAGAGCAGCTTTGACAAGGTATGACCCAGCTTTCTCTGCCATCGCTGGCTACGTGGCTAACGCAATTCAGGGCATCCTGCAACTTCACTTCCAATTCAAGAAGGTATGTCAAGATCGCATGACCGAAACGGTATCACGACTAACGCGTGGCAGATATACTATCGAAAGTAGCTGAACCTCCTATCAATGACATGGACGATCCACAGCCTACTCCGCTACATCTGGCCCCTCCTGGATTCAGCGGCAGCGATAGGACCAAGAGTAGGGCGGACGTTACACGAGTCCCTGCGCACCTATAGGCACATCATCCGGCAGGCTATACCATCAATGCCAGGTTTTCCTTGCTGTGCCGTCACCCGTGGTCACCACTTTGGCGGTGACGTCTCAACCGACCCTTCTTCGTTCCCACGATGGAGTATCTTCATCTCCGGGACCGTTGGCGGTGTACAATCCTATTCGAGCGGTGACAGGCCTCACGCCATCGGCCAATCACAGACAATTGTTACTTTATGTGAGCTCGAGCAAGGACTACGAATGAACTTCACCGGAAGCAGGGTCGCAAGAGCTGTGTTACATGCTTCTGTAGGGTCTGCTCCCAAGCGGTTGCTCGCATCTTGCCTCTTTGCATGCGCAGCACATCATGTCACACCCCTGCGCATGCAGAACATTCGCCGTTGGCGTCCTTTTTCGAAAAGAGTTTGCACGTAAAAAACCTATTGTCTGTTCCTGAAGAGACTTGCCTCTTATGGGACGATTGCTGTAGTTCGTGAAAGGGGCCTGAACATAGATAATAAAACCTTACAATGGAGAACTGCTGCCTGACTTGAACGGGGACAAGACCTACAGTGGACCGTTTCCGTCGCATGTACAGAAGCCGGACATACACATCGAACACCGGGACATTACCGCACAGGCCGATGGACGTTTCGATGTTGCAAATGGCCCAGCAGTATGCAACTTCCCGCCTACGCTGTGTCAAGCTGGCAATCGTTGGCTGTAATGGTCGTACAGAGAGTCACTCCGAATGCCTGATGGAGTAGTGTAATGAGGGTCTGTAGGCTACGTCTCGGCCCGTGAGGCAATGATGCAATGTCGGCACTTCTGGACCCGTGACAACAGCCCTGCTGCTGCGCCCAGCGATATCTTCAGATTCTCTGTCTTTGCGATGAGATCTCATGCTTTGTTTGCCCACCCAAGCCCTGCCGCAGTATCAAGCCTGCAGGTGTGCTGGCAGCAGGAACCCGTCCAAGAAGCATCTAGGTGACAATGACATGGTTTCCAAGCAATCCCATTCGTTGGGGCATAGCGGAACATCATAATGTCTTAACGGCCGCTTCATTTGTGAGCATAGTCTCTCACTACTCTCATTTTCTGCCAGTCTTTTGGTTTCACACAGCACGTTGGCACTCGTTTCCGCGTATCCCATATCGATACGCTTATCATCTCTATTGTCCATACCTGTGAGAGGCCAACAACACGACAGCCATGCCACATACGCAGTCAACTCATCGCCCCTCTTCTACAGACACCTGTGGTGAATTTGATACTGTCCACTTATCTAAAGACGCATTTTGTGATACCGCTCACCCACCCAAAGACGCCTTGCGCACCCCGCTTCCATTTCACGTCCCAAATCCGCTATTGTCGCTCACTTCCAGACTACCCATTGAGGTCCCGACCACCGCGGCCACCGCCCAGGACATTGCACCTTCCAACGAACACACAATCACGAACTCCAGTATGAGCCTCGACGAACAAGAGTCAATGCAGTGGACTGCTCCAGCAAATTTTCTACTCGGCTCCATGATCCAAAATGCTGCTGGTTACCATGCGCCTAATCCGTTCCCACCTAGCACTGGAGACCTTTACCACTACGCCGAGAACGGCATGTCATACAACGACAACTTCAATATCACATACCCACCACAATATTCTAGCTCAAGCTGTCCACGATCGTACACCGGCATCGACCTCACCGGCCTTCCTAACGACATCGATATGACGGACTCATACCCACCAACTGCATACCACATCGAGCCACCAAAACATCATGATGCCATGGACCTGTCAGATCATGAAATCAGCGATCAGCTCATGCAGCTGAGCAACGACTATGATCATCACCAATATGGCTCTCACGTAAAGGCCGAAGATCTTAATGACTACCAGAGCCCATACTCTGACCTGACTCGAGTTTCTACCCCCCATGATGATTCCTCTCTACACCCGCATGACCTTATTGCAGGTGAAGGTGGCATTATCGATAAAGAGCAACCGTATGCCCAGCTGATCTACCAGGCGCTGCTCAATGCGCCGAATAAGACGATGATACTGCGTGATATCTACGAATGGTTCAAGAACAACACCGACAAAGCCAGTGCCTCGGAAACAAAAGGATGGCAGAACAGTATCAGGCACAATCTATCAATGAACGGGGTATGTCTGTCTCTCATCCACAACACTGAGCGACCTAATAGAATACTAGGCCTTTGAGAAAGTTGACCAACCAGGCGAAGAATCCCGCAAAGGTTTCATGTGGCGTCTTACCGATGAGGCGATTCGCGAAGGTGTCAAGTCAACGACACGCTACCGCAGTAAGCAGCCCAACAAACGTGGTCACCGTACCCAACAACCGCAGCCGCAGCGCCAGGCCTCGGGGGCTAAAGGTGGTCAAGCTGCTCGTCGTTCAGCAAGGATGAAGCGCTCGGGCCGCATGCAGGATACATATCGCAACGATCAATACATCTCACGTTCCGTGCCCGCAGCATTCGATCCGTCCTACCACGGTCCAGACTCCTCGATATCCTACCCACCTTCTCCGTACTACGGAAGCGAAGTGGACTTTGGCTACGCCTCCAGAAATGACGACTTTGGTAGCGTCCCTGTACTCGGACATGCTCATCTTAATCTCTTTTCGCCAGCAAGGTCGTACACAGGGAGTCCTATATCGCAAGGCATGCCAATCACGGACACAGCTTATGTACTTGATCAGAGTCCGACTGAGAGCCTGTTTACAAACAGCCCTAGTCCTAGCACTGACGAGCCGCAAACACCTGTGGACCAAGGCTGGCAGGAAGATGTAGGAATGGGTCCGCCGTGTGTGTTTGATGATCAGCATGGTTACCGACCATATGCCGGTTGACCCGCTGTTGATCAAGAGATGTTGGCGTGTCAGTCAGTCGGACTTAGCCGAGATGCTCCCTATCGTCTTCTGCAATGTATTTTGGCTTTTTGAGATTGTGCATCTGTGCTATTTTAGGGCGAACTGGCGTTAGGTGCATAGTATATGCTAAAGTAGAGTCTAATGCATATCGAGCATGCCTTGTATCGTTCGCATAGCGATCTCGGAGAGTCACCTTCGTGAGATATCCTCGACCGTTCAAATAGCATCAGGCTTTGTCAGTAGCATTTCAACAACGGAGTTTACCTCTTCCTATACTGTTCTGTTCGACTGAGTTATCTTCCTGTTAACGATTAGTTTTTGCAAGTCTCACTTTTCCTTCCTCCAGCCAAACAACAATTCGATGCATGAGACCATACCACAGGACTTTGTCTTATATATCAGAACGTAGCACCCAAAGGTTGCATGTCGAGTATGCGGGATGCACGCTGACCGACATACATATAGACGTCGTATACAAGCTGACCATCCCTGGGATTACACAAAAGTGCTTAATCGACACCTGGAGCGATAAATCGTGAAGACGGTTGTGATATCTTACCGGCCTCAGGTCTTCGTGGTATCAGTAATGCAAATGAATTGCTAAGCTTTCGGGTCGGAACGAAAAGAGTGCTCTTGGCTCAAGCCGCTTCTTGGGTTCTGGCGCCCGTCACGAAAGTTTCATGTTGTGAGCAGGATTAGTATTGTGTCTTTTGGCGTAATTTCGGTTCGATATCAGGACGGAGCCGGAACGCAGAGGATATCAAATGACCGAAACACGTCCGCATATCATCGTTGCTGCCAACGTTATCTTCATAATGGAGGCGGTCGCGCTGCGAATTTGACAAAGCCTAGAAGTTCCAAGCAGACCCTGCCGAGCTTCTTTTGGCCGGTCGTTCCGCGGCAATACATTCAACCGCCACGAGGATGCATGTTGTTCGAAGAACGTAGCCGTTGACGCGTAGACCGTCTTTTGGAAGCTGCCGTGGGGCGACAGGTCCGGAATCTGGGGTAGCAGAAACTCCACCAATCCGAGGAGCCAAGCGCCCAGGCGTGTGGGGAAAGCTTCGCTCGTCTTGGCTTAGCGCCACAGTCTTGCTCCAATTAGCCACTGTGGCCGTGAGGGGACCCCAGGATGACCCAGCAAAATTCCCAAAGTTCCTCCGCGCCTCCAATCTTACGGGAGCGCATATCATGGTCAGGAACCGGGGCCAAGGCCGCGGCTCGGACGGCTGGTAATACTACGATGAGGGTATATTAGACTGGCCGTCGTCGCGATAGTTTTGGAGATACAGACGTTGACCTCAATCTTGTCAATTAATACCGTCGGCCCCTGAACGTCTGCCAAGATGCGTGTCAACGAACTCCTCACATACGCTTTGCTGCAAGCATCAGCAGTACTATCGACACCTCTCGATGAGCGAAGCGTGAGCGTTGCTGCTTCCAAGAGGCCACACCATCCCGCGTATCCGTACCACCCAAAGAAGGCGTGTCCAGTCTCACCGCCACGAACCAAGACCTGCAGCGTCAAGGCTCTCGGCAACGGTAAAGACGATTCTGCCAACATCTTGGCTGCTATTAAGAAGTGCAACAATGGCGGGCACGTCGTTTTCCCCAAGGACCAGAAGTTCACCATCGGAACCGCGCTGGATTTGACCTTCCTCAACGGTATTGATCTTGGTATGTAAGACCCTGGACTTGTTGGTCGTTCAGCGCTTACCACCAGAACAGACATCCAAGGATCTATTCAATTCACCAACGACACGGATTATTGGCAAGCCAATGCTTTTAAGCAAGTGTTCCAAAATGCCACCACCTTCTTCCAGCTCGGTGGCAAGGACATCAACGTTTACGGAGGTGGTACCCTCGATGGTAATGGTCAGGCTTGGTACGATCTCTATGCCAAGGACATCTACATCCTACGACCTATTCTCTTCGGTCTTATTGGTGCTGAAGGTGCCGTGATCTCGGATCTGAAGTTCAGATACAGCCCGCAGTGGTACACATTGGTTGCCAACTCAAGTGACGTTGTCTTTGATAACATCGACATCTTTGGCGGTAGTGTCAGCAAGAACCCCGCGAAGAACACTGACGGCTGGGACACGTACCGTTCCGACAACATTGTCATCCAAAACTCACACATCGACAACGGCGACGACTGTGTCTCGTTCAAGCCTAACAGCACCAACATCGTTGTTCAGAACCTTGTCTGCAACGGTAGCCACGGCATCAGCGTAGGCTCTTTGGGCCAGTACCCTGGCGAGGTCGACTACGTTGAGAACGTCTACGTGTACAACATTAGCATGTCCAATGCTTCAGACGGTGCGCGTATCAAGGTCTGGCCCGGCGCTGCCTCCGCTCTCTCTGGTGATCTGCAGGGTGGTGGCGGTGGTGGTGCAGTCAAGAACATCACATACGACGGCATGACCATCTCCAACGTCGACTACGCTATTGAGATTACTCAATGCTATGGCCAAAAGAATCTAACTCTTTGCAACCAAGTAAGTGAAAATATGGCGGTTTGCTTGTACTATGGTTCTAACGCAAAATAACAGTTCCCATCCAACCTCACCATCTCCGACATTACTGTCAAGAACTTCCATGGTACTACCAGCAAGAAGTACGACCCGCTAGTTGGATACCTTGTCTGCTCCAGCCCAACAGTATGCTCCAACATCAACATTGAGAACGTCAATGTCACCAGCCCAAGTGGAACCAACCAGTACACTTGCGCGAACATCGATGGCATTGGGAGCCAGGTCAACTGCACCACTAACGGAACCAAGGGAGGTGAATCGTAAGCCGTTGTCACTGTTAGAAAGTAGATAGTCACAGCAATTTGCATATATTGCTGGAGGAACCTGCTCCGTCGTTGCCATGTATGGATTTGTGATCGCTACCCTTATCAATGGAGGCTCGTAGTGTTTTTTTTTCTCGAATCAGTCCGCTTCTTATGACTTCCGCCAGATTCGAGTCAGGGGAGATTCGTTTTGACCACGATGTTGGAGATTTGAAAGGCTAATCAGAGGACGCATCGGTGTGTTGAACAGATGGGCGGTACAGAGACCAGTAAACATCAGCGCAATTTTGCGCTGTATAGACATCACGGCCATAGTGGCAATCACTCCTAAAACGTCGCAAGAACGCATCGGAGCCTCAAGCATATGTCTTGGCTCCGTGCTAAATGAGTGCTGAGGTTCATGTATTCTCGCAAAGAAAGCCGCAGTGACAGAATGCGGTATGATGACATGATGAGAAAAGTAGAATTGCAGTCATGCAATTGGCTCTTGGGGATATTTCTTTTACAGTGCCGGTTCTAATAGGCTAGAGCCTAGAGTATAAGACTTCGTTATACCTTAGTAGTACAACTTACATTGCGGGGTGCAGCAACACCTTAAGTATTAACTATGTAAGACAACACGCAGCTTTATTGTCTTATGCTAGCCTTTTAGCTACCCTGACGACGAGTGTAGTTGCATGCAAGGCCTAGTAATGCCCGCCCGTTACACTAGTGCAGCTGATTCCTAGGTTTAGTTAATGTAAGGGGCTACGCGAAGGGAGCTATCCCACAGGTATACTAGAGATTGTATTTAATATAGAGGCAAGATCTCATCTACGTAGCCTAGAGCTTAGCTCCCTATCGAGAACAACACTAGTATGTCTGTGGGATAGCTCCCTCAGAGTAGGCTCTTACAGTCGTTGGCTGACTTCGCTCTTTAGGTGCGCACAGAAGGTATTTTTCACCTAAAAGGTTTCGATTCATCCTTCTACATCACTTGGATAATTAGTTTCAAGAAAGGATCTGTAATGGTAAAAAGTAGCTTGTCCGCTGCATGGGCACTGTAGACCGTCCCACACAGCATCCTACACGTTAAAGATATTCGTGGCATTCGATTGATTGTGTCAAAGGTGCCAACATAGCCAACCTTGTCGATAGCCGCTTTTCATTGTCTTCCTATACTCATTGGGGCGTGATTCATTTTCTGTAACGCCTTAAGGGCACAGTATCGTCTTCTGGCACTGGAATGAGTCCTGCTCTAGCAATAGACCTGAAAAACTTTCCCGGATGAACGATCGCGAAACAAACCGCGGTTAAAAACAAAAGAGATGCATCGAAGACATACATCAATGCCTCAGTCTTGTAGATAGAGCCTCCTGCACCTTCCGCGAACTCGATAAATCGAAAGACACTTCTTGCTATAATGAGCGTGCTCACTACGTAGAGAATCCAAACCACCCGTTCCCAGGGAACATTGCTCCTTTGAGATGTAGCAGTAGGAACTCTCAGAAGCCTTTGGTGCAAGATTGTAGTCATTGCCAGAAAGAACGCAAACGCGATAAGCTGGATAGCAAGTCCCCACATAACAATCTGCATTCCTTTCTTTGCTCCTTCTGCACCACTGGCTTGCGCTGCAGTCCCCATAATCTGACACACAAAGCTCGCAATGTCGATAGTAATATAGATTTTAGAAATCCAATTTGACCTTACAATGGAGTGCTCTTCAGCACCGAGGCCACGTATGATTCGACCGAGCGTCATGTACACGGTCGCTGCGAGTAGTGGTGCAGAACCAAGGATGAGCATCATTTGAAGGAGATAAGGGGTTCCGTTGCGAATATTTTGGCTAGCCCATGCTCGTCCATAATATCCTGCTGCCTCTCCTAGGAAAAAAGCATTAGCTAAACCTCATAAGATAGAACATTGTAACTGGTCATCCTACCTATACATCCAAGAATGAAGGGAATAAAGAACCAGCTCTGATAAATGATCATTAACACAAAATGTGCTATTGCTGTGATCCCAAATAGTACGACAAAAGTCCAACCAGCGCCTGCGGAAGGAACATAAGGGAAGAGGTCAAAATCGGCGACACCACGCGGTTCAAGGCGAAGTAAATCCATGTTTAACGATAGGGTTGTTCAGGAACCAGCTGTGGGCAGGCGCACAATTGGGAGGGACCATGTGGAATGTTGATGATGATTATTTCTTTCCAACAGATCTGGCCCAAATATAAACATATCCAATGTCGTATTCGTACCGAAAGAGTGATGCAATCGACATGCTTGTGAGATTAGACGATACACTTTCAGCAATCGTCTACCCTCTGTTTATCCACTTCAAGGGTCTAGAAATCAATAAAGAAAGTGGCACAGGATAGCGACTGGACGGTTGGTAACTTGACTCGCACAGCCGCGTACTCGTTGCGAAATACGCATCGATACGAGACTAAGTCGCTGCTATTGGCTCCCAGAGATTGCATTGCCACTCTTCCGTTAAACAGAGATAACATCTAAGCGTAATGCAACCATACCATCATAGCTTTTCGCCGAGATACACCGCATATTGTCATCCCAAGCTTTCGGAGGAACTTGCGCGATAGCTTGGCTTGGCTTGACATCACCTCCGAAACAGCCCTACGGGGAATGCTATATGAAATGCCTTACAAGGCCTCATTGCATTCAGATGCCAGCTCTTGCCTTATTTTTGAATTCTATTTTCTTTTTCGTACAGGCTATACTGTGTGACTAACTCGACCGTCTGCCTCCCGTGGTTATAGCATTTCAAGGTCTTCTTGGTGCGATGTTGAAGCTACTTATAGTCAAAGCTCTTGTCGGCGCGGTGTATACACAAAGTTCACCATTGCCAGAGGTTGATCTAGGATACGAGGTCCATCAAGCTGCTGGCTTCAACGTAAGCGAATTGAAGTTGTAAATGCATATCGCTAACGCATGACAGAGCATCGGTAACTTCTACAACTTTACCAATATTCGATACGCCGCACCTCCAGTTGGCGATCTTCGTTTTGCGCCCCCCCAAGCTCCTGAAGAAAATCGATCATTTGTCAACAATGGTAGTATTCCGAGGTACTTTAACAGGCCCAGCGCACGTTTCGGATGAACAAATTGTGCATGGATACAATGTGATAGTGCTGACTAAAGTAGGATGTGCCCACAGGCTGAACCGGGGTGGTTCCAAGAAGCCACGGCGTACGGCATTAGTCGTCTGCTAGGGCTGCCTTATAACATGACCCAGCCTTATACTCCATCTGGCGCAAAATCTAGCAGTGCAGTGCCAGCACAGAACCCAAACGAGACAGAAGACTGTCTTTTCCTAGACGTCTTTGTTCCAAAAGATGTTTTAACCAAAGCAGGTAAAGGTTTTGGTGTTCCTGTCCTTGTCTGGATCTATGGCGGTGGCTACACGATCGGATCAAAAGCTAACGACCCTGCCGGATTGCTCGCTGCATCCGGTAATTCTTCACATGGAGAAGTGATCTATGTAGCCCTAAACTATCGACTTGGTGCGCTTGGATTTCTAGCTGGCCCTTCTTTCAATGCTGAGGGCGGTGTCTCTAATCTTGGATTATACGATCAGCGCTTTGCGCTTGAATGGGTCCAAAAATACATTCACCACTTTGGAGGCGACAAGAACCGTGTCACAGTTTTCGGTGAAAGCGCCGGAGGAGGAAGTATCATCCATCAGATCACCGCCTACGGAGGAGCAAAGGGCAAGGCACCCTTCCAACAAGCCCTTCCTCAAAGCCCCGGTTGGTTTCCGATTCAGTCCAACGTCCAAACGGAAGACACGTATCAGAAACTTCTTAATCTGACGAATACCTCCTCCCTTGCGGGTCTTCGCGCTTTACCGTCGGAGGTGATCATGCGTGCCAATACCCAACAAGTCTTCTACAACTCACCATACGGCACATTTACCTATGGTCCGGTCGTAGATGGAAATTTTGTACCACTCCGACCAGGACAGCTTCTTGCGCAAGGGCGGTTTGACAAGGATGTCCGTGTCATGGTTGGTCACAACGCAGACGAGGGAGCATTCTTCACTCCAACAACGATCCATTCAGATGAAACCCTACAGGCTTATTTGAAAGGGTTGTTTCCGGTCGCATCGCAGCAAGTCATTAGTCATATCACAGACACCGTATATCCGCCAGTCTTCGATGGGTCGTTTCCTTACCACGATCAATACTCGCGTGCTGCTTTGCTCGTATCAGAAGGCATATTTACATGCAACACGAACTATCTATCTACCGGTCTCGGCAACAAAACATACTCTTATCTATTCGCCGTTCCTCCAGCACTCCATGGCCTAGACGTATCCTATACTTACTACACTGGAGGTCCTGCGTCACTTGCAGTTGCAAATACAACCATTGCGACTACAATGCAACGGTTCATCACAAGCTTTGCTAAGGAAGGTCAGCCGACTGCAAATGGCATTCCTACATTCAAAATGTACGGATCAAATGCATCAGTTCTAAAACTCAATATCACTAGTATCGATGAAGTACACGACAGCAATACAAACACACGGTGTAGTTGGTGGCAAAAGGCTCTTTTCTAAAGGAGCCAAACTGTTGCAAACACCTAGCACAAGGTTTCACTGCTTAAGGTGCTATGGAAGCGAACCGAATATTTAGCTTGATAGAATTATCGTTAAACAAGCTAACAAGATAACAATAGAAGTTTGTTAAAAACAAAACGAAAGCCTTGTGGAGAAAGCAAACGGGATTTTGTGACAATGTCTACCAGTACGTCGATGTAGCGCGCTATCCGAATCGATAGGATGTTACCGTCTTGCAGCAACAATAGTGTAGTTCATCTCGGGGTGCTTTACTCATGGTAACCATTGGCATATCAGGATCAGCAGGCTGGTGTTACCGACAGAGAACATTGTCCTATCTGGGTCTATTTGAGTTGCGGTGATACTTGTCACGACTTAAGGGTCAAAACGCTGACACCCACGCCGCAACTACGCCGCACGACCACTGATCAGGATGGAGATCCTCCAAGACCATGACTAATAGCAGATACGTGACCGATCACTCTG
>Ga0265797_10001817_pt1 | contig 37064 bp, 25 predicted proteins | sample P2T30metagenome_FD_192433 | JGI IMG/M metagenome (GOLD analysis project Ga0265797, IMG submission 192433) | Plant litter microbial communities from East Loma Ridge, Irvine, California - P2 T30 | ecosystem: Environmental > Terrestrial > Plant litter > Unclassified | place: USA: California...
GGCGCCGGGGGGGGGGGGGGGGGGGGGGGGGGCCATGCGGGCTCCTTCGTCTTGGGGGGAGCGGGCGCGGGCGCGGGTGGTCATTATGTGGCCGGCGGTGGAGGCGGAGTCGCTTCCTGTTCCGGTTGGGTCTGGGGAGTTGCGGAGGGAGGTGACGGCGGGATTTTCGGCGAGGGAGGAGGGTTGGGGTGTTGGGTTTTGGGGCGTGGGGTCTTCCATTGTGGTGTCTGGGTCGGTGGGTTGGGGTGCTGTTGGTGAGGCGGCGGTTGCGGGTTGTTCGGTTTGCTGGGCTGGTTCGTCGGTTTCCGTGGTGGTTTCCGGGATCATGTCTGCGGCGTGGACGCCATTCTCGGTGTGCTGTTCTGGCTGCGCGGGTGCTTCGTTCAGGCCGTTGGTCATGTGCTCTCCGCCTAGAGGCTCTTGCGCAGCCAAAGGCGCCTCGTCGAGCGACATGGTGATGCTGGGCACGGCACTCATATTCCCGTTGACATGAGGGTCTGCGGTGTGATCGTGCAGCAGCAGTTCGTCCCCTTCAGTCTCAAAAGCCTCGCAAGGCGCCCAATCGGCCTCGCCGCGGAATCTTCTCAGCAGCCTCTTCGCTTTCCATAGAGTTTCCCGCTCGCGCCGCAGCATCTCCAATGTCTCGTCGGCCATTTGTGTGATTGCTTTGCTCTTGTAGGCTGTGCTCAGACTCGGGTGATCGACGAGCTCGTGCGCGGCGGTGAGTGGTCGCAGCAGCTGCTCGAGCTGGACTTCGCCGAACGGATCATCCTCGACGGGCTCCAGGTGTCGCTCGTGCTCGTTGTCGGAAGAAGTGGGAGAGACAGGCTCGCCGTCGGAGTCGAGGAGCGCTGGGTTCGTGTGGATTGTCGTGCGAATGTAGCCGGCGTGGTTGACCTGTCTGCGGTAGGACGTGCCGCCAGAAGTGTCGAGGCGGCCTTCTCTGGCGAATTGCGAACGGCGCTTGAGCTTGTTGCCACGGTTTGTGAAGGCTGGAGCGGAGTCATCGTCGTCGGCGTCTGGTGAGTATACTGTTAGTCTTTTGGTCTGGGTATTAGCTTTAGAACGCGACATACCGTCTGGTCGTCTCTTCAGCGCCAATTTCATAGCGCGGATCGTCTCTGCGATCTGGATTTGTTGTGCTGCCATAGTCGCTGAGTTGAGTATGGGCACTCTAATAGCGTCTTATAGCTAGGCTGATCGCGGTATGTGCTTTTCTTGCGTGTGTTCGTTATATCAGCAGAGTTTTGCAAGGATGTTGTGTTGGTGTTGCTGCTGCTCAAGCGAGCTCGTTCGCGTTAACATGTGCACTTTAGAGAACGTCACAGGGCAGCGTTACCAATCGGGAAGGTACGACGGGCTGCGGCATCGGCGTGTTTGGGTAAGGTATTGACCAACTTGCACTTGAGCCGAATCACTTTTAGTTATACTCTCTGACATACTAAACCAACAACCGTTCATTGGTCCCGACGTGATGGCCATCGTCATTGGATTTTGTTGATGATTAGTCACTCTACGGAAGCTTTGGAACGAGGAGATCCATGTCAAAACATGCTCCGAATTCGAATTTGAGGTGAAAAGCCTCATCTGCATATTACTGCTGCTATTGAATAAAGTGAATGATTGTTTCGAATCGATGTGATCGACAAGACAATCCGAATATGGCCCTCATATGAGGTATATCTCCTTCCTTTCAGCTGCTAAGAGCCAGTCTACCGCCTCATCCCAACGCTCAACATTCTCTTCGCTGCGCTCAAACATCATCATTCCGATCCGCCTGAACGTGTCATTTGACCCGGGAACGACCTGTACGACTAGTGCGTAGCAGACGAGTGTTCTATTGTGCACGGTGTGAAACCTACTGAATCCCGCGAGAAGACATCTGGTCCCTGCCGCGCTGGTTTCTGTTTCTGGCCCAGTTTGTGGTATTGTTGTCTGGTCAGGTCTGTATTTGACGTCGACCGTGTTGTCGGACGTATACAGTAAAGGTTGTGACTGCCACGAATCATCCAACACCGTTGGACATGGAATTGGTCGTATGTTGCCTGCAATAGTCAATCGCCCTGATGTGACTTCCGCAAAAGGATCCTCTCCGGCGAGCTCCACGCCGAAGCGCCGCACTTCGTAGTGAGAGACCCAGTCGCTACCTGAGAGGCGTAATAGCTTGTCTCTATCCTCAATCCAGCTTCTGGGATGTCGCTTGCCAAGCATTGGAGATAGATGACAACATATCTGCCTGTCTACGGAGGCCCAGGACCACGATGGACCGCTGTAGGAAGTTGGATTGATAGAGAGAGGCGTCGCGGGCTCCAGAACCCACCACAATAGCGCCCCTTCCAGATCGTGACTCCATAAACCAGCAACATATTCCCATCCGTATCGTTCAGATATGATTCGTGCAACGCCGGAGATGGCGGGTAGCCGATCTCTCGCGTTTGTGAGTTGCCGCGCAGTGTAATCCATGACTAGCATGTGCCAATCTTTCAGTGACTGCACAGGGTCGAGCATATGCGGTAATGTCATTCTGAAGTGTCCATGGAACAGAGGCATGGGCCACGGTAGACGGTCGGTGCTCTCAGAACATGAGCATGTGAAGCAAGTCGCATCTCCGCACATGTACAATACTCGCGTAGATAGTACTCGTTCTTGTAAAGCCCAGCCGCGTGTGGACAATGGCCCATACAAGAACGAGAGGGAATAGTACACACGAGGTGTAGTCGGTAAGCCTATGACCAGCTCGTCAGGTTTTCCGGTGCTAGCCCATCGTATTGGAATGCTGCAGGTATTATTGATGGATCGATTCGGAGCCTCGAAAAGTCCGTCCAGAGGCGATTTGCTTCGTTCTGCTGCAAGAGTCAATGCAGCACCCGCGTAAACTTCGCCCATAAGGGCACATTCACGCAACCAATCTTCTTCGCTATCCTGTATGATGCAAAGGCAGTCGATCCACAGATACCGGTATCCCATTGAGCGGGTGACTTTCACGGCGTCCTGGAAAGTCGCTGGCAAGGCATCCCAAGGTACGGCATCCAAGTGATCGTAGAAATTGGCCGTTGTCGTTTGCAAAGGCAGCGATCCACCCCAGCAATGAGAGAGCGCAACATATTCGACAGATTTTCCATGCGATTCAACTAGTCTTGGTGCAGTGTCGACGGAGCCAACATCGATTAGTCGGGTTGGTGCGTATCCATCCTTCTCGATCGTGAGACACGTTCCGTGTGTCTTGATACAATCGTTCATCCAGGAGCGCCAGAGTGAGGGGTTCCATGAGAAATGCCTCCCAGAGACGTGTTGGCCCACCCCTTCCGATTCAAGCGTCAATCCCATCCACGCTCTGTCTGGCTGCATATCCGCATTCGAATATACTACTTGTAGCCCACTACACTGCACTGAGATTGGCGCGAACTTCGAGTGGCAGCGCTCGCGTGCTATTAACACATCAATCAAAGTGTCGTCTGTCAATTGTTCGTGCGCGGACCTCGTGCTTGCATTGTCGAGCAGTCCTTGATGAATCAGGGAGCACAGGTCACATCCCAGGGCGACAGCCTGTCGTAGAGCAGCGAAAGACAGACCTTTGGTTATTGGGAAACTAGCAAAGAAGCCAGAGTTGGCTGGCTTTTCTACTGCTTCGATGCAGGCACGCTCTATGAGCAGACCAAAGTCGATTCCGGCGCATCGCTCGCAGAGAACCATAACGCGGCCAGGCGTCTGGGGTCGTATCAAACGTCGTTAGAAGGCTAACCGCAGACGAATTCAAGATACAGCTGAAGAGGAATGGATGGCCATCAACCCTGGCTTGTCGCTGAGGTGACTCTGGATGGCAAATGCGCGACCGTCCTCGTCAATCGTGGCCTGTGAGCGCTATCAACGAGTGATGAGAATTGGAGTGGGCGTGTGCCTGCGAATGACGATCAATGCAAGGTAGATGCATTTTATGTTGCTTATCGTGGGTCAAGGAGGCTTAGCATGCTTGCAGGAGGCTGTACAGAATGCCAGCTGAGGTTCACTTTGTGGCCTCAGGCACCAGGCATCACCTTAAATCAAGCTCGCAACATTGACGCAGCATCTTGTCCTTCATCAACTGTACATCATCCATATCTCACTTGCACTTTTTGTGTTCAAACCATGGCCAACATATTTGCCAACATAAGCTGAACCTGACACCCAACTGGAAGGAGATCCTTCGGCGATGGTCACAGGTTGCAATTGCCGAGGGTACCCAAGCATTCACACAGCAAAACGCTTATTGCACAGTCTTGCCACATAACGCCCCCAAGATAGCATTATTGCGACATCGAATACTTGTTGAGATTATTTTGTTCCTTCATGCAAGTACACTTTTCGATTTCTAATCTCACAGTTCATATCTATACTCCCGAGTGCCGATACTACCGTTCAGGTGAAGGCGTGATCGCGCAGCTATGTCGCCATTGGCCATGCCCCACCCAGCGATACCGCTCATAAAGTAGCACAACTCTCGTCTTGGTAGAGCCATCTGGATGTCTCAGTTCTTTACAATAGACAGAACACAAAATGCCTACAGAATTCATCAGCTTAGCTTTCCCCAACGAGTCCAACGAGCTCAAGCCCATTCCCGGAGCTCCCATCGACCCGGACTACCTAGCGCGATATGCGCGCAACTTGGACGACTATGGCTACAACTACACTCTCCAGCCTTACGACAGTGGTGGATTTGACCCTTTCACAACTGCGTCTTTCATCGCGGCCAACACCAAGAACTTGAAAGTCATCGTTGCCCTTCGCCCAAACACTCTATATCCTACCGTCGCCGCCAAAGCTCTAGCAACCCTCGACCAGCTCAGCAAAGGCCGTGCAGTCGTCCACTTCATCGCCGGCGGCAACGACGCCGAGCAAGCGAAGGAAGGCGACTTCCTCCTCAAAGGCCAGCGCTACAGCCGTCTGGAAGAATACATCCACATCCTCAAACGCGCCTGGGAATCCACCGAGCCTTTCGACTGGAGTGGCGAGCACTACTACTTCAAGCAATTCCAAAGCCGCGTACGACCCGTCAACGGCACCATCCCGATCTCCGTCGGTGGCAGCTCAGACGAGGCTTACCGCGTCGGCGGTTCGCTGGCAGACATCTTCGGCTTGTGGGGCGAGCCTCTGAAGGAGACGAAGGAGCAGATCGATCGTATCTACGCGGAAGCTGAGAAGGCTGGTCGTAAAGATAGGCCGCGCATCTGGGTGACTTTCCGTCCTATCACATCGGAAACAGATGATCTGGCATGGGCCAAGGCGCACCGCACTCTCGACGCACTGAAGTCGAACGTTGGAGCAGGCAAAGGCAAGCCTGGACAAGCTGGAGCCCCACCACAGAATGCCGGCTCGCAGCGCTTGCTAGACATCGCCAGTCGCGGAGAAGTGCAAGATCGTGCGCTGTGGTACCCAACTGTGACTGCGACGAATGCGAGAGGCGCCAGCACGGCTCTTGTGGGTAGCTGGGAGACTGTGGCGGAATCGATTCTCGACTACGTGGATTTGGGCTGCGATCTCATTTCAATTCGTGGCTACGACAACTTGACAGATATGATTGATTATGGCAGGCATGTCTTGCCTCGCGTGCGTGAGGGCATAGCTGCTCGTGAAAATGGCACTGTTGTAGCTAAGCCTGAGGCTGTCAAGAAGGGTGAGGCGAATAACCTTACCGATGGTTGAGAATCTTACACGGCTCTGGTTTTGTTTCGATAGAGTATATTTCAGCGAATCGCAAATGCACTGCATCGATATCTCTCCACTTGAATTGTTCGTTTGTGTAGCAAATCCTAAAAGGACGCAGCTGCTCTTCTTCGTCAACCTTCTCATCCTGTCATCGTACACTACCCCACTCCCAATCAAGCCGTTCCACACCGCACCACCGTCGACGAAAAACGCAAAAAGATATTTGACGATGCTGGTGAGCCAGCACCGGAAGACTTGTGATATTGAAGAACCGTCATATGTCATGAGATGCTCCTCAACAGGGAATCGAACCCTGGTCTCCCGCGACTTGTCGGTGTGAATGACAAGCGGAAATCATAGCCACTAGACCATTGGGGATTGTAGCGAGGTTGTACCGCTAATGGTTGTGTTCCATGTGGAGAGCTACGACGATGTAGAATATCAGGGCTGGGTCAATGCTGAGGTTGACGGCAGCCGTTCCTGACGCCAACGTGATGTGTTATTTCTCGCGGCACAAGACATCCTCGATGTAATCGCGAGGTAGGTCTTGGCCAAGACGGCTTGCGGTCTAGCTCCAAAGTGCATACTGCTCGTCCTACCGCTGAGAGACCAGTATGGAGTCTAAGAGGACGGAAGTCTGACGAGCTTTGGCATTCTGCGCGGCTGCGGCCACTTCATCTGCCTCCCCCCGAGACGTCTCCAAAGCTCTTCTCGGAATCCCGGCTCCCACATTGTCTTGTCGAAAAGGCAGTGACACTGCTATTCACTCCCAGTTGTGTGGATGGCAAGGCAACGTCAGATGTTGAATAGTTTCAAATCCGACGCTGTTGTACATAAATCTCTGTAAGTTTGTTATTCTCTGGTACACCCCATATCAGCTTGTCGCACCGGACACGGTCAAACTGGTTTCGGTTCGTTGCGCTGGGCAATCTGCGCGTTGGCTGGAGATATATGCCCACTTGTAAAAACTGGTGTCGCTCAATCTCGACACCACACCCCAGGTTTGCTGCGAATATTTTGCGATCTCGTGTGCCGAAGAGACGTAGTGGTGTAAGGCTTAAGCTGATACGGAGTCCTCGGTTTGTCATCTGGTAGGACGTCGCTCTGTCCGGGGGCGGCCCTTTGGACATAATCTTGCCAACATGTGAGAATGCTTTAGGGCTGGTGGCTAAGAGGCCATTTCCGATCCATTCTGGGAACCGAGGCGTGTGCGTAGAGTCTAAGACAGACCCCATTGCAGCTTTGACATCTGGATCGTTGATGTACTCGAAGACATTGTCAGGCGAGGGTTCTGCAGCGTCTTTTGTCTCCGGGCTCGTCCGTGCGAAGATGGTTTGATTATCCGGGCTCGTCCATGCGAAGATAGATTGATCATCCGATATCTTCATGATCTCCTCTTGCAGTCGCATGAAGGCTCGAGGTCCTTCACCATACAGCAGAGGCATGTTCACCGAGAACAGACCCATGAGACAATACGCGACATCCTCCTCTCTTGTAGTGTTACGTTTCGCGGCCCAGGACATTTTTTGCGCGACGGTACAGGACTGGCAATACCTAGAGTCTAGGTCCTCTTCCGCGATGCCGGTAGATGTCGAGATCAGGCCACAAAGTGATATTCGGTCACCGAGCATGATCCATGGTCCTGTCAGCGGTCTCCCAAAGAATACCACATGCATTGGGGCGAGAAGCTCTTGTAGCGTCCAGCCTCTTGTAAACCAGCGACTCGTCTTGAACTCAGTCTCGAAATTTGCAGCATCTGGGCCTGGTACACCATCAAGAATTGCGTAGCAGACCTCAGCTCTCTCGTACCATTTGTACATCGAGTTGATGGCTTCGGAAAGCTCAGCGCTGCTTGACTTGTCGATGCAGCAGGTATCAACCCATATGTATTCGTGTCCATCGCTCGCTGCTTGTCGCATGGCGGCTACGACTTTGCTGTATGCTTCGCACTCGCGGACACTCTGATCGCGGATACTCTCGTAGGTCGCCCCGCTGTCATTGCTGTATAGACTGCGTTCGAACGCGGTTGGAGCGCGGACATGTTCGTAGGTGACTTCGCCTTCACCCCATGTGTGAGATAAAATCGCGTAGTTTGGAATTTGCAAGCCAAACTTCTCGATGAGTTCGAACTTTTCGCATCCTGGCTCGTAAGGTCCTGTGCGAAGGAGGCGCATTGTTGAGGGGTGATTCCGACAAAGTCTTGCGATGCGTGCCTTCCGTAAGGTATGTGCCCAGTGCGAACGAAGTCAGTTTTCTCCAGCGTGGTGGTGGGCCTGAGACTTTAGTAAGCGGCTATGAGAGTGGTATGAACGAATATAAAGTACTGCCAACAACTTCCGTTGCTGCTTGCCGCAAGGCTGGAGGGAGGCGCAGACGCGATGGCGGCTGCAGCCTGCGTCTGCATGTCTATCATCCAATGGCTCAGCAACATACCTGCCGCTGGCTTGCCTCGGTGTTCTGGGCGCAGTCAGGTTCCCCTCTTAGATGCCTGATTCAGGAATGATACCGATCATGATGGCTGGTAGATACCTGTATAAATTATTGAGATACATTTGAGGATATATGTTTGTAAGGTGCGACTCTCGGCCCGATGTCGGAGGATTCTGCTAAAGTGTCGTCAAGATTCAAAAGACGTAGGACGCGCGCGTATTTTTTCGCGCGTCAGGCGGTCTCTCGATGGCGTGAGTGTTTTGGGTTGAGATCATAACAGGACGTCTGCCGGCTTATCAAACAGCCATGGCTTCTACATAGAAACTAGTTGTCGACCGCACGTGGCATCTAGACCTTCGGTATTGATTGATGGACAGCCGATGATCCAATTCTTGGGCATCACCATGTCATTGGCCCAGGTGCAGTTAGCAGTAATAAACAAACAGTCGACAGAGATGTAGAACGCGTTAGAAATGCTATCGGAACATCTCCATCTCCAGAATGAACACGTTCGACCAAGACACACCACCTTCGGATAAAGATATGCCGTGTCAAGCATGGAGTTTGTGGGGAAAGGAGGCGTGTAACACGCCGCCGATCTCTCGGGTTCGCAATCCAGGGATATCGGATGCTCGTAAATGGTACTTTCGGCCCGGAGTGCAGGTGCCGTGAGCTCATCAATCAGCTGATTTAAGGATTGGAAATGATTCCGCCGTGAGTCCGTGTGTCCAGCAGTACATTGTAACGGAATGCGGCAGCTGTGGTGGTTAATGAACACGAGAGAGACTACTACCTGGGATGCAGGACCTGGCCAACTCAGGACAGATCTGCCCGGAAGCTTGTGAAGAGTAGCACGTGTCGGGCAGTGTGACATGCTGCGGAACGGGTACCTACTTGAACGGTAGCGTGCGATGGGTACGAAGGAAGCACAGATGTGGTACCGTGTTCATCATGTACACCTTGGCGTCGAGTGGCAGCATCGTTGAAGGTATACCAATAATCAGTATATCCGATCTAAGACGCTTCAAGCGAGTGATGACCCTTGAGGTCGATAAAATTGGTTGATACCATTTTCGATTCTCACACACTTGCTTGCAAATAGGCATGAGTGCCTGCGGTACTGCAATACCGGAGCAAATAGATTTCCAATCAATCCGTAGCGAGCGCCGCGTGCACAGCCTCGTCCCCTGTCTTGCCCGTCCGCCTTGTGCTGTCTGGCCTTCTTCTCCGCGCGCGCGGCCAGCGACCAGAACAACTTAACTGCTTCTGCTTGGCATTCTTGACGAGCAACGGCTGTCCATGTTGTGACGAGCGCCACTCCCTTCACACTTGCATCCCAACACAAAACCCGCCAGCTGTCATACCGCGCACCGCCCTATCCAGCCTTATCTTCTTCCTTTCCTCCACCTTCCTCCTCCGCCGCACCACCACCACCACCACAAGCACCTCCGCGCCCGGCTGCTGCAAGGAGTATAGCCTTCTCCGCACTCCCGCACTACCACCCAAGCGTTGGCGTGAGGCCCTGGGCACAACACAGACGTCCGCACTCACTGCTCGCTCACTCACCCGACCTACTCCTCTACCACTCCTGACCACCACGCTCGCCGTCACCACCAGCACATCGCACCTCCGACGGCTGCGCCCGAGCATTGCGCTCCACACGAGAACGCGTCAGTCTCCGTGCCGATACCCGGTTAACAACTATCCTTACTGACATTGACTTCAGACTTGACTATTCGCTGAGCAACACAGCACCACCGCAATCATGGATGCGTGGCAGGTGGCACAGAACTATGTCGGCTTTGCCGTACTGGCTGGAAGCATTGGAGGGTATTACTACTACACAACAAAGCGCACCCAGCCCGCTGCTGCTGGTACTCGGAGGCGCTCGACCAATGACTTCAAGTCAAAGCCCGACCGCCGACTCAGCGTTCAGCAGCGCGAGGGCACCCAGCCTGTAGCCACGAGCGAGAAGCAGGAGAAGCAGAGCGACGCCATAAGCTCAAAGAAGAAGAAGGCTGCTAAGAAGCAGCCGCAGCCGCAGCAAAAACCCAAGGTGGAACCAACACCTGAGGTTGTCGTACAAGATGACAAGCCCGAGAGGGAGTCGGACATCAGCATTGCGCAGTTCGCGCAGCAAATGACCCAGGCGCGCCAGGGTTCCAAGCTCTCTGCTCCCAAGGGCAAGGAGAGCCGTGTCAAGACTGTCAAGCAGGGCAAGGCTCGCGACACCCCGATCTTCTCATCTGAATCCTCCCAGGCCGGCGGCGAGACTGGCGCCGAGGCCGATGATGACTTCTCTCCTGCCGCTTCTCCTGCTCTGAACTCTGGTGACGTCTCCGACATGCTGGAACCTACTCCCTCTGGACCCACTTCTATCCGCCTGACTGCCCCTACCAACCCTCAGAAGCAGCGTGCCCCGAAGCAGGCAAAGGAGGAGATCGTCGAATCGAAGAAGGCCCGTCAGAACCGCAAGAAGGTCGAAGAGCGCCGCATCCAGCGTGAGGCCGAGGAGAAGGACCGCAAGGCACTTGAGGAGAGGCAGCGCCGCACTGCCAGGGAGGCTCGCAATGAGCCTGCTAAGAACGGAATCCCTGTTGCCCGCGCTCCTGCTAGCAACTCTTGGACCGCTGCTCCCACCACTGCTGGCGCAGCTGTCAACGGCGCCTCCAACGGCCCTCTTCTCGACACCTTTGATGCCGAGTCTACTGGAAGCTCTACTGGCGGTCTGGAGAACAGCACTGCTGCCACCAGCACCACCGAGGACGCACAGGTCGCCCAGGCCGTGAGGGAGAGCGAGGACGAGTCCGGCTGGACCACCGTCAGTGTCGCCAAGAAGCAGCCCAAGGCTCGCGCAGAGTCGAGCGGCGAGGCCACCCCGGTCGAGCAGCCACAGCCCAAGGCAAAGGCAAAGGCCAACGCTCCTTTGCCTCCCAAGCCCTCCACTTTCGCCAACGTCAGCAAGCCCACTGGCTTCGCTGCTCTTGACGTTGACGACCCCTCCAACTGGGACGCCTGAAGTGGCCCATGAAGCCTGAAACGATACAGCTACGACGAAGAAGCCAACGCACCGACATGGATTGCGTCAATCACGCGCGGCAACGCGCTGTGCCTTCATACAACGGTCACTGTCTACAATACCTGCCTTTGCCCATCGACGAGCGCATACGCGGAATGAGGAAGACATTGTGGCCCTTTCTTTTTTTCTCGTCCTTTCTCTTTCTTCATGTTGTTGTTAGTACCACTTGCGCTCCTTTTCGAAAAAAGATTGAAACTCTTGGAACACAAAATGGACGGGATGGGCAGGCATTGCAGGCGCGGATGGAAGGGCCTGTTGTATGTGCAAGGCCCGATTCGGTTACTTGATTGACCGAGAGACTGCTCTTGTTGTCTTTGGGAACGATCAGTCTCAGGGAGGAGTGTTGTTGTTTTGGTTGTTCGAATCGTAGTAACTGCTACAGAAAGGGAAAAATGAAGAAAAAACTGTCAAAAGAGAAGTTCTTGTAGCTGGCAGCTTCTGTTGGTTTCATGGTGTCTGTGACGTTTCATTGTTGTGCCTGTGTGATGTTCTCGTGTACACTAGTATCCTGACTGTCCAAGAACCTGACGTTTCGCCCTACGAGAAGGCGTAGTATACGACTACCACACTGTGCCATACTTTGCTATTACCATGGAATGATGTTATCGAGTAGGTCGCGTATTTCTCGCCCATCGTATGTACGAAATTAGCATCCCGATCTTTGGGGCAGATCGATATTGCGCGAAAAAGCTTAGCGTAATGAAAGTGATTCACATTTTTGTCGCACCCCTTATAGGTGTCTTCGTACTATGGCGATCTCGCGTGTACCAATGTCCTTATTTGGTTGGCTGAACGAACACTTGCAATCGGCCTTACGGAGATGTTATAACTACTGCACAGAAATTATTTTTCAAGGCTCGCTCGTCGTCGAGCAGCTAGGGCGCCGCCCTATTGATAGTTCAGGCGTTGATACCTCGGTCGATGAAACATGCGATCCTGATCCAATGTTTTGACTGTGGGGTCTTACAGACGCTCCTTTTGCTCCGCGTACTGGACATATATGTACCTCCTATGTCAACATGTATCGTTCGCCCGTTTCGATCACAACGTCTACAGACCCGCAGGCCTGGTCGAGTACACTCGGCACGTCACGTCGACGCGCATGCTCGTGGAATAATTGTAGCCACGTTGGATTGTCTCATGCGGGCGAACTGGTGTAATCAAAGGGCCTTATGCCATCGATGGCGAGCAATAGCCAGACGGACGGCATTTCTTAACGTGGCGAAGGCGTCGGCATCCCTTTTCGCTATGCCCTCTGCTATGATGGACGCCCTTAGTCAGGCCCGTATAAGAGGTCGAAAGGTCCCCGTGCTGATTTCGCTGTCCTCTCCCTCGGAACACCTTAATATTTTGATCGATAGCACTCGCCCTGCAGCCGGTCACTCTCGTTTGCATCATCACGCTCCTTTTCCCTGCTTGCATTCATTGCTTCAATTACTGCAACGTCGCTCTTTGGTGCCCATCACCACTACTATCCTCGAAAGACAAAATTGATTGCACCCACCGGCAGACTTTTTTCTCTCCCCCAGCAGCAGCAGGGCTTTATTGTCAGACGGGCTTCCTTTCATCCTAGGCTGTAAGCGAACAAGGCGCGACAATCTGAAGCAGCGAACTCCCGCTTAGACTGCGTTCAAAGAACAGCTGGCAGCCGGCGAACCACCACCAGCCCGAAAGCGAAACTTGGGCCCCTTAAGAACGACTCGGGGCATTTGTCGCTTGTACCCCACCCTGACGACCTTGGACCAGAGACGGAGCCACCTGTGCTAGCCCAGCTTCCGTAAATACCACTGCTTGCTTAGGCCAAAGACACCTGGACACTTTCCAGAATCACCACCACCCTGCCATACTCGGGTAATCCCACACCACCACCGCCCTGTATAAGCAGCAGCGGCAGCAACAGCAGCCTCACCTCACCTCAGCAGCAGCATAGCTGAGCCACACACACCACACACTCTCTCTTCCAGCTCTTCCTCCCGCGCTGCAGAGCAGCAGCTATAACACCACACCCTCCTTACCCTTCTTTCTTCCACACCACAACAACAACAACCTCCACCAAACCCGCCCACCATGTCCATCCGCGGCACCGCCGGCTACCACCTCCAGGGCCAAAACGCCGGCTTCAACGCCGGGCCCTCGCGCAGCGACGCGACCAACGACCCTTCGCCGCTCGACGCCATCCGCGAGCAAACCAGCAAGATCGAGGACTGGCTGGACTCGCTCAGCGAGCCGGTCAAGCCTTACTTGCCCGCCATCGGCCGCTTCCTCATTGTTGTCACGTTCTTGGAAGATGCGCTGAGGATTCTGACGCAGTGGACGGATCAGTTGGTTTATTTGCATGATTATAGGCATAGTAAGTTGTTGTTTTTGTTGGAAACTTTCGGGAGTATGGGCTTGGAGGGTCACATTGGAGGATACAAGAGGAGGAGGATATATTCGAGCATTATTACAGAAAGAGGCCAGGATGCAGTCGCAACATGGAACCAATTGCTAACACCACATCCAGTCCCCAGCGGCATCACCCACCTCTTCCTCATCGTCAACGTCGTCGCCATGTTCGCCTCCTCCCTCATGATCATCATCCGCAAGCACAGCGAGTACGCCGTCATGGGCCTGATCGGCGTCGTCGTCACCCAAGCCCTCGGCTACGGCCTCATCTTCGACCTCAACTTCTTCCTGCGCAACCTCAGCGTCATGGGCGGTCTGCTCATGGTCCTTTCCGACAGCTGGGTGCGCAAAAAGTTCGCTCCCGCCGGCCTGCCCTCGCTCGACGAGAAGGACCGCAAGATGTACTTCCAGCTCGCTGGCCGTGTCCTGCTCATCTTCCTGTTCATTGGATTTGTGTTCGCGGGCGAGTGGAGCGTTGGTCGCGTTGCGGTCATCATGGTTGGTCTTGTTGCTTGCGTTATGGTTGTCGTTGGCTTCAAGGCTAAGTGGAGCGCCATCATCCTCGTTACCATTCTGAGCGTGTTCAACGTCTTTGTCAACAACTTCTGGACTGTAAGTGCAACAATATCTTGAATTCAGCATTACAAATTTAGAGAACTCGAGCTAACATTGATTTCACAGCTCCATGAGCACCACCCCCACAAGGACTTCGCCAAGTACGACTTCTTCCAGATCCTGTCCATCGTCGGCGGTCTACTCCTCCTCATCAACATGGGTCCCGGCCAGGTCAGCTTCGACGAGAAGAAGAAGGTGTACTAGACGGAAAGGAAAGAAAGAACAAAAAAAGAGAGGCTCCTTCAAACCGCGAATGCTTTTCTCGCTACAAATTGCTAGCATCGAGTCATCCTCTCGAGGAGCATTCGATGACACGATCGACAGGAAGAGCGGTTCGAAAAAAAAGCAAAATACTCTGCATCTAGCCACCGGAGTTCTTCTTTCCCTTTTTCTTGTTTTTTCCATCGGGTGGAAGGTTTCTTGGGAACGATGTACGCGAGAGAGGCATAGAGTCTTCTCTGGATAAGGACGAGTCCTTGATCGGAAATTACAAGAGTAGAAAACTCCCTTTCTTTCCAACAGGTCGAGGTTTGTATCGACTTGGGGGGTTTATGAAGATATTCGAAATGGGAACATGTTTTATTTTTGGCAATTTCAGTCTCTTGGGAAAAGTGATTGTTTGGTTGTGAGATGCTGGATGGTGAGTGGTTTGCATCTTTCGTCATACTCTGCTTGTTGGGGAGCTCTGAATGGTTTGAACATCGAGTCTGCCATTCCAGTACGAGGGACTGTGAGCTCTTGATAGTCATTGCGACTTGACGGTAGAGTATCATGAACGAACCTGACCCCAGGCCATGGCGCATTGGGGAAAGACTTGAGTAAGACAGGACCACACTGGTTCTTTCTTTGATGGAGTGATTTGAGTGTTTGTGGTACACATATGTACATGCACCGCAATCAGTGTGATTCTTGGTAACGTTACAAATGCAACCAGGGGTTGACTCCAATCAATGGTTCTATAGTTTGGTGTTTCGAGCATTCTGAATATCCTACGAATAGTCTGTCCGTAGGCAACAAAACTTCATACCTCTCAATGGCAGATGGTTGTAAGACTGAGGCCACAGCTGGACGTGAGACCTCTCGTGCAGCGCTAGGCGACGGAGCTCGAAGTTCACCCGCGCCAGCATTCTTGCGCTTCGCTCGTTTGACTTGCACGCGCTTAAACCATCCAAGAAGTCAATTGCTTTCACTTTCACGCGCAACAATACAATCAACAAAAATCGCAATGGCGCCCATGACGCGCCGCTCACAAGCTGCCGCTCAGGCAGCAGCCAACACGCCCGCGCCTGCACCCTCAACCGGCATCTCAAAGCCAGTGACACGCCGTTCTCGCGCCGCCGCTGCTTCCACACGCAAGGAACAGTCCGACTCGTGGCAGCTGCTCGACCGCGAGTCTTCACACGCCGACGCTGACGGCGAGGACATGGACGACCAAGACGAGGCCCCAGACATGGACTTCTCTACCACCCGCACTGGAGGCGCAGTGCAAACGGCCACCGACTCGCTACGCGATATCGCAGACCGCGTGGGCAAAGAGGTCGAGATTTTCGCCGAGACGCTGGATCGCTTCTTCGACAACCTGCCTACTACGCAGGACAAGTACGATGCTGCGCATGATCTGGTGCTGGAGTTCAAGGGCATTGCTGAGGATGCTGTGGAGGATTTGAAGAAAGGACATGAGAGGGAGGTCCGCGAGCAGTTGCGGACAGAATGGAGCGAGCAGGCTCATCTCAGTGCGTTTGAGAGCGCTGGCAGAGCGAAGGCTAGGACTGCAGTTGGCAGTGCGGCTGCTGAGAGAAAGAGGGAGCAGGTTGAGGAATTGAGATTGTGCCAGGAGGAGGCTGATACCTGGGAGCTGTTCCGCATTGTTCTCGAGCTGCACTACAACCCAAACTCGCCCTCGAAGATGCAGGACAAGGAAGAGAAGCTTGCACGATTGGGCAACGTGCACAGGTACACATCAGAAAGCGACCTGTACGATCGCTTCCTCGTTGAGGACGATCTTGCGCGCGAGCGACAGATGTTCAAGACTTGGCTCGAGCAGACTGCCGAACACCAGAAGAGCGATGTCCAAGGCATTGTGGCGGAGCTTGAAGAGCGGGCTGGAGCTGGCAAAGGAAGCTGGACACGAGGCTGGATGCACACAAGAGAGAAGATAAAGGCCGAGAAGCGCATGAGGACCTGGCCGCAACCAGACAGCTCGCCACTGCCACAAGTGCGGAGGACAGACAACAACGAGATGCTCGTCACAAGCCTTGACCCGGATGCGCCAGCACGACAAGAACGTACGCTTGAGAAGCAGGATGCTTACATCGAGCGTGCCTTCTGGATTGCTTGCTATGAGATGCTGCGCCGCGGTAAATCCTGGTCGGAAGTTTGCGACTGGTGCGAGGAGCGCAAGGAAGGCTGGCGGGCTGTCGTTATGGGCAAGACTATGGCTACTTCCGACACTGCTTCCAACATGGCCTGGCGAAAGATGTGCTTCCTTGCTTCGCGATCCGAGACCGCTGGCGACTACGAGGCTGCAGTCTATGGCCTTTTGGGTGGCAATGTTGAGGCCGTCAAGAAGATCAGCCGTTCAGTCGACGATCACCTATACGCTCACTACAATGCCGCCCTCATTCAGCAATTCGATCACTACCTCCAGAAGAACTACCCGGAACGCATCCCTCTGTCACTGAACAAGCGCGGCTACGCTCAAGACAACATTGCTGATCCCAATGCTGCGTCACTCGAGATTCTGACATTGGTCGTCGGTCTGCGCAAGACAAGCACCACAAAACACGAGTCGAACACCCCAATTAAGATGCTACAAAGCTATCTGCTAACCAACGAAGCCGAATCTCTGGTCCACACGGTCGGCACGGCGATTGCAGAGGTTGAGAACATCCAAGGCAACCAGGCTGACATGACCAACCGTATCCGGGCTGTGATACAGCATGGTTCCGGCTACCCTGAGGACAAGGTCCTCACTGATCCAAGGAGTCTTCGCATCATCACCCATATCTCTCTCGTTCTGCAAGTGCTACGTGATCACCAACTACAGCCCAACGAGCAAGACATCGAGGACAATGTAGTTGACGCCTATATCCAGGAGCTCCGCTCGGCTGGAAAGCGTGACAACACGCCGACTTATGCTTCGAGACTGCAGAAGGAGCGCTACACCATTGCCATGTCTAGGGTGTTCCAGGACATTTCCTCGCCACGCGAGCGAGAAGAACTTCTCGGTCTTGTTAAGGAGTTCGACATGAGTCCCAAGGACATCCTGTGGGAGCTGACGAACTACTTGCAAGATGAATTGTTCACGGTAGTACGCACGCCGAAGGGCATCAACATTCTGGAACCGACGGAGGATGGTGTGTACCCTGGTCAACGAGTCAAGATCGGCGCACTCCCATCGGAAGTCTCGCCGCAAGAGGAAGCATTTGTGATGAGCTATCAGTGGTTCCAGGAGTTGGAGGGTCACTGGACGGAGACCTTCCTTGCGCTCAAGATGGGTCTTCGCGATGCTTTGTGTAAGTTTGGTCACCTGGGAGGAGTATACATGATCCTTTGCTAACGAATTGCAGACACCGGCCGCTTTGCCTGCGCACGCGCAATAGTCGAGACCTACCCATACGACATGATCTCCAAGGAAAAATCCTACCACATCATCGGACGCTCCGTCAACATCGCCAACGACGACAGCGGCCGCCCCGTCAGCGCCGAAGAATCCGCTCAATGGGACCTCATGCACCGCCAATCCCGCGCATACTTCCACATGGAGCAACTAGTCCACGCCTTCGAAGCCTTCGCCCTCTGGCGCGACGAAGAAGTCCTCTACCGCGCCATGATCCCCAAACCCTCCAGCGTGCCCCTCCCGCTCAAACACGCCTACGAAGCAGTCGAATCGACCATGGCGCCCCTCCTCCAAGACTCCTTCCTCATCTACACAGACGGCATCGGCTCCGACGACGACACCTTCTCCAGCCTCCGCGACTTGTACCTCCCCGAAGCGCTCATCGCTTACAACACGGTCCTACACTCCGCCGGCTACCTCATAACACGAGACAGTCTGCTCAAGTCCATGGACCTCAGCGTCGCCGTCGCCCGAGAAGAGAACAAACTCATCGGCCCGCTGGTGCGCGCTGGCCGTATGAAGGAGCTGGTCAAGGGGTTCGCGCTCAGCGCGAAGTCTATGCTGGTTTTGAAGGGTACCGGGCATAAGCCTTGGAGGACGAAGAGGGATCGCGAGGGCAAGGATCCGGGGATTTGGGAGATTGGGCCGCAGGGGAAGAGGAGTGAGGAGGATGGAGATGGGGAGGAGGGGGTGATGGTTGAGGTGGGCGCTTAGGCTTGTGGTTTTGGTGAAACAGTTCGGTGGCGGCGCTGGTAACTGGACTGGAAGTGTCATTGTGAATTGTTTTTTGTACGAATGCAGTGTTTTCTCGAGCTTGATGAGGTTAGGTACTGCATAAACTCTGGCTCATGGAATGTCCATTCGTGCTTGTTAATTCTTCTTCCAATTATACTGGCTAGCTACCTCGCAATCAAAGTTCTTCAAGCTTTTCAAGAGTCAGAGCGCGCATAGAATATAGATTCCTATCAGCAGTTCATTCGAGCCTCGATGGTAAATGAACGAACACCACGAGACACCGCGATGTGAAAGACAATAACCGACGGTCAACTCGATAATTTTTTTGAACTTTGTTTTTTGCCAATATCTTAGGTTGATCTCGTCCTGACTACCTTTATCAACCTACCTAATGACCGACCGCCCTGCCTGGTTTCAGCGCGGTCCCAATAGCCACCAACTGCTCTTCCCCCCTGTCGACCCTTCCTACCGCTCCTGAGCTCTGAAAGAAAGATAAGAATGAATAGGGGGTATCAAGCTCGTCGCCACCTGTGAGCGCAACCCGCCACGAAGGCACCAAAGAGTCCAAACCATGACCGTTGCTGCTTCGGAGCGAAGAGAAGAGGTGCCGCGAATTATCGCGGGTAAGAATGATAAAAATAAAAAAAAGAACGAAAACACGAGAAGTCGAAAATCCCATGGCCGGAAAAGCCTTGTCCAAGGCTGCCATCCCTTCAGCCCTTGAACTTGACCTCCTTCTTCCCCCCTCCTCCTCCTCCAGCCGCAGCAGCGCCCAACTCCTCCCCCTCCTGCACCTTAACTTTCTTAACCTCCATGATCCGCTTGCCGCCCATCTCTTTGATCTTCGAAATCAGCGTGTCGCTTTCATCGAGAGCGGCCACGTCGTCGCCGCCGCCTATTGATTTGCCGTTGATTAGGACGTTGGGCACTGTCCTGCGGCCTGTGGATTTCTGCAGAGCGTCTTGCAAGCCTGGGCCGAGGGGGTGCAGGTCGAGTTCGACGACGTAGGGGGGTGGGGTTATTGTGTAGGTTGAGAGGAGGATGTGCTGTGAGGAGGAGGGTTAGTTTGGTTTGTTTGGTTTGTTTGTTTGTTTGTGAGTTGGTTGGTTTGGTATGGGAGGTGGGTGGGAGGGAGATTGTGAAGTGGACGTACCTTGGCTCTCTTGGAAAAGGGACAGTAGGATTTGGAGAAGATGATTATGGGGCCTTTCTTGAGGATCGAGTTCATCTCGACTTCGATTTCGTGCTCCAAGTCGGTTTCTTCTTTGGTTTCGGTTTGCTTTTTCGCGGCGCTGCTTTCGCGGGATTTTGAGGCGCCTGTGTTGCCTACTTTTGCTACGCCGTCGTCTTCGGCGTTCGGGTTGACGACTTTCTTGCCGCCGTTGTTGCTATTCCCTTCAGAAGGCATCATCTTGCGCCCAGCCACAGGCTTGCTATCCGCAGCTGCAGCAGCTTCCTGGGCTTTCACAGTGGGAGCCGCCGTGGGAGCATCTTCGGCTCCGGCCAATGGCTTCTGCTTTGTCTCGCCGCCCATGGCTTTCTCATGCTCTTCTTGGATGCGCGCTACGCGATCGGCGCGCGTCTTCTCCTCGGCTATGACTGCGTCGCGGGCCTCGGTGTCATGGCGGGTTTGGATTGCGGCGACGGTGCGTTGGTAGAAGGGCGAGCTGTAGGTGTTGCTGGGCCCTTGGGTGATGTAGAGGATTGTGAGGGTTGCGAGGACGGCGAGGAGGAGGGCGGTTTTTAGCCGGCGGGTTGGCGGCATTGTGAGGGGTGTTGTGTGGTGTGAATTGAGGATGTTGATGAGGCCAGTATTGATTGATGCTGGATTCCAGGACAAAGGAGTCTGGTTTAGTGTGCGCAGTGAACAGCTGCGATTGTCACGGGTATATGGTGTGCTATTATTGTCCTTTTCCGACAGCCAGGAATAGGTTTGAGTGATGTGTACGGCGGGGCGCGATGAAACAGCTAAGAGGGTGTGTTAGCCGCCGACTCTCTGGTGATGCTTGGAAGCAACGTCTTGGGTGTCGTACAGTCTCACACGGCAGTCTCTGAACGCGATTGTTTTGCGCGCGACGAGCTGCTCACGTTTAGAGTTGGGAGGTGAGGACGGCAAGGATGTGCGCAGTTGTCAATCGACTACTTAGGCGAGAGGAGAGCGATCAGGATCGGCGTGGTCATGTGCTGCTGTGTTGGATGCGCGCTGGCGCTGCCACTAGGAAGCCACGCAAAGGAGAGATTCAATCCCACTCGCTGCGGCTATCCTCGCAATCGCTCGGCTGAAGAACAGACGATGTTATTCTTCCATGTGTGCTTGTTCTCATTCAGTATACCACGTTACTACTCTATACCAACATCGATCAACCTATGTCAACGAATGTAGATTTTCGAGCGCCTCTCTTGAAGCAGTACTTGCTCATCACTACAACCAGTACTCACACTTATCACTTCCGCGTACAAGCGCATGTCCCAAAGCATGCCCAAAGACGTCACCCAAGAACTCTCCCCCGCCTTTAAAGTGATCGCGTGCGCTATCCAGGGCGCTAGGAAATACTAGGCGGTGTACCTGCAGTCCAGACTGTGCAGGCCTCCCCGGACAACGCGGCAAGGCCATTGATGGAGAGCAAGGAAAGGGGTCGATTGTTTCTCCTTTGAGGAAATTCATGGACGCGTTGGCGTGTTTGGTTTTATGACACTCTTCTCATTTCATGTTTAGATTTTGACGTGGTGATGAATTGAAGCCGAGACGGAGCACATGAAGGAAGACGCGATGAGACCTCGTTCAGTCTCTGGTCACATGACTTGAGTGAATTCACATGCTACCGGCCTGAGGCATCTATCAGCTAGAGCTCCAATCGTGAATCCAAAAATCGTTATCGCAAAACTAAGATAACTGTACTCCGAAGTGCTGCACACCAGCACACCTCGTCGCTAAACGACAGCCACAACCATATACCCACACGCCATCATGGCCGACTCCGAGCAAGGTGAGCCCACCTCCCTTCTCACCCCACCATCGTCATCCACGCCTTAAATAACACCAACTCCCCCAAAAAAGCAGAAGCAGGCCCAAGCACAGCGCCTGAAACTCCTCCAACACCGACCTGCGCAAAATGCTCCAAACCCGAATCCTCTTCCGACTCCGACAACCCGTCCCTGAAACCCTGCATCTCGTGCAAGAGCGTGTGCTACTGCTCGCGCGATTGCAAGAAAGCCGACACTAAAACTCACAAGAAAGTTTGTGCCAGTTTGGCGCAGGAGTACATGAAGACGGCGGATGTGAAGATGGCGAGTCGGGCGGCGCCGACGAAGGAGGCGCATAGGGGGGGGTTGCAGAAGTGGCAGTTTGATACGTGAGGTGGGGATGTGATGTGAGGGTTGGGGGAAGATTTGTGGTTGATTGAGCTACGGGTGAAGCATGCGAAGGCAAACCCTAAAGGATGACGGGAGGCAATGATGCTGAGATGGAGGGTGAGAGAGTTGTGAAGGCAGGCTACGATGGCCGGGAGAAGCTCATTCGAGATATGGTAACGACCGAGACGAAGCAAAATCAGTAAGAAATGCATACTGGCATCCTACTCGTTGTGGCAGGGCCACGCTACTGCGGTTGCCACACAACACTCTCACGTCTCTGTTCCACGACGGCCAGTGTATGGCATCTCTCACAACTGACTCTCGCAGTACCTTTCTTCTTGTCAGCCTCGACTTGTCCGCCTCGACTTGTCCATAGTGTCGACATCAACGTCTCCCACAACCATCCACTCGTAAGGTGAGGTCATCGCAGACAAACGGGACTTCAGCGTACTCCCGCGCGCGCTACCCTTTTTGGCAGTTCCGTGCGGCAGCGGCGAGGTGCATTATCAGAATGGATCGGACCGCGTTTTGCTACATCTGTAGGTTTTCTGGCACGGAGGGAAGGTGCGACCGAGGGTGATGTGTGAGTGAGGTTGGTATGTTTGTTGACAAACGTCACATTTTTTTTGTATCTTCCGCAAGACTTGTGTACTGTTTTGCTAACGTTACCTCGAACGGGGATCGATCAATATCCCTTCGCACTATATTCGACCGTATTTGCTTACATCAGGTATTGCTGCAGCAACCCAGCAAGCTGACTCTCACTCACTCACTTGCAGTCCGTCCTGAAGCTACCGCTATCGCCATCGGCTCTCAATCTACAAATCCCCACCACCGAAATGCAGCTCCCTCGTCGCATGAGCCGACTCCTTGGCCCCTGTGCTGTTGCTCCCAGTAATAAGATTCGTCGCATTCCGAATATGCTGCACAGCCAGCAAAATCTCCTGCAACGTCACCGGCTTCTCCTTCTTACTCCATCCCAGCTCAGTCGGCAATCGTTCGTTCTCGAAAAAGTATTCCACCAGCCCCCTATCCGCCGTCCCGGCCTCGGAGTCTCCAAACGCAATTATCGGCGCCGCCAGTTCACCCAAGCTGAACTGCTCCATGGTCGCGGTGAAAGTGTACGTGGGGTTGAAAGCGCGGGAGTCGATTTGGCGATAGAGTTTGCTGTTGGCGAGGTGCTCGGCGGTGAGCACGCTGGAGGTCCAGAAGGATTTGGAGGAGGCGAAGGTTGAGGGGTTGAAGAGGTGGTTGTTGCCGTAGTAGGCGTCCATGCGGCTGGTTGGGGGAGTTAGTGGGTGGTGGGGTCTGTTGCTGTTCTCGCTTGGTGGGGTTCAGGCGGTGGTGGAGTGGCTTGGTTCATTCTTACCTGAGGCTGGCGTCGTGCTCGAGGACGTTGTGCCGGTTTAGCTGGTCGCTGGGAGGAGTGTCAGCTCATATATTCCTCTGGAGTAATCGCTTGAAGCGCATCGGCAAGACATACAGTGTAAACCAAGTAGCATTCGGATCAGGATTCGCCGGCAGGGCCATCTTGAACATGGTCTTCGACAGCGAATTGTCGAAGTTAAGACCGTCTTCGAGGGCTTTGATGACGACGTCTTCGGTCAGGTTCAGGCCGTCGCGGTGTAGGAAGCCGTGGTTTGCGAGGGTGTTCATCATTGGGCAGGGGCCTCTTGCTGAGGGATGGTCAGTGAGGGTTATCTTTTGCTTCTGCCGGTCTGTTGTGTTTGCTTGGACGTACCATCGCTGTCTGTTGCAGGGTGCCATTGGCCGGGCTCTAGTTGTTTGCTGAGAGCTAGGCTTGCGGTCAGGCTGAGAAGAATGATGGTTTGAATCATGTCGTTGTTGAGGAAAGTTGTGTGCAAGATATGATATTGAAGGTTGGATCGAAAGGGTGCTTGACTGCAAAAATTGCTCCAACTGACAAAACCGTGCCTTTTGTATCTCATTGCTCTCCTTGTGAACTACCGGACTATACTATCCATCATAGTCTGCAACGTGCCGCAACGCGAGGAACGCGACGGACACGATAGACACGACGTCGTCCGTGTACTACGTGAAACCCACTCGTTCTAAGGGTCGACCAATGCACGAACAGTGATGACCGCGGGATGGGATGTTATTATGGATATTCTGTTCGCGAGCGGTGCGAGGTGCTTCCGTCGTCCAATGAGATGGTTCTGATTACATTGACGATCTGCGAGTTAAGTATAACGATGTGGATCGTCCTCCAGTGGACGTGGGCTCAGCGCTCGCGAAAAGCCCGAGGCGGTCGGGGTTGGGCACGAGGGAGATGGTGAGACACAAGGAACGGATGCGACGAGCTTTGTTCGTCACTTTCGAATATTGCTACTGTGATTAGCATTTCAATTGCAGTCAATGTTGTATTCGAAGATGATAGAAAATGTTTTGATATAATGCGCATACCGGCTGCGACTGTTTGCAATTAGGAACGACTCTATTTTGACATGCAACAAAGAGAGATTACCGTCCAGGTCTCGTATAGTCTACACATCCTTCCCAAAGAAAGAGTGTCAAGTATGACAGGTCAGGTATCTAGCATCGAACATACGGAATATGAAAATATGAAAGTAGGCGTCATGTGGCCCTGACTAAGAAAAAAAGAAACGCTTTTGCGATGCGGTATGGCGCGCGTGCCTAAAGGCCATCATCGATCTGATCGACAACGTTACGATTCGACCACGCTTCCCAGTCGCGGCACGTCTGCTGCATGACATCCGGAATCTTCATCTCGTTCTCAAGAGCATCCGGATTCTCAAGGACAGTCCACACAAAGCCGGCGCTCAAGTGCCACGCAATGTGGCAGTGCAAAGGCCACACGCCAGGGTTGTCTTGCGCCCACTGCAAGACGATGTAAGATTGAGCAGGCAGCAGTTGCACGTCGCGGCGCTGCGGGTTCTCGGGGTTGACGATGGTGCCGTCCCAGCAGGAGCCGTACTGGTTCATTGTCTCGCCGGCCTCGCCGGGCCAGTCGGAGTTGCCAATGTTGCGCTTGTCGAAGCCGTTGACGTTGTTCGTTAAAGTGTCGGTTTGGTTTCCTGAGAACACGGTGTCGTTGTTCGTGCAGGGGCCTTGGGCGAGGATTTGGATGTTGTGGCCGTGCATGTGCATCGGGTGTTGTTGGTTGCCGGGGTTCTCGATGATGAATCGGAGAGTCTTGTTGGTGCCGTAGTTGTGCACGTTTTCGATCTCAGGGTAGTTCCTCTCTCCCTCGTTGGCGCGGAGTAGGATGGGGTCGTTGTAGTTGATGCGGAATGTGCGGTTGGCTTGGTACCAGATCAAATGGCTACCGTTTGATTTGAGCTCGATGGGGAGAATCTCGGTCACGCTAGGGTCTTCGGCTTTCATGGGCATGTATGGCTTGGTCAGGCTGAGATCGTCGTTGCTGCAGCCGTTGTCGTAAGCGTTCGGTCCTGGGGACGAGACTGGAAGCTCTGAGCGGTCCGCGTCTTCGTAGTAGATGGTTGCCTTAACCTCTTCGTTGCCATTGCTGAGAGCGCAGTCTGCAGGTCTATAGGCGCGAAGGTACACAGCGTCAGTTGAATCACCCGTGGCTTCAACAATGACATCGCTGCGCTGTCCCACACCGAGAGTAATTATATCGGTGGTGTAGGGCTCGATTTCAACGAAGTCATTGGCCATCACGGTGAACTTGTGGTTATCGATGGTGATCTTCTGAACGGCCACAGATGATGGGTTGATGAGACGTAGGCGATGCGTCTTGCCGGAAGTAAAATTGAAGGTCGGTATCATTGGCGCCTCGACGCCCGAGTATGATCCCTTGCCGTTGATCGTGTTTGAATCAGCCCTAGGCACGACGGCATTGGGGATCGGCTGGAAGAGACCCTCAATCGCTTCCTTGTAGTTCTCATGATACCAGTCCATGACCATTATGGGTCCAATGTCAACATCGTAGTCCATGTTTTTCGGGCCGTAAATGACCATCGGACCGACCATGCCGCTGCCATACTGAGCGGAGTAGTGGGAATGGTACCACGTCGAGCCGTACAACGAGGCTCTGAAGCGATATGTGAACTCTCCCTCCGGGGCGATAGGGCATTGGTCGTAGCCTGGCACTCCATCCATGTACTGAGTATCCTTCTGGAGGAAACCGTGCCAGTGGATTGCAGTACCCTCCTCAAGCTCTGTAAGATTGTTCTTGACCTTGATCTCTATCCAATCTCCCCAGTTGGCCTCCACCAGGGGTCCGGGAAATTGTCCGTTGACGAGAACGCAGTCGATGGTGACACCGTCGGGCGCACACGGTTGGGATGATATAGTCCAGTCATAATTTCTCGTCACTCCGGTGTTTGGTATCGCGTCCATGTCGTAGTAGTTAGTGTTTTTCGAAGTTCTCTTGCCCCAAGGAAAGCCATCGATCATAGGATTGTTTGTAAGGAAATCAGGAAGGAGTGTGGCTTCGGTGGTACCGAGTAGTGATATGCCAAGGCCTGTGAGATCTGTGGCAAGGTCAGTACAGCACATATCTGATCGTTTGAGGCAACATACCCCCGGTTGCGCCATATACAGCGCCCTCCAGATTCGAGCTCACATCCCTGACTGTCTTTCCGAGCCCAGAGAGCAATCCTCTGGCCGCCAACGCCTCACTGGCGAGTCTCAAGAAGGCGGGCATCTGCAAAAGAGTGAACACAGATTGCTAGATGCAAAGTGTTTGGGGTGGTACGATCTGTTGTATAGTCAAAGTCGCTTGGCAATAAGTGCAAGGACAGCAAATATCAGCAAGTATTATATACTTCTATGCATTCGTTGAGGTGACGAAGTTAGTGCGTGTTCAGTCGATACCGGGATCTTCACGTATGCAATCTGCTAGGAGGTGCGCCAATCTGCCGGCCCGTGTGTATTCGATTCTCCACGATGTGATCGTCTTAGTACTGCCGCTTAGGGGTGTCGCAACGACTTTGACCGGACGTTGTGCTGCCTGTTACCCGTTTGAGCTAAAGACATCGCATCGTTGAACCCGTCAAATTGAAGATGATGACATGCTATCGTCAAGTTCGCTCGACTTTGCGACAAACTGAGCCTCAGATTTCGGAGTCCAGGTTTCTGGGACTTTGGTTATGAATCCACTGTGACGCGATGATGTCCAACTCATGTGGGCTTGATCAAAGGCGGGTACCTGCATTTCGGAGGAAAGACCGTCGATCACGTCGATGATCTCTCTTCTTCAAGCCTCAAGGTTGGCGGCTTCTATCTGTCGCAACGTGTGTTATTGTTGTTGTGAAGCGCCGTTGAGAGCTTTTGGGTTTCGTTATGCTAAGTTGCGTCAATCTAGTCAGTCGCGTGCTCGAGGGCATATCATAGTATTTCGAAGACACTTCAGATCATTCGATGTAGATCTCGGCCCCGTCACGCGTTGTCGGCCGCTTAAAGATGCTTAATCCACTTTAAGACGGCGAACACGGGAGATTTGCGTGCAATATCAGGATGGGGCTTAGCTTATACTGGCTTGTTGAATCTTTCTTATCATGATACCGGACGACTGTTCCTTGGTCGCGCAATCCGGGCGGATATGCTGCACTAGACCACCAGATTCGTTTCCTCGCACAGCAGCATGGAGTGCGTACTGACACACTATCGCTTGTACTTTCTACTGTTGCGCCAATAGCATCAGGACTGTACACATGCCTGAGATAGGAGGAGGGGAGGTGCCATGAGGCCCATACTATGTGATTGTGATGGTAGCAATGTCTAAGCTCTAGTCACGTTCAATTCGGAGAACGCGTCACTCATCAAAGTCCAAAATAGTGCCCCCTGATTTCCGATGTAAGACATGCCGTGGTTTCCATTCCTACACGCAGACTCACTTTCATTTTGTATCACACTGTGCCCTACGGGTGTGCGGCACTTCTTGGAAGGTGGTGTGGCCAAGGACATCCTCCATTGCGATTATTGAGAAAATAGCTTGATGACATCAGCACCCTGAAATGCAGGCTCGACTCTTGCGGCCAAATACAGCTACTCGTCCCTATTGTTTCGGCAAATTCCAACGTATCGTGTAGAACTGCAAGAGTATTGTCGATTTTCAGGTCTAAGATGGCTTATGTCTACCACAGTGCGGTTCGGCTGGGCAGACAGGGGTGCTCTTACGCTTGGGCTTCGTACCAAGTCCATCACCCAAAATTGCTGTACGATGGATATCGATCATGAGAATGACAGAACTCGTACTGACACAAACATTGCAATGCTAGGACTAACATGAAATTGTGCCAAAGGTCGCTTCAAGGTCGGGTACACTTCTACCCTTAGGGATCAAGCTGTCGGATAAGATATCCTCTGCTTTTCCGTCATACTAGCCCGATGTAGTATGCCGGAAAACGGCCTGCTGTTCGTTAAGTTTGTGTCCTTCGCGAGAAATCTGACAGGTCTGCAAGTAGACACTCCAAACATCATATTAACAACACTGATGACCTGGCTACTAGAGCCACTCTCACCCTGATCTGACTCAAGGGAGGTCACGTTGAGCGGAGTTCGGATATGCATCAACACTTGGCGACCAGCTTTGCCCGCACAAGCACGAACATGGCTGCAACCTTCGCAATACGTGCGCCGGCTCGCAAGCCACCAGCCTTGTAAGGCTATCATCGAAGCTTACTGTTTCGATTCAATATCAAATTTCGAACAACTCACAGGCAAATACAGCACCTGAACTACCTCGAGAACGTAATGCAGCTGCTGCGACTTGGGACGCGCCTTTACGTCGGCAAAATGTCAGACCGTCAAGTATGTATACTGCTAAGAAGAAGCCCTTGCTTGGGACTCTCAAGACATAGTCTTCTCCACTTTGCATGGTCGTTTCCGATACCTTGTTGGTATGCCCAGTCTCGCCAGTTGTTGTAGCGAGCCGCGCCCGGGTCAAAGCACGCTAGGGTGCTGTCTACCTCTGCCATTTACTAACATGTCGGTCATCGTCCGTCCGAGAGACCCACTCATATAAACCCCAAGACCTCACGTACAACATCCCAAGACTCTTGGGTTCTGTCAACGCTCCACCCCCAGGACCGTCGCTGATGGGGTCCGGGGTCCCAACTGGAGAAGTTGTGGTGATCGGAATGGCTGTGGAGCCTCGGAGTCTTGGAGGGCGGAGGTCTGGGGGTGCACATCTGGGGGTAGGGGTTCTCAGCGGCACGTGTAGTGGGTTGCCGTGTCTTGGAAAGCGAGGTCAGTGGGGTTGAAGAGGGATCTTTGGGTGGTATACTTGGAAAACCACGATTGCCACCCCAGTCCATTGGCTCCCAGTTGCGAACGTCTCCGGCATGGCACTGGCTGTTCCACATATCTCAAGGATGGATAGTGAAGGCCGCAACGCAAAAAATTCTTCGGCAGCAAGGTATAAAGTCGACTGCCTAGCTTCTGTCATGGATCTCAGCAGCCAGCGCACCCGGTCCAGCTAGCTCGACAGTCTCATCATTCACACAATGGCGGACAACAAGTTCACCCCAAACCATGTCGAGGGTGACGGGCATCCCATCAGAATGTCGGCAGAGACACCAGGTCAAAACTTGAAAGACAAGAGCGAAGCTCTTGTTGACGCAGAAGCCCTGGACAAGCAGGCCGATTTCATCCCCAGCCCTGAAGACCAGATCGATGCTCTAGGAATCCCCGAATGGAGGACTCTCGAGAAGAAGATTGTCCGACGCCTCGATATGACTCTCATGCCCTGCCTCTGGATTTTGTATCTTTTCAACTACCTAGATCGAGCGTCTATTGCGCAAGCTCGCATCAACACTCTGGAGGAGGATTTGAACCTGGGACCTGACCATTACAACACCGCTGTCATGATCCTCTCTCTCGGGTATGAATCCATCCAGGACATTGTCGTGATAAGGCTAACCCAAATCCAGCTACGTACTTGGACAAATTCCCAGCAACATGATCATCGGATACCTCAGGCCTTCACTCTACCTCTGTCTCATGGCTATCGTTTGGTCAGGCGTCTCGGTGGCAATGTGCGGAACCAAAGACTTCACAGGTCTTGTTCTCGTACGCTTCTTCCTCGGAGTCGTCGAAGCGCCTCTGCTCCCTGGAGCAGTGTATCTCATGGGATGCTGGTACACCCGTCGTGAGATGGCTATGAGAGTAGCTATCCTCTACACCGGGCAAACTTTGGCCTACTGCGCGTCAGGTCTGATCGCAGCTGCTGTGTTCGGTACTCTTGATCAGGTATGAGAACTCCAGAACATGAAATTATGACGACCCAAAGACTAAAACTCCCGTCCAGAAATACGGCATCGCTGGCTGGAAATGGCTCTTCATTGTCCTCGCCGTCTGTGGAACGGGTCTTGCTCTCATTGCGCTCTGGATCCTGCCCGACTACCCTCATTCGCAATCAGGCAGCGCGATGTGGACCATGACCGAAGACATGCGCAGGGTCGCCGCCGCTCGCATCGCCGCGGATCGTGTCTCCACCTCAGAAGCCAAATCCGGCGTATGGGCGGGCCTGAAAATGGCCGCTCTCGACTGGAAAATGGTCTTCCTCGTCTCCCTCAATATCGGCATTTCCGCCGCCTACGGATTCTCCAACTTCTTCCCCAACATCGTCAGAGGGTTTGGGTACAGTCGCGTTGTCACTCTCCTGCTTACCTGCCCGCCTTACATCTGCGCTGCTATCGGTTCGCTTGTGAATGCCTGGCACTCCGATAAAACTTCGGAGCGTGGCTATCACTTTGCCGGTCCCATTGCCTTCGGTTGCATTGGCTACATCATCTGCTTGTGTACAATGAACGGCGCAGCCCGCTACGGAGCATCATTTATCTACGTGGGCGGAATGTACACCGCAAACCCCCTCATCAGCACCTGGGTCTCCAGCACCATGGGCCGTACTCCGGAAAACCGCGCCATCGCAGTAGCGTTGTGTAACGTGCTCGGTCAGGTCGGCAATGTCATCGCGCCCTACTTTTTCCGCAAGTCCGACGATCCTCGCTATCAGCTGGCTTTCATCCTGATGATGGTTTGCGCTCTTGTTGCGATTGCTGCGACTATGAGCTTGAAGTTCCACCTCAAGTACCTCAACAAGAAGCTTTACCAGAAGTCATTGCTCGAGGGTACCGTTTACCAGCCTTATGTCACGTAGGCAGAAGCTGGTTGGTTGGTTGGTTTAGTTGCAGGGTGATCACATAGCTAGAATAGTCATGATGCAATTGAAACACGATCCTTGGAAGCATTCACAGTGAATGACAACCACATGTGCTTTGTCTCAGAGGTGCTGGTGGTCTCAAAAGTCGCGTGAATGCGGTTGGAAAACGCTCTGAAATATACATAGTAGAGGGAGGAGGTGCCTGACCATCGAGAATATGCTTCAGGGTTAGTGTTGGGGTTAGTCCGTGTGTCGTGGTTTTCGTCCATCACATTCAAATGCACTCATATTTAGTAACTGACACCTCTACAAAGTTGTTCGCTGCGTTCAAGAATGTTCACACTGATCAGAAGTGTAAATAGCCTGAGCACTGGCCGTACAAGCAAGCAAATGTCTGAAAAGTCGTTGATTCGATGGAAACCCAGCCGGAGAACACTCTAACAGACAGAATCTCAGGCGATGAACAACATTGAACACGCAATTCGTAGCTACATGTATGCCTCGATGAATGCGACAATGACCATAACTATGACGACCACGCTAGCGAAACGAACAAACAAACAGACCTAAGATGTCATCAACACTCCCGCTCCCCAAAGACATATGATAGCCGCGAAAAGAATGATAGCTCCCTCCTCGCTCCCACCGAAGTACGTCGACCATAATCAAGGAATATAAAGCTCCATCCTCGCCCTCTTCGCCCTCTTATTTCTCTTCGGCCACCTCTGCACATCGACCTCGTCGTCCAGACGCATCTCCGGCCCATCAGCGGTGCACCAGAAATTCTGGCCTTCAAAGCGGTGGATACCCGGCTGATTGACGCACGCGGAGCATACGTAGCAGACGAAACCGCGACCGGGCTGGAAATGGTAGCCAGATTTCATTGGGATTTCCACCGGAGGGAGAGGTTGGATGTTGGTAGGTTGGTCGATTTTGACGTTGAATTGCTGTGGTTCACTACCGGGGTAGAAGTTTTGACCGGGAGATGCGGGTTGTTGCGGGAAGCCGGGAGGTGGTTGAAATGCTTGCTGTAAGGGCAGCTGGGCTTGTGGATACCATTGTATGGCCGGAGCAAGGTCTTGCTGAGCGGACAGTGCTGTTTGTGGGTCCGCAGAGGGCAATGGCTGGTCTTGCGGAGCTTGTGGAATTTGAGGTTGAATATCGGTACTTTGACGCTGTATCTGTGGCTGAGTGCGATCGATGTTCTCAGGCTGCCACGCTTCGATTTGGCCAGGTACAAAAGTGAATTGGGAAGTGTCAATAACGAGGTCTTCCGTGGGGATAGACTGATTCTGTAGTCCAGGTACATTGAAGCTGCTAGCGCCGCCCATATTCGCTTCTTCCCAGGCGCTGAACTGCTGAGCCGGATCGTAATCTATAGCTCTGCCTTTTCCTTTTCCTTGATATGGCAGGACTACGTTGGAGTCCACGAGTTGCAGAGGCGCTCCAAAGGAAACTTTTCGCCCATCTGAGGCTTCATCTCGCGAAGGTCGTGGAGGAAGCATGACTTGGTCTGTAGGGCCCGGGCCACGGAAAGTCTCCCACAGCATAGCGTCGGCTGCTTCCTGCATAGAAGGTCGGCGTTGACCTTGGCCGTCAAACTCGAAGGGCAGTATGCTTCTGGCACGATATGCAGCACCCGGGAGATTGAAATCAGTTTGAGTTGCCTCATTCGTATCGACTGCTGGTGGTTCGTACGTCGGCGCGGCTGCAGGAGGTGGCTGCTACAGAGAACTAATTTCAGCAAAGCCATCACCACAAAACTTCAAGGAGCGGCATTGGGCGGTACAGCGTTTTCTTCATCCAATGTATCAGGCCGAGAAGGTCCGCCATAGCCACCCCAGGCACCGAATTGTGACTGGGGATTCATGTTGAAGACTGGTGGCTGCATGGATGGAGCAGCGTTGCTGTAGCTGAATTGTTGAGGTCCTGACATCGGTACAGCTGACGGTCGCCTGGCAAAGTTCGGCTGCATGGTCGAACCCCGCCGCTGATAGGCATTCTGATCCTGGGGTTGATATTGCGGCGAGGAGTTGTATGCGCGGGATGGCCCTGCAGCGACGTAGTTGTTTGCCGTGGAAACATCCCCGAAACTTTGGAGAGCTGGCGGGGATTGATACATTGGCTGACCAACCACACTGTTGTTTGGTGAACCGAATGCACTACCACTGTTGTTACTACCAATCGAGCCAGATGAATTGGTTTGCCACACGCTTGGACGCCTAGTCCCGGCCATCACTTCGAGTTCTCGGAGGCGCCCAGTAAGCTCATCGAGCAACTCTGAAGTCTCGTTCTGATAGCGTTGGTTCCAGCTGTAAGTTGATGTTAGCATATGTGCTTTCAAAGTTGGCAAGTTTTCTTTGGTTTACCTCATATAACCCCACCGAATGCCAAATCGAGAGAGACAGTCCGAAATTTGCCTGATACAGTTGATGCTTCGAGCTGTGTTGAAGTGTAGAGCATTATCGCCCGGAGGGATGTTGATGGGAGGAAGCGGTGGGGGCGGTCGACCGTGGGCTTTGACATCAGGGCGTGGTGGTATCACACCGCTCAGCAAGCCTTCCGTGTTAGACTGCAACACATCAAGGAACTGACGGCCGGTCATGTACACCCTCATAGCATCGTAGAATGTTGTCGGCGCCGACTGTCTCGGCTGACTGATCCGCTGTAACATTAATTCTGCAAATCGAATGCAATATTCGAAGATCAAAGTCTGGGCGAAAGGCGTGATGACCGGTACCCTGGGTGAGGGCGAAAGAACATATACATAAGAGTACAACATGTCCAATTCGAAGAATGCAAGCATGTTCGGCGAAGCTGAAGCTGATATGTTCTCGAACCAAGTTTTCATCTCATCGCATGCTTGCCAGATGTACGGCTCCGGATCCTTCCACTGTTCTCGTCCAGACTGGAAAAGGTCCGAATACCATTTACTCTGGAGACGGCGCATGGCGATCAAGTCAAGTGTGTGCTGATGCGAGTCCATCCATGACCTGGCGTTAGGCTCCTGAGGTGCTGGGGACTGTGGCTGTGAGGCTGATTGTCGGGCAAAGGGTACTTTGACCTTGGCACTGGGGTCTGAGAAAGAAAACGCCCTTGTTTGGACGAGAGAAGTTGACCGGTCAAAACAGTAGACACACCAGAAAACTCTTCGCCGCAGTTCCAGTTTGTGTTTTGACATTGCGGTACCTTTGGGCGGATCCTGATGGAGTCCAAGATCTATCATCGCACGAGAGGCGGCGCCGATCAAGCTCCAAGAATCGAAATGATGAGGATCGAGCATAGCGTACTCGACAAGCAAAACCAGGGCCTGAACACTAGTAATTGATCCTGGGTGCAAGACGATCTCAGCATGCTCAAGTGCTGCACAGACGTGGCCAATGCCCTCGAAATAGTGCTGGTCGCCACTACGCTCGGAGAGTGTGGCACTCGCAATAGCCAGTACCATTCGCAGCATCCAGTGATCGATGGGCTCAGCTTGACCGTGTTGGCCTCGATACACGTTGTCTATGGAAGCGTAGAAGCTCGCCTTGTCGAAGACCGGGATGAGCTGGAAAAAGTTGTCGAAGTAGTGTTGCACGAGCTGAGCGGTCACATTGTGCGGTGGTAGAGCTTTGTTGGTTCCCTGCGGAAGCGGATCCTTGGTGCAAGCCGAAAGGATCAGACGGGCATATGACATCGCAGAAGTGAAGCCATAGAAATCTCGAGCAGTGGCATTGACGGAGAGAAAGCCAAATCCTGACACGAGCTCGTCGATTGCTGAAGCCTCCTCGCGACGCTGAGCCTTACTCGTGGTCGGTGTTGGTGGCCCAGAAGGCACTCGGGGTTCGTAGGAAGGCCGCCTTGAAGGGACAATGGTCGCCAGGTCGTCATCGGGTATCGAGATGACCGAAGGCTTCCTGCGACGGACATCTTCCAGTTTGGCTTGGAGCTTGTCGATGCGAGTCTCCAAAGTCGATACATAGCTGCGCTCCTTACCCCTAGCGAATTGATCGTTTGTGCTCGTACATTCGTCCGCCCGGCCATTTCTCTCACATGATGTGCATGCCTTGGGTAAGGAAGTCAATACAGGTCAAACGCCATCCCGCTCAGGTGATATGACTTACTGGTAGCTTGCCATCACACTTGATCTTTGCAGTTCTGCATCTCGAGCATGCTGCCACTGGCCGGGAGACCTTCAGAACCGGCGTCTCTAGCGGCATCAGGTCCACACCATCGATATCGTCTACGCCCGGCATGGTAAGCGTATTGTCACGTGGAAGAGCTAGCAGGAGGACGGGATGAGTGTGTAAGGTGGATTGGAGGTGGCTCCACGAGGTGGAAAGTCAGACTCAAAAGGCGACTCAGCTGGCAGCCGGTTCGAGGTGACAGGTCACAGCACGACACCAGCCAAGCGACCACCCAGGACGATTGCAGGGCGTCTAGATGAAGCAGCGGGAAGGCCTAGGGGGGTTGCCTACCTGTATTTCCCTGCCGCTGCGAAGGTCAGCTTTCAGCCTCAGCCCTGTGGAACCGAGTGGGCGTGCCTTCGTGGGTATTGGGCCGTGAAAGTGCCTGAGCAGAGACTTGCGGTCATGGAGCGTGGGCTGAAGGATGCTGTCCAATGCACATGCAGAGCTAGACTGCAGGTGGCCTGTGTTGCGTGGTGGTGAGGCGATGGGTTGTCTGTGCTGTGCGAGTACGGATGAATGAGAGGTGGGTGTGTATTCGCGCTGGCCGGCTGGCTGCTGGCTGTGTGGCAAGCGCAGCTGTGCAGGCCTGCAAGCGACAGGAACAGAAGCACACACAACAAGTGCACTGCGCGATAAGGCGCGGTATGGCTGAGCTAACAGGCTAATCGTGCAACATACTTTTTGATAGTCCGGTCGTGTCTGGTGGGGTTTGACTTCCGTCTCCGACTACCGTACATAGCTCTCTCGTGGTGGGAGGAAATGCTCTCGTCTGAACTATCAGGCCGTCCAGATGGAACGAGATATTATGACGCTGCACGATATAAGGCACAGCACCACCTGCCCTTTACACAGCCTGTTACCATCATCCGTACCACAAGCAATTGTTACAGCACTGCTGTCTGCCTCGGCAGAGCGGCAACATGCCCCCCCATCATCCGAATGCTGAACCATTCTTGTCTCCCCCCGATGGCTGCCGCTGTTAGTGCCGCCCAAGGTTTGCTGAGCGAGCTGAGGTCTAGCCCTTGACACCTGCCAGCGTCGGCCTTTCTTTCCTGCATCCCAAGGTAAGGTAAGGTAAGCTCGACAGCAGTAGAGCCAATTCCCGTGTTCCTGACCGGTGAAAGAGGCGCCCGAATGGCAAAGTGTAGTTTGCCTTCCTTTTCGCGGTGGCGTGTTTGTCGCCTGTCTCCCTCTGCACGCACATAGCCACCATATCGTGACACCCACCCCACTCTGTGCATGTCTTACCACGCTTGCGCATTCTATAGCTCGATCGTGGCATCCACGCCGTGCTCAGCCGCATAGACGCCTTCGCTTGGGCATTCGGCACACACAAGAGCTGACAGAGGCCCTGGTCGCGGCCCTTGTCTAGGCCGTGGTGAACACCCTAGTCTATCCGTCCACATGGCAGCACGCAAACCGCCGCCAAACCTTTCTACTCAAACTCACGGAATGGCCGGTCGAACGAGCCTCAGGAAGGAGGGCGTCAACGAAGCCGGCAGCAGCTCCAGCACCACCGTTGCGCACACCCTCACCGCATGCACACGATGTAGAGTAGTAAGTTCCCAAGTACCCCTCTCGTATTGTCCGTCGGACACAGGCTTACGTCTCGTAGCGTAAAACCAGATGCGATCCGAGTCTGCCCAAGTGCGGGCCTTGCGAGCGAACAGGCTCGACATGCGAATACTACGACTCCAGCAAAGGCCGCGTGCTAAATCGAAACTATGTCATCTATCTCCAGCACAAGGTTAAGGAGCTTGAGGAAGAGCTGGAGCGAGAGGAGAGCGGCGACACGGCGGATGATCCAGAGGCCATGATGCGCGCCGCGACGGTGCGCATGCAAGATGCGACAGAGCCAAAGTACTTGGGAGCGTCGTC
>Ga0265797_10001819_pt1 | contig 37061 bp, 24 predicted proteins | sample P2T30metagenome_FD_192433 | JGI IMG/M metagenome (GOLD analysis project Ga0265797, IMG submission 192433) | Plant litter microbial communities from East Loma Ridge, Irvine, California - P2 T30 | ecosystem: Environmental > Terrestrial > Plant litter > Unclassified | place: USA: California...
GCGCTCGATGTAAGGCTGGAGGTCCTCGACGAAGTGGACACCCTGGATGGCGGGAGGGTTGCCGTCGAAAGGCTTCTCCTCGACACACCACTCGTAGAACTTCTCGATGAGGACGTTCATGCCAGAACCCTCAGGCTGCACCGGCACAATACGGTCAATAGCCGAGTTGGCGAAGCGAGCCTTGGGAGCGATGTTGGCCTTGGTCTCGTCGGAGAGCTTGCCCTCGATGAAGCCACGGAGAGTGTCAGTGGCACCGATGGCGTTCTCACAAGCAATGACAGCAAGTGGGTTTTTCTCCTTGCGAGCCTCAATGCCCTTGGCGATGGGCTCAGCGATGAACTTGAGGATGTTGGGGCCGACGGCACAAGTGACAACGTCAGCGGTGGCGATCTCGTGGACGACCTCGTCCATGTTGTACTTGGAGTTCAGGGCGCGGTAGTTGTCGATAGTGAACTTCTTCTCGCCATCGTCGCCAATCTCGGTGACTTCGTAGCTCGGGGTCTTTTGGAGAGTCTCAATAAGATTGTCCATGACATCCACGAACACGACCTCGAAACCGGAGTTGTGCAGAAATTCGGCAACAAAGCCACGGCCGATGTTGCCGCCGCCGAAGTGAACGCCCTTCTTGCCGGCCATTTTGGAGTGGCGTGGGGTGTTGATGGTGGTTTGGTGGGGCTGTTAGGAGGATGGTGTTAGCTTGAGAGAACTGTCTGGGAAGATTGAGGTAGTGATTCCGGCACGAGCATTCACTCTGACAGGGATCAAGACTGGGGTGAAGGCGATTAGCAGCTTACCTTTTGTGAAGTGTGAATGAGGCGAAGAGCTCGTGATAGCGTGGACAGAGTGCTATCAGCAGTGAGTAGCCGTGAGCAAGTCTGAGCGTGCGATGGCAGCTAGAGTTCGGAGTGAAGAGTGGTGATTATGTGTGAAGATGAAGAAGTGCGAGTGTGGAAGAAGAATCAAGAAGTGAAGTCAACAACAGGTCAAGAAGAATCACAGATCGGCGTGAGCTGCAGCAAGGAAGGTGGGGGCTTGTTAGAGAGGTCCATCGTGCCTGCCATACACAACATCACGTCACAGGCCGGCGAGACGCCCTGCGGGGTTCCTGGACCGGGGCATCATTACACGCATGCGCGTGGTGGAACAGCTCCAGACATCGGACCATATCACATTCACTGGGCACCTAAACCGTATGCAGGCGAAGCGGTCCGACTGCGATCTGGTGGCGCTGTGCCGTCGCACTGAATGGATGGCATGGAGGTACAAGCGCCTAAGTAGCCCTCCATAGCTGTATACCAAGTTACAAGATGCGCAGCAGCAGTGGTAGCAAGATGCATATGCCCGCCGCCCGCACTTCTGCATCCTGCACGCATGGGCGTATGGGCGCTCGGCGACGGCCGGACCGCAGGGCCAGAAACAGATGACACCCATGGGACCATGATGACCATCGCAAACGCAAGCCCCATCATCATCACGAATCCGCAGCACGCTCCAGCCTTTCTCCGCTCCGTGCCCCCGAAAGCACCAGAAATCACTCGCGCCTACGGCCTACCTGAATCTATGCAACTGATAGGCATCGCGCGATCGTATACCACGCGGGCGAGCGATTATTCTCGCAAGCAAACGAGCCTCCGTAGGGCCAGCCTAAGAAGCACCCTAGGCTGATATCGCGAGCTTCGCTATTGCATGAGAGATATCGCAACAGCGCGCCGTCTGACTCATCCCATCTCCGTTCGTTCTTCATATGCCTCTCCGCTCCACTCCGCTCGGGAAGAAACGTGCCAGCTTCGGTTCGTCGTCGTTCGTTTGCTCATGTCGACATCCGTGAAGACAGTAGCGGAAAGGTGGGCGTTGGGCGTTCATGCAACGCCGTTTTAGTGCAATCCTTGCTCTCTCTCCATCAGGTCGTTCTCGCCCACGGGGAAAATCCACAATTCTCTCCACGAGGTTTTCGGCAGTATGCTCGGTGTAATTGCTTGCACTGTTGGATCAAGACCTTAGGAGTGGTAGTGAAAGTCACCAGCTTGGGATTTACCATTCGTCTACAGACTGCCGCTTCAAACATTCCAGAAAAATTGCATGATGGTGTCTTAATAAAAAATCGAGTGAAGTGCAGCTCTCTTGATCTACGCTGCCCAAAATCTGATAGAATTGATATACCTTCTTTGGAAAGCATATTTCTAGCAGTGGCTGTCCTGTTAGCGTCTCTCACAGGACCCATACATCCGAGACACATTTATCAGCGATGAGATTAGCATGTGGTAGTTGTGAAGTGGATACGATATAGCTTTCATTACTTTTCGAAATTACAGTTTGCATTATAAGAAAAAACATTACTACCAGAAAGGAAAAGAACAAGAAAAAAGGTCACTCCTAGAACTCTCGCAGCCAGGCCGCACACCGTCCAAACCAAATCGACTGGGTATTCTCCAAAAACCGAACCACAACACAAATAGAAACTAAAAACACACATCATCGTCGCTCGCTCCCATCTAGCCACTTCTTCCCTCCGTTCTTTTTTGTCCTCCCACCTCTCCAAAAAGGACTACATCCCTCTAGGCGTGAATGGCCTGCTGGACGTGAGGGTATACCTTGACCATGTTCTGGTACAACTGCGGGTGCTCGCGCATCATGACTTCAGGATCCCACGCGGCAGCCACAAAGATGGTCTCGATACCGCTCTGCAGAGGTGTGGTGAAGCAGTTGGTGATTTGAAGACCGATGAGGAAAGCGTAGGCGACGACGACGGGGGTGAAAGCACCGTCGGAATTGTAACCGGGGTTGGTGAAGACGAGGTAGAGGTAGGCGAGGCTGTTCAGGGAAGAGATTGTTAGCTGTGTTACGATGTTCATGATGAGGGGTGAGGGCAACTTACAAGGCACAGATGTATGCGACAAAGGTCGAGCCCATGGTGAAGACGGGACCGGTCAGGCACTCGTTCACCAGCGCGTCCATTCCACGGTCCTTAATCATGGTCCAAGTGGCCTTTGCGCTCTGGATGTAGCTCTTGCCGTACAGCGCCATGTAGCTGAAGGCATAGCGGTTAATGAACTGCACGGCCCATTCCAAGATTCCAATCAGGCATCCCAGAATGCAGAAGCCAATCTGGCCAACGAGGTTGCCATCACCAGCTGCCTGGTTTTTGGCTACGGAGCAAAGCTGGCGCAGGAACTGAATGATGGCGACGATGAGAGAGCCGAAGGAGATGCTGCCGAAGCTGTAGGTGAGGGCGCGGCGAGCGGCACCGCGAGTGGCACCCTTGGCTGGGTTGTTAGGGCTGAAGTACCATGCGCCGAAGACACCAGAGATGATGACATGCGTGGCATTCTTGATCCATTCGGTGATCCAGTAGGCGGCGAAGGTGATGAAAACGAGCAGGCCAATGACCTTTCCTGAGCTACAGCCTCCCGCACCTTGACTGCACGCTGGGTTGTTTCCTGGTTCATATTTGACGTAGACTGCTACCATCGTCACCGAGAACCATGCGCCAAACGCTGCCGCCATGAGACCGCTGAGGAATGAGATGAGGTAGACGTGGCCGTAGTTTTTGGAAACATCAATTGCCGTCTGCAGCATCAAAACCGAGAAAGGAATCCTTGGGATCCAGGAAATGAAGCAGATGACGGTAAAAATGCCGAAAATCAGGAACACGATGCCGCCGCTCCAGTATTTCCTGGAAAGCATGTAGATGGCGGTGACGAAGCAAGAGATGATGTTGAGAATTCCCGTGATCCAGATGAACTGCTTGGTGAACTCTATTCGATCGTCAGTACACACATATCAAGTGTCAGTGCGTGAGATGATTATCACTTACTGCGCGCCAGCCAAACATATCCATAGCCCAATACCAGAGCAACACCCAGACAGAACATGAAGAGCACGATGGTGTTCGTGGTCAAGCCAAACTGGTTGTTCGAGTCGTAAATGCCACCACCATTGAAACCCTTGGTCGCAGCGTAGCCTTGGATCGAGATGGCGCTGACGGCAACATAGCCAGCGCAAACAAGAATGAACAGGATTCCTGCCCAGAGGTCATTCCACTTGGGCTTCTCGATCTTGAACGCCTCTTCGAACTGCGGCTTCTGGTCTCCATTGTATTGCTGGCCGTAGTTGGGAGGCGGGGGCATACCACCGCCATAGTGCTGTTGCTGAGGCGGTGGTCCTGATGGAGGCCCGTATCCATTTTGCTGGGGAGCGCCGTATCCGTATCCTTGTTGCTGAGGAGGAGGCTGGTTCATCTGGTATCCATTGTTGCCGCCGTAATAATTCGACGCTTCGCCTTGGTTCGCCATGGCTGTCGCGAGGGGTCTATCTGTTTGCGCGGAACAGATGTACGCTTTATTGATGCGAGCCGGAGGTGGTGATAGCGCGATACGCGATGCGCCTTGCGATCAATGGGTTCTCAAGAGTGCGATGCGCGCGCGGCGAGAAAGTCGGGTCGCAAACAGCAAAGGCGAGGTCGCAGCGGGTAAACAAGAAGATTGCGACACAGACACAGAAACAAGGTGAAAGCTACGACAGCTCCTCTGTGCGCAATCGCCGTTGGGCGAGGCACAACCTAAGCTGCCAACCCGTGCCGCCCAGGGCATCATCACACACAGCTCGGCCGCTCTTTTGTCGCTGGAAACTCAACTCCCGTCATGAGACATGAAAGATGTCGATCCGCACGCGTTGATTCGCCAGCCCGACGATCGCAAGGCAAAAGCACAGGTCGAGCGTTGCCGTCTTGGTGGGCCAAATCTCGGCAGGGACGGGCAGGGCGGACATCATCCTGCTGTAAGGCTGCGATTTCGCTTTTCCAAGAGATGGGAGAGGCTATCGTGCTGGGCATATCTATATCATCATATTCCGCCTTACGCGCACGCCAAGCTGTCATGCTACTCACAGAGTACAACTGGGCAGGTACGTGGAGGTATACTGCTCTTCATTTTCGACCGGACAAGTGCGAGCCGTAAACACATGCTACTGCTGCATTCGCACAAGGGTCAGGGGCGAAGGCACCTTGTTTTAATCCCCCACGAAGGCGTGGCCTAGGCCCTGCCATCTTTGCTCGTTATTCCACATCAATGACAAATTTTACACACAGCTGAAAACATAATATACGATTCCATTGATCGATCCTGAAGGGCATTATCACGCACACGATAAGGTAAAACCTCCCAATACATGTAGTGAGAAGGATAGCACACAATCTCGTGACGCTCTAGCTTGCCTATATATCGAGCCTTTCCATCGAGACGACTGTTGAAAGGTAAGGCATCTCGTACGCAGACTCAAGGTGCCGGTGTTCGTTGCTTCTCGCTGCCCGAAGAAATAAACGCAGTGCAGCGATGGTGATAGTGGACAGTGACAGCTCTTAATAGTTTGAAGAGAGGAGAGGATATCATACATATTCCACTTGCAAATCTGCAAGTCAGATCAAGAGGTATAAACTTAAAACACCAATGCTGCGCCACCCAAAGCTACCAAATGTGTACTTCGCCTTTTGCCTTCCCCGGTTGCGTCCTGAACGCCCTACCACAACACTCCCAACGTATATAACTCTTTCATAAGTAAGGACGAGCGGTGTGATAAAAACAGAGTTGAAGGACTCCCTCACCAAGCCGAACGGGCGAGTGTGAGGGTAGAGTATAGATACATGGAGCGCATAATGCGCTACGTTATAAAAGTACAGCGTGGGTGTGCGCTTTTTGGGGGGTGGTGGTATGCAAAAACAAACGCTGGAGATATAATGACACAAAACAACAAACAGTCAAGGTATCAAGCTAGAAAGCATTAGACAGTTTAAGGCTTCTTCTCGCCCTCACCGTCCTGCTTCTGCTCGCCCTGCTGCTGCTGCTCGGAAGAGTTGGCCTCGGCCTTGGCCTTGTGCATCTTGTCGAAGAGGGTCAAGCTGGCCTGCTGGAGCTCGTCGGTCTTGGTCTTCATCTCCTCAGCGGAAACCTCGCCCTCGCCAGCCTGGCTCTTGGCGATCAGCTCACGGAGAGAGGTGATCTTCTCCCGGATGGCCTCAGCCTCGGTCTTGTCAATGCGGTCCTCGAACTCCTTAAGAGCCTTCTCGGTGTCGTTGGTGACAGAGTCGGAGCGGTTGGCGGCCTCAATGGCGGCCTTGCGGTCCTTGTCCTGGCCGGCGTACTTCTCGGCGTCGTTGACCATGCCCTGGATCTCCTCCTCGCTCAAACCGGAGCCGGAGGCGATGGTGATGGACTGGTCCTTGTTGGTGGACTTGTCCTTGGCACCAATGTGGATGATGGAGTCGGCGTCAATGTCGAAGGTGACCTCGATCTGGGGGACACCACGGTGGGCAGGGGGAATGCCGACAAGCTGGAAGTTGCCGAGGAGCTTGTTGTCGCGGACAAGCTCACGCTCACCCTGGTAGACCTTGATCTCGACAGCGGACTGGAAGTCGGCAGCGGTAGAGAAGGTCTGGGACTTCTTGGTGGGGATAGTGGTGTTGCGGTTGATCAGGCGGGTGAAGACACCACCGAGGGTCTCAATACCGAGAGACAGAGGGGTGACATCGAGGAGGAGGAGGTCAGTGACCTGGCCAGAAAGGACACCACCCTGGATGGCGGCACCAATGGCGACAGCCTCGTCAGGGTTGACGGACTTGGCGGGGTCGCGGCCGAAGATGCTCTTGACGGTCTCGGTGACCTTGGGCATACGGGTCATGCCACCAACAAGGATGACGTCCTGGATGTCCTTGGACTGGAGGTTGGCGTCCTTGAGAGCCTTGCGGACGGGGTCAACAGTCCTGGAAACAAGGGGCTCAACGAGACCCTCGAGCTGGGCGCGGGTCATCTTGGTGTTGATGTGCTTGGGGCCAGAGGCGTCGGCAGTGATGAAGGGAAGGTTGATGTCGGTCTGGAGGGAAGAAGACAGCTCAATCTTGGCCTTCTCAGCAGCCTCACGGATACGCTGGATAGCCATGCGGTCGCCAGAGAGGTCAATGCCCTGCTCGGTCTTGAACTGCTTGACGAGGTGACGGACAAGGGTAATATCGAAGTCCTCACCACCAAGGTGGGTGTCACCGTTGGTGGACTTGACCTCGAACACACCGCTGGAGATCTCGAGGATAGAGATATCGAAAGTACCTCCACCAAGATCGTAGACAGCGACAACGCGGTCGTCCTTCTCAAGACCGTAGGCGAGAGCGGCGGCGGTAGGCTCGTTGATCACACGCATGACGTTAAGACCGGAAATCTGACCGGCGTCCTTGGTGGCCTGACGCTGCTGGTCGTTGAAGTAGGCAGGAACAGTGACAACGGCGTTCTTCAGGGGCTTGCCAACGAAGGCCTCAGCGGTCTCCTTCATCTTTCCGAGGACGAAACCACCGATCTGAGAGGGAGAGTACTTCTGGCCCTGAGCCTCGAGCCATGCGTCGCCGTTGGTGTGCTGGACGATCTTGTAGGGAACCTGCTGGATATCGCGCTGGACCTCAGCGTCGGAGAACTTACGACCGATCAGACGCTTGGTGGCGAAGAGGGTGTTCTCGGGGTTGACGACGGCCTGACGCTTGGCGGCAATACCGACAAGACGCTCGCCCTCCTTGGTGAAACCGACGACGGAAGGGGTTGTGCGGGCACCTGATGTACTGTTAGCCTCTAATTTCATCGCATCTTCTCGATTGCGCGCGTATCCATACCTTCTGAGTTCTCGATGATTCTGGGGTTCATGCCCTCCATGAGCGCGACAGCGGAGTTGGTGGTTCCAAGATCGATACCGATCACGGGGCCCTTGACCTTCTCATCGCTGTCGATCTTCTCAGAGTATGACCTCCTGAATGATGAGTTGATGGGGGCTCTGTATGCGGAAGAACGAAGGGTGGAGGTGGCGCGCGGCGCAGCCTGTTGATGATGGGTTAGCGATGACGCGAAGGCAGATTTTGTGATGCGACTCGATGACTTACGTTGCGCATGAATCTGGAGGACAGCATATTGAAGGGCAACTGCTGAAGAAAGGAATACAAATACAGTGACCGGCTCACAATAAATGAAATGGGTATTGGAGATGGAGAGGGTGATTAAGGGGTGGTGTAGATGGAGGATGAGTTGATGGAAGAGACGCGGAAAAGTTCTCAGGGAGTACATGTATGGTTGCCAACCAGACAGGTGCTGGTCCGTGCTAAGCCGAATGCGCTTGCTTCGAGAAGCTGCCATTTTGATGTCCGCAATTCTCCGAGTATATATTTGTGTGGCAACAAATGGAGGATGATTTCAATATCTACCAACAATTCTGGATGCAACTGATGACTTCGACGACTTCACATCCATATGTGAGCTTTCGTGATGCGGTGATTGGGAGTGGCGACACCGCTACGAGTACTGAATCATCACTCGTTCATTTCCGAGCGTGAGATGACATGCACTTCCGAGGCAGGCATTCACCTGTGTGCGGTTATTGCTTGATTTCAAGTGATGCCTCATACGCTCTAGAGCCGCCATCTTGTCGGCTCATTCACTTCAATGCTACCACTTTTTGTTCAGACGGAACGGTGAACCTATAGCTGTCACGTGCTCAAAGCACTCTAGGTTCAAACTCTGCATTGATCACTCAGCGGCAGAGTGGGCAGTACTCACTTTGAAGTTAGATCGCGATGCCTGGTTATAATAATGCAGCACGCCAGGTCTTCGAGATAGAGAATCAGCTCGTCACTGACATTGCTGGTGGTGGTATGTTTCCTTGTACCGATGTTGGTCAGCGAGAATGATTTGTCTTGCGATGCAAGATACTGCCCTGTTTGTGGTTAGTTCGAAGACCACAATTGCTGTCTCTCTCTCTCTCTCTCAGTTTGCATAAAACGAGAAGTGGGTTGCAATATCCCATACGCAGGCGGAAAGAGAGCCATACATCTGAGCTAATAATTAGCGATGATCTCGAAGATGAATGTATCGTCCATGTCTTTTACTACTTAGTGGCTACATGTATAGAAATGAACATAAACGCATGCATACATGTCACATCGCAAGGTTGGATCTAACCCTAAACCCTAGGCTCACACATCAATGTAAATGTCGATTGCTATGATTTGTTCTTTTGCTCCCGTTACATTGGTGGGATCGAGACGCAGCCCCTAGCATGACTTGTGCAGGTCTTGTAGCTCTTGTTTCGGAGGTGACATGTATAGTCTCGTATAGTTGTTACTGTTGCCAATGTTTTCTGGTTGCACAAGCTCGTGAAAGCACAAGCAATATTGCTAGTACATTGCGCAAATATGTATCAAGTTTTAGACGTTTTCATAGTCTATTGGAACATTTGAATCGCATTTACAGTGAATATTCCTGTGATGAACCATTGATATAACACATACCTTATCATTATCGACGACAAGATCAGTCCATCAAATCTTATCAACTCCAGTCTGATCAGCGCGCAGCACAGCCTCTCGAGCTTCAAGCGTCATCGTAACCAACAAAGCCGGAGCACGCTAAACCAAACCCCGGCCACCTCGTGATCGTGATGGCAACGTCTAAGCGCCAGCCGAGCCAACATACGCCACTCTCTCAAGCACACCGTACGACCTCCACTGAAAGACTCCACACATCCAAACACTCACCAAGATGAAACTCCTTACGATTGCCTCCGCGATCCTCGCGACTGCATCTGCCAGCTCCCTGTTCGGCGGCCCCGAGGTCACCTTCGACGACTCGCTTTCCGTTCCTGGCAAGAACCCGCTGAACCACTGCGATAACCCCCAAGATGACATCCTCGAACTGAAGAGCGTCGACCTGAACCCCAACCCACCCAAGGCGTAAGTTTCTGAGTCTGCGCAACATGTGTAAACGCATGCGCTAACCCAAACACATAGCGGCCAAACCCTCAGCATCGTCGCCCGCGGTGACCTCTCGGAAGATATCGAAGATGGCGCCAAGGTGCACCTGCAAGTCAAGTACGGCCTGATCACCATCATCAGGCAGACCGCCGACCTCTGCAGCCAGGTCAAGAATGTCGACCTCGAGTGCCCGCTCAAGAAGGGCGAGCTCGCCTTGACCAAGGACGTCGAGCTCCCGAAGCAGATCCCGAACGGAAAGTACACCGTCCTCGCAGACGTGGTCACCAAGGACGACAAGAAGGTCACCTGCTTGACTGCGACCGTTGAGTTCCACAAGGACGGCACCGTCCAGGTGCACAGCAAGAAGGGCAGCAACAACAAGCAGGACATCTAGATCACTAGGCGCAAGCTACATTACGAGATACTTTCACTTCGAGCATGACTGAAGCATTCAGTTTTAGCGTTGTTATTATCTGGCGCATGGATGAGGGTGTGTATGTGCAGAGAATGGATGGCTTGGTTGTCGGCGAGGTAATGTCTCGCTGTCCATACTAGGCACTCTGCGCATTTGGGTATCCTGTCTATACTGCCAACCAGCATTCTCTTGTCATTGTCCTCCACCAGTAATTATGCTTGGATGCTCGTGTTTGTATCCTCGTCGTGTAATAACAATCGCACTGCAAATACACTCTGATGTTCCAATCGACTTTGTTTCCATTCCTTCACCGCTTCTATTCGCCGAACAGCTTCCTCACTCTCTTCATGACACTGTCCTTCTCGGGGTCGTACGGGTGGTCCTTGGAAGGAATCTCGAGCAAGCTTGGGAATGCCTCGTTGTACTGGTCGACGCGGGGTCTTATGCGCTCGGCGATCTGCATGCCGTGTTAGCATGTCTTCGTCCTCTGTTCACAGACCGTCGCATGGTATTTCGCAACCACAGCAAAGAAGCCACGTACGTGTTGGTTGATCAGCACGATCGCAATGTCCTTCCTCTGCTTGGTGAACTGGTCGAATGCTTCCTCGATAGCGGCTTGCTCCGTTTTGGCATCGACGACAAGGTAGTTCTTCTGCGAGTCTGGAGCTTCGGTGACATGCTACGAAGTACATCAGTCTCCATGAGCATCTTCATATCATAAGCGCAAGTGGTAACCTACGCCAACACCAGCCAGCAAGATACCGGTCACTGTGTCCTATGCTGTGTTAGCAGGTTGAGCGCATTCTGGTACTCAGACAGGCGAGTACAAACCTCATCTCCGATCACCGCCAGGAATTGTCGATCTTTGTACGCTGACTGAGGCAACGCCATGATTGCTGTATGCACAAGATGTGGTGCTTGAGGTTGCCTGACGTATGGCTGGCACAGCACTGCTGTGGTGGTAGCTGCTCCAGACCCGGAGATCAGTCGGCTTCTCGGGAGCGGCGCACGCAGCAAGTCGGCTTGAAGAAGCAACGAAATGCTTCTTTTGAAGAGAGAGCATTCGACATATTCAGATGATATCTTCAAACACTACCTCTCGGTGGTGTTGTCTCTTCTATCAGATCATCTGAATGTATCTGTGAGAAGATCCAGTGGACAGTTTCTAAGACCTCTCTTCAGACGTGCTCGTCGGCTTGACCGCCACTGCTCGAACAACAAGTCGATACGACTGCTCTTCCTAAGAAGGATTCCGTGCTGTCGTTCAAAGTTGCCGTTACTTCGACGGGGCCATATATGCTGTCTGATATAGGTGGAGTATAGCATACTAAGCATTTAAACGCAGCCATGATCGACCATCTTACAGCCATATTTGGTCAACAAGTAGAAGATGCTTCAGAAGGTAAGACCACGAACATCAATGATCGATTATAGCTTAGCCCTGACAAAGTATGCAGAAACATTTGATCTCTTCGCTCAGCCTCCGAACTCCGGTGATCTGGGAATGATAGATCCCAAGGCTGCGTCCATCGACCTCACCATTCAAGGTCGTGACTTTACTCTCACCCAATCGCCAGGCTTGCTCCAGTCCAATCGCGAGGGAGGCACTACAGGCGCCGCAATCTGGGCAACATCGGTCCGGTTTGCCCAATGGATCTCATCGCCTGACAATATCCTGTTCAAGCACGGTCTCCTAGGTGCATCGAGCGGTGTACTTGAGCTTGGATCTGGCATCTCTGGCCTCGTGGGCTGTGTCCTCGCGCCTCAAGTCCAGCATGTCATTCTGACAGATCAACAATACACCCTCAAGTTATTGAAAGATAACGTAAACGCCAACGTAACTGCGAATACTAGCAAAGGCAAAGGTCGTACGAAACGAACCAACCAGGACCACTCAGGCGCCAACATCGCCGTTGAATCTTTGGATTGGGAGACAGACGCCATTGCACCATTCCTCGCTGACAATGGCCTGACGACTGGTGCTGACGTCGTACTGGCTTGCGATTGCATCTACAACTACGCTCTGATTGAGCCCTTCACACAGGCTTGTGCCGATGTATGCCGAGTCCGGCAACAGAGTTCCGAGACCGACGAATCGACGCCGACCATATGCGTTGTCGCGCAGCATCTGCGTCAGCCCGATGTGTTTGAGGAGTGGGCTGAGGTCTGGATGCGCAAGTTTCACACCTGGAGAATACCCACCGAGATGCTCGGTGAGGCTCTTGGTGAAGGCAGTGGCTTTGCTGTGCATGTCGGAGTCTTGAAGTGAGCATGGCAGAGGTCCATTCTTCGCTAGGCGAAGCGCTTGCCTTAGCTTGAAGGTACGTCTTATATTCGTTCTATCACCCAAAGCCAGCGCATCCCGCACCATCTCTTATGATTGAGAACCATTGAAAAGTAAATCCTACATCTGTGAAGGTACTATCAAAGGCCTGTCTGACACCATTTAAAACATTGCCATTCAAGAACACATGACCATTGTCGGAGCCCAAGCTGACGAAGCCTACACACAGTGTCTGTCACGATGAACCTACTGCAATAAGACCTTCCGCTATACTAATCAGCCCACACAACTCCATCCACCACACCATGTCGTCACGATGGAGTTTCGAAGTCAACGTCTGCGATTAATTCGCGACATATTCGCCCACTTGCGATAATCGGACTGTCTTCGGCTGCCAAGTCGGTGTTCCTCCAATGGAGCAACAGTTGCGAAGCCGGCCGCACAAGTACCACGCTTCGGTGCCGCCAATGGACACATGCATACCCGTCTGCAGTCCACGCAAAGATGAGCAAATAGAGTTGAAACGACAGGTGCAATGTAACCACGGATCCATTCTAGCGTGAGGCGAAGTGCTTTTCATCTTGCATCCCCAGTGCATAGCGTTCTCACATGCTATGGGCCCACAGATTTACTTCTTCCCGTGGCTGCCTTCAAAACAGTGGGCGCGGCGCCTTTATTGACGTACGCATATGTGGAGGCGGAGAGCTTCTCGTTTACGAGCATATATGATGTTCTGGCGCCGCTTAAGGGTGGATTCGAGTTGCTACCCTGGCGACCGAGGACGAATCCACCCACGTGCATACAAGTCGGCCAACTCGTGACCTGCATTGGGTTCACGACCGGTGCGAACAGCTGTTGTGTGGGGCGTTTTCCTTGCTACTTGTCAATGTCGTGCAGAGAACGTGTTCGTGATTAAGATAAATTGTGGATTAGATGTACATATGACATAGGCCAACAACAAACGTGAGATATAACAATACGAACTTCGCACGCCGTGTGGTGGCAGAGCTGAGCTATCGTACATCCTTGCCTGGGCACGCCACGGCTCACGTCGCATATAAGTTAAGGCATCAATCAGCCCTCCAATCCTTGAGGTGAGGCTCGATCCCTGCAGCATCATTCAGCCACGCTTCGTGTCACCAGTCTACTTGTGGATCAACCACTAGTCCTGCGGCCCAACAGCCGGCTATAGAACGGCGCAACTCAGAAGGCTGGCGTAAGGTGAGAGTGTGCCGTGTTGGATGCAGTGCTGAGCCCGTTCTTTGCTTCCTAGTTCCTTCGCTAAGCGAATGGCGATTATGAGGTAGGAGCAGGTAGATAATGGATTAGGTACATAGAGCCTTGCTATTCATCCAAGTAAGCGGCGTGCATGTGCATGAGGACGAACGCTGCGCTCCGCAATCACCCTACACACAGACACACATCACTCCCTCTTACGTCCTTCAGCGTCCCACTCCAACCTCACCTGTGTGCTCTCCACATGTCAGCGGTCCCTCTGATCGTCTGAGGCCATCCTTGCGCCCGTTCGCACGCCGCTGTTGTGTCTGCCAGGCTTTGGCCTCGTGCGGGAACTTCATTGGACACCGTAACGCAGCAAGCGCCAAACCGGCCCACCTCCGAACGCGAAACCCAGCCAGGCAGGCTGTTGGTGAGGGCTGCTATCCGCGAGTCACGTGTAGCACACCATCAACAGGTCCTGACTGCATCTCCCTATTGTTGCACATACCGCTGCGCCAGGCGACCGCAAATACAGCCCATTTCTATACCTGGCGCGCACTGCTTATGGATCCCTGCGTCTCCCGTTGTGCAACAAACCAGCCTCGCGTACCACCCTAACAGCGCCCGGACGAGAACCACTGCATCCATCCCCAGCTATTGCATCACCCGATCATATGGCACTCTAGCTGGTCTACATACGAGCCCTGCAATAACACTGTTGCTGTACCCTTGTACACGCTTCGCTGGCTCTGTGAGTGGCCGTTGCGCATCCTGTCGCATCGATGCCTCAACTCCCATTCGCCAGACACGCTCAGTTGGAAGCCGAGGACGATATGGTCGCAGTTGAACCACTAACTGCGCCTATTACTGGAGCCGCACCGCAGAAGTTACCGAGGAGACAGTCAATACTCAACTCACTTAAGAAGGGCTTGAGGAGGAATCATGACTTGCCAGAGGTCACAGCAATATCAATACCAGACAAGCAAGAGGGAGGACCGCCTTTGTTGAGACGACGCTCAAGTAACCCAGAGCTCAGGCCGAAGGTGTCAAGACGAGCCATCGCGAGTTTGCCGAGGCAACAGACGTTGAAGAGAAGTGAGAGTGAGAAGAGAGGGAAGCTCTTGGAGGTTCCGTCAGGAGACTTTGAGAAGAGACAAGATGGTGTTGCGCAAAAGCGAGGATGGAGCGCGGGTGCTTTCAGGAGGCAAAGGTCGCCAAGACCTGGACCTATACCTTCAGCATCTGCACCGGAGGTCTCAGCACAAGGATCAAACGAACCCTACGGCACAATAGCCACACAACTCTCACAGAACGACAACACACAACAAAGTGGCTCAGCACCCAGCGACATGTCCTCGCATGGATACTTTGATCGCAGGCACGAGTCAACGAGCGACGCGGATGCGACAGAATACGACCATAACGAAGCAGATGAGACAAACGACCCGGCGGCTCTGCAGGCAGAGTACGCTCGCCGATGGATATTGAACTTGAGCATGTCTTTCCGCGACAAGTCAGAACGCGAGAAGTTCTTCGTTACGTACGCAGAAACACCCACCAAATGGCGGCGTCTGACAATATCGTTGGATTACCGCACAGCACCTCCAGGCTCATTAGAAGCAGACCTCAAGAGCCTGCATTACCAGCGAGACAAAAGTTTTCGCGTCTTCGAAGCTATCAGAGAAAGCCTCGACGACATCCAATACTACGAAACCGTGACCAACCTGAAGCTGGAAACCACAGAAGAAGATTGCCAGCTGCACATCCATGTACGCGAAGATGCGAACGAGATTGTGCAGTTCCCTGCTGCTTCACTCATGGATCATGTGCGTTGCCCACGCTACCGTGAAAGTGAAGTCGAGTTTGATTCACATCTCTCAGGCTTTGTTTACAAGGTCCGAGCCGATGGACAACTACTTATCAAGAAAGAGATACCCGGTCCCGATACCGTGGACGAATTCCTCTACGAAGTCAATGCCCTGGATGCGTTGTATGGTGCCAACAGTGTTATTCAGCTTCGTGGCCTGATCACAGATGAAGATGGGTCCATTGTGAAAGGCTTGCTGATTTCCTACGCGTCGCGTGGCGCGCTTGTGGATACGATTTACGACTTTGGCGGTGAGCTACCTTGGCACAAGCGGGAGAAATGGGCCCGCCAAATTGTTGAGGGCCTATCCAATATTCACGAAGCAGGTTATGTGCAGGGCGACTTTACCTTGTCTAACATCGTTATCGACGATGACGAAAATGCTCAGATCATCGACATCAACCGCCGTGGCTGTCCAGTCGGCTGGGAGCCTCCTGAGTTGAGCAAACTGATTGAATCTGGCCAGCGAATCGCCATGCATATCAGCGTGAAGACTGATCTCTTCCAGCTTGGAATGGTGTTGTGGGCACTTGCTGCCGAGTGCGATGAGCCCGAACGCTCACGACCTCTGGTCCCACTCGGGTCAGAGTTCCCCAACTACTACTGCCAGATCGTCGATTCATGTCTCGAGGCCCATCCTCAAGGCAGGAAGTCAGCTTTACAACTTCTCGCCAAGTTCCCCCGGGACGCTGGGCGTCCACCAAGTCAGCGCCCAAGTGTAGATTTCAGCTTACAACCACACATCCTAGGTGGAGATCTGAAGGCCTCCGACCCGAGTGTTGCAACCTCTCACCGCTCCGACAAGGAGTACATTGATCCAAACATGGCTGTGACTCTCGACGAAGTTCAACGCCAACGTCAACGCCGCGTTGATTCTGCGAAGGCGGGTTTCACCGATCAAGTGACATATCTTGACCCCAACTCAAATCCAGCAAGCACGAGCTACCAGTTCGAAAGCAATGGAAGCTGGGTTATAGGTCAGAGCCGGGGCCGCAGCCCAGTCTCGAGTAGAAGAAGGCGCAGCTCTCCATATGGTCGCACAGCCACTAGCGTCACCAGTCTATCATTGTCGCCCGATCGCCGCTCTGGCAGGAGTGCGAAGGTGTACTGTGACGATCTCGAAGATGAGCCATCATCATACCCTGCGCAGCTGGACGAACGTGATTTGACATCTGAGCCAGAAAGCCGCTCTCCGCGGTGCCCCACGCCTCCTACCAACAGGCGCATCACGAGATTGCGGCGTGATCAGTCGCCAGAGTTCAGACCGCCCATGCATCAGGATTCTGGCTTTGATGAACAGATGATTCACGACCTCCACCTGGAAGATGAGTCCGAGTCTTCTGACAAGTCTACAGAATCTGAAGGCGAGATGGATTCCGAGGACGAGATGCCACAGCTGCGGCCCATGGGCACGCGAGCTAAGCAGTCCAATGCAGCGCCTGCGGCTGCGAATAGGTCCATTGTCAGATGAGCGTTGGGAGCATTTCAAGAGTTGAAAACCTTGTTGATTGTGACCAGGCGGGTACTAGGGATGATACCAAATTGCTCTGCGAGCATCACAACTCTCGGAAACGGTGGGCACTGCGTGCCACTCCCGGCGGTATGTGTTTGGAAGTTTTCGAGAACGGAACACGCCATTACTGCCATAACTAGAGACGCCCTCCATGGGCAAACTCGCGCTACGAGCAAGAGAAGTTTTTGCCGTGGAAGCAAATACGCGTGCAGCGATGGGCGACGATAATGCTCGTCTTTCTGCAACCCTTTGCCGGTGAAGACGCGAAGGAACGATCATGATGACACGATAATGAATTAGGCTGGGAGAAGGGGTGGAGCTCAGGCGTTGGCTCCTGGCTGGTTGGAAGGAGTGAACCGGTTTATACGGAGAGGGCATGATTAGGTCGTACCCCATATATCACTCTTTCGGTAGTCATGAACACGTGCTACAATGATGAATACATACCCACCTACATGAACCCTGAAACGCCGCCTTCGTGTTGTGTTGGATTTCTGCTGTCTACACCAAGGTAGGGCTCTAACTTCTGACTCTCAGTGATGTTAATGAATCAACGTACTCGATTGCTATATATTGTCTTCAATTTACGGCACACACGTAAATATTAAGCCGTGTATTTGGGCTACGAAGGATAATTTCGGCCATATTCGGCTGAAGCTCGTACCATGACGCGCTTCCAATAAACAAAGTGACGATTTGCTTTGACAACCACAACTTTCACTAGCGACGCAAATAATGCTGCCCGTCAGCGCGAGAACTTGATCAAACCGGACCGTGGATGCGTTTGGAGATGAAACACCACCCACATTAATAATAGTATGCCAACCCTCGTGCGCCGCCGCCCGCTCCTCGAGCGCATCCAAGCATACCTCGACCCTGGCGACTTTCTGCTATGGCTCTCCGAAGAGCTGAACGACGATGCGCATGAGGATTTCCTGAACAGTTGGGCGACACCGATTGGGGTTGCGCTCAACTTCCTGTTCATTCTAGCCAGAGGCTCGAGCAACCCGGGGGATTCAAGAGGGAGTGATGATGTATTTGGGGATACCGATGGAAAGAGAGGAAGCGGATGGTTTGCGTGGCTCGTGAGTATACCAGAACGCGTATCGCTCTATAGCAGTCGGTACAACGCTAACGGAGATATTGCAGGCGACCTTCCTCGTACACACCTTGACAATTGTATGCTGCCTCAACACCTTCTACACTTTCTTCCGCAAGCGACACTACCGTCTTTTCGAACAACCTGTCGATCTTCCGCCTAACACACCTTCGGCGCAGCGCGTTCGTGTTGACAGCTCGCCGGCATCTTCATCACCATTGAGTTACGTCAAGAAGACTTTCGCTGCAGCGACGGCTTCGTCTCGTGCATACCCGGACCCGGAGAGGGAGGTTTGGGAGGTTTCTGTTTGGGACCCGAAGCCTTTCCACTTGACCACGTTCACGCTTTTCTCACCAGGACACGTTCTGCTTTACTATGCGCTGCTCCCGACAGCACCTTTGGATCCTAGGCCTTCAGTCACGGTTGTGTTGGCAGTCCTCTTCGGAACGGTCCTGTCTCTCCAGCTGGGCTTCATGAAGACATCTTTCGTGCAGCAAGCGAAGGACTCTGCTCTCATTCACGGCGAGGTCATGAATGAGTATGACACTAAATTCGTCCACCCATTCCTTACACGACCTGTCCGTGACGTCGGCACCCAGTCTCGCGAAAGCTCTTTGACACCCCGAGGGACCAAGGTTCGCGAGGTTGACCTTTACACACCCACAACTCTGATCAACAGAGGCTTCAAAACAAACCCAAACCCAAACTACAGCGGTCAGTACGATCCAGACGACCTTGCTCACAAGCCAGAGCCACGTCGTGAATCGAGCCACGGCCTGCCTCGGAGCGCTACTACACCTGCTCTCGCCACGCCAAAGAATTACGTCAGCAGCTACACACAGTTATCGACCGCACAGTCTTCGTCTGACTACTCGTCTCCCCTCAAGCCGCGCCATGAGCGACCTCGTGAGTCTATCGTCCCTAGGGGCGATGGAGGAAGTATGGGTGTTCACAGCCACGCCAACAGCCCGTTAAGGAAGGCTACGAGTAGCAGCTATCTTAGGAACGATGATGCTGTCAGACGGGTGGGAAGTCCGTTGAAACGTATGAGTACTCCTGGTGGAGGTGAGACCATGAGAGATGAGAGGCGGAGACAGACTGGTAGATTCTAGTGTACGATAAGTGTATTCTACCACGATCTAAATATGACCATGATACGACATATTTGTAATGCTAATGCGCCATGCCCCAAATACTGCCGACTTAAGTAGAGCCACGCCAAAATCTGTCTCGAAATCACAAGAGTCCAATTGTATCCCAGAAACACATTCTCACTCCTTTGCTCCACGTTTACGTTTTCGTGAGGGCCCAAGCTTATCCTTCCACCTGGTTGGCCAGCAGAAAACCGCCGGCTTCTGGGCATGTCCTTCCCAGAATGTGAGACCATTGATCCACCCAGTGCACCTTAAGATCGGCGGGGCGCCGTCCTTGACGAGTGTCACTTCTAAGCTGACATGCCGTGTTCTCTCTCTCTTGTCTGCGTCAAGCCCAGACGACCACGACGTGAATATCCGAGCACCTTTAGGCCGAAAGCCCACAAACACCGCAAACGCTTCATTGGATCCCTCCAGGTTAGCTAGTGATAGCACTTCCTCCGTGTCGTCATCGATAGCACGCACTATCTCGCCAGCCATCGTGTCCATGAAGTGTTTGGTTTCGTTGAATTCCTTCGGGGTGAGGTCCTTCTCGAGATGCCTTTCAATCAGATTTGGTAGCTCACTGGTCCGCGTCATGTTTATCCCACTGTTCTCTGCCCTCCATAGCCTCCCTGCGAATTGAGACAAACGAAAGCGTTCGCGGGCTTCTAGGCCATATCCGAAATGCTTCATTGGCGTGTAATCGGCATCCGACCAGTCGACAATGCGGAAGTGGTCGTACACTTGCCATATGTGTCCTCTAGTATGTATGCCATCTTGGCGCAAATCGACGTTCGACAGACGACAGCTTTTCAGCCATGTCAGTTGTCCGGAGCCGACTGGCGGATCGAACTTGCTGAATAAGATGTGTTCCAGGTATTGGGATGTGTTCATGGTCGTAGGAGATTTCGAATTTGCTTTGTAGTTGTGGATGAGTTCTCCGTTCAGCAGGTACATAGTAAGTGCACACAATCCGACACTATGTTTTGAGGGTTTCCCGACCGCCAGAGCTTGCGAATTGAGCCGAACAGCGTAGTCATTGCAATTTGCTGCGATTGGTAAGATGTCGTATTTCTTGCCGACATCTCGATCGCCGATGTCAGCGAATATCATCCACGACATAGCTCTTCCCTCCGCTTCCGTTTCGCGATAAATGACATTGTATTTGCCAAAGCAGGCGAGCAAAGGATCACACCTCTCCTTCATCGCAGACGAGGTTCTCCTGTCCTTTACCAGTGCCAAAAGGAACCTCGTTGCATGCTGGCGAAATTGGCTTGCCGAAATACAGATCTCTCCTTCTATGAACTTGCCACGGCGGTGCCCCTTCTTAAAATGCGCCAACGCCGCGAACACCTCTCGCTTCACGGTCTCGAGCTCATGGGCGTGGCGAATGAGTAACTCCATCATCCACCCTGCTAGGTATTCCTCCTGGTATATCCACGCTCTTTGCCACAGTCGATCCTTGCGAAGAAGTTCCAGCAGGTCCAAAATGGCACTTATATCTTCCCTGTCGTATTTCACAAGCACCGAACAGTTATCGCGCCTGCTGTACCCAACGAGGTCACCACAGAGCAGCAAAGCGAGGGAACAAACGTGTGACTCGTGGTCGATTATGGTTGACAGTAACCCGACTGGATATCGACTTCCCTTGTACACACGATCCATAGAATCCATCCCTTTTTGTTTTCCGCGTTTACTCTTTTGATCCACGCACTCTTGGTCGATCCAGAAAAGTGAGCTTTCTGCGTATTCTGAGAATTTGAGCACTCGGGAGATGACAAGATTGCGGACGGCATTCTTCCTTTCCGAGCCGTTCTCGGTCATGATGGTGTAGTCAGGCGGGTCTTTTGCAGTGCTCTCGTATTCTTCCATAGGCTCACAGGAGTACGACACCGCGATATAATTCCTGATCAAGTTCATATCTTTCTCCTCTACGCGAGTCTCGCAGAGGATGTTGTTGCTTCCACTTACCCTCTCAAGGCACTTCAGATTGTTGACCCATCGGATAGACTTCTTGTTCGTCTCGGCGTAATGTTCCTGGATCTCGATCAACTTATCGACCAACGATTTGCTGCCGAGCTCGTGCGGTCGGCAGCATGGCTTGGTAGAAAGGTCAGACATGATTATTTAGTGTTAAATGTGGACAAGAGGCGTGTAGGGGCCGCGAAGACTGACACGGTAGGCGGTATGATATTTGAATGAAAAGATCTCGCGCCCTTGGACGCGACGAGAAACGCGTCTTAATGATGCCCAACCTCACCGGTCGTCGCGGGCCGCTGTACATGTTCGCCTGGGTACTGTAGCATGTCCACCAACCACATTTGCCGCCCATGCATGAGCGCGGCGTTCACACCAAGCGCTTAAATTTTGTATGGGCACATCGACTGGCACTCTGTGTGCACGAATAATATACCTCAATAGCATCAGCGTTAGCTACAGAGAGCTCCAGAGCGGTGCATTGGGCCTACCAGGTTGTGAACACAGAAGCTGCCGTTCCACAGCTCCTGCTGTACGCGAGCAGCCACTGAGAACTGTAGGTTGTGAATAGGGTATGCTGACCGCTGCGATGTGCTTGAAAAAGCTCTGCTACCTCAGAAGGTAGCACGTTGGTGCCCTCGTTTATATGGACCGAAGGGATCGCCTAGTGTTGAGATGTTATATATTAGAGGTCACGCTCAGCCTGAGTGTTCTCCAAGGATCCTGGCCGCGTAGACTGCATCTCGTCACGAATGGCGCCAGTTACCATATCGTATAACTCAGCTGTTGATTCTTGAGCATCAGAAATGACGACTAGGAAGCAGAAAGTACGTAACGTGGAAGGAGCACAAATCACACTATCAAAGAACAACGATCGCCCTCGGAAGTTGTACACAGCCCGATGAATGCTTGCTTCCTTTCTCGTCCATCGTTCACCTGCCCTTTCCATACGATAGTCTGGCGTGCAGTTTCCCTCCTACATACTTATGTCAAAAGCTAACTGCAATCTTGCCGGAAAAGTACACACTACATCAATCTATCTACTACCTTATTCCCTCTCAATCGATTTTCGGTCCAACACATGGTCTAATCTTCATATCTGCGTGCAGCAACGATGTCGTCATCGATCTCTTGATCGCTGCCCCGATGGTTTAGTGGTATAATTCGCCCTTCGGGTTTTCTAATCCAGGAGTATTACACTCCTTGAGTATGGGCGAGGTCCCGCGTTCGATTCGCGGTTGGGGCCTTTTTGCAACCCTTTTGCTTCTCACAGCCTTTTTGAAGTTATAGGATCGATAGGCGTATCGACTTTTTGATTGAGAGGAGGTGTGAGAAGAAGTCACGGGAGCGGATGTGGTCGGGTCATCGAAGCTTGAGCGTTGGTGTTGAAGTTGTGTTTGCTCGGCTCGTTCGAGCTGCGTTGCGATAGACGAGGTGGCTTACACACGATGATACTTGTAGGATACGCATTCGAAGGAGTTGCAACTCCTCGAATAAGAGCATGTTGGGCTGCGATTGATCGGATACACTGGGCAGTTAAAGTGTCTGCGCTATGTGCAGCATCTCAATGGCGAGTCACATCCGTATCGATATCCATGCTCGGTAATACGACGACACTCTCTGCTCAGAAAGCAGTTCATCTTTCTTGCCATCTCGATGGTCGCTGAGAATCTTCCGATAGCCATAGCGTGTGATATCACCGTGAAGGGGAATGAGACGGCGAGCTCATTGCCAAACGCTTTTACGTTCCCAACCGATGATTTGCTTAAGATCAATGAGATTATGCTCAGATGTTCATTATCTATCAACAGAAAAGAAAAAATAGAGAGAGAGAAGAGGAAAAAAAAAAAAGGAAAGCCAAATCAATCAATCACTCAGTCGTCTCGCAAAACACAACGCCTTCACTGTAACCCAAGTGGAAGGGGAAAGGTCCTGTCCATGTAATCCCTTTCCCCATTCTCCGTCGCCTATGCATAGCCTCCATGAATTAATGCCATGCTCGTCGTCCATGTAAAGCCAGGTGTACAACGCGGCGTCAGCTCATGTCGAGACAGCCTCAGCCGCCGTCTCACTAAACCGGCCCTGCCACTCTCGGATTCCGACCGTCAGTTGCTCTGCCATCTCCATAGCTTCTAGCTCGCCTTCCGCTCGCGAACCTGGGCTCCTCTCACTGCCCAGGCGAGCACGGTCGGCTGCAACTTCAGACCTCGCACGGTGGATGAACATGATCATGAAGTCGAGGTTCTTGGCCATGCCGGGGATTGTGAGCTCCGCTGGTTCGGTAGTTTTCGCGGCACCATTAAGAAGAGCGTTCTTCTTGCCCTTGCCCCACCTGCCACCGCCTTTGCCGTTACCATTTGTGTTGCCATTGCTTGTGACAGATGGTAATGGAAGGTCAGGCGTGGATGTGCTGTTGCTTTCGCCATTGCCGTTTGTAAGGGCATGTTCGTCGCCGCTGCTTGTGTGGCTGTTGTTGCCGCGCTTTTTGTTGTGTGGACTTGAGGTTCCGTTGCCGGCGGATGTGGGAGCTTCACCGCGGTGTTTCGTGTATTGGTTGTTGCCCAGACGTTTCACCTTGCGGCCTGCCACTTTCTTGTTTGATACCTTCTCCTGCGTTGTTGGTGGTGGGCTTTCGGGTTGTGAGGATGGAGGAGGTGATGGGTTTGAGTTGGAACCGCCTAGTTTGGGCACGTCATCCATGTCATCTGTAGTTGATTCTGTCAGCGACGTCTTAGGTTGCTTGAGCTCGGCTATTGAGGACTCACCATCTTGTCTTCTGCGCCCGGCTCTAGCTTGTCGCCGCCCAGCTGCTTCGGCACGAGCTCTCTCACGCTCGATGTCCTTCTCCCGCTGTTCGAATTGCCGCGCTGTCATGGCAGCGTCGGCTTTTGCTTTCTTAGAGCGGCCAGCGAAACTGCCATCTTCGCCATCTTCGTCCGATTCGTCTTCGATGGCTAGATTTCGTGAGAGCGATGGTCCGGATTCTGACACCCGCCGCGCACGCTTCACCTCTTGTTTGGCGCTGTTTTGCCGTCAGTTCTGAGCTTCACATGCTACAATCGATTGCACTCACTCTTCGCTGCTCTCGTCACGGCTTCTCTTCCCTCCGCGCCTACCAGCTTCGCGAGCGCTCTCCTCAATGGCCCGTTGTATTTGCTCTGCTTCCTCGTCGTGTTCCCTGCTTCTGATTGTGCCTCTTCTCTTGCCCGAAATAGGGTCAATGCTTCCTCTAGAAATCTCACTGCGCTCTTTTCGTGCCTTCTCGTCGCTCTTGCTGCCAAAGCTCTCTCGTCGGAGCTTGGACGTTACGGGGATGTATAGAGAGTACCGTTGTCTGTTCAAGGCTTGTTTAGCAGCTGCTCGCTCTGTGGATCCGGTGTGATAGCGCGCCATGGTGACGTGTTTGTGTGAGGGTGTGGTGGTGTAGTGACATCAGAGCGTGTTTTCTGAGTAAGTAGAGGCATCGTGGTGGCTCACGTGGTGTGATTCTAGTGCTCGTGAAATGCTGTGCTCAGGCGAAGCAGACTCGGAACCAACTCATGTGACTGCCTGAAGCTGCCTGGAGTTGATACTGGAACCTGCCACACGACTGATCATGCAGCTTCGAGCGCGATGCGGAGTGGTGCAGTGTGGAAACGACTCGAAAAAAGCGCAACATACCCTCTGCTGTCAACATGCACCTCGTGGTGCTTCGGCCTGCACTCCTCGCAGTAGTACTTATCAGGACTCTGCGCTTCGTCAAAAATGCCGACGCAGCCTCCGTGCTGCCACACGCTGCAGCCATCGCACTGAATAAAGAGCCCGCCGGCGTCGTCGGCTTGCGCCTCTGACGCACCATAGGCCTCACTAAGCGGCGGACCCGGATATTCTTGCTGGCCACAAAGACATCTCGTCACCTCCTCTTCATCTTCGGCTGCTTCTTCGTCGGCGTCTTGGGCGGCGTTGAGGAGGTCGGGTTCGGCGGCGGGGTGGGCGCGCTTGCTGCGACGGGGAGGCTCGCTCATTTCTTCGCTGGAGCGCGATTGCGGTGTCGATGATTTGGGGTGGCTGATGCTGCCGCGAGTACTGCGGTCTCGCCGGGCGGAGGGAATGGAGGAGGAGGATGTGGTGGAAATGGCTGGATGCGCTGCGCGGGCGGACCGGCGGGTTGGTGAGGGCATTGCAGAGCCCAAACCAATTGTCAGTGGTTATGAGCACTTGGAAAGGGCAGGAGAGCTGTCTGCAGGCTTGATGGTGTCTGGTAGCAGGACGAGCAGGGTGGGTGCCGCGACGGTGGTCTGGCGATGGGTGGTGTAGCGATCTTGGACAAGCTCTGATCGCTGACGGGAAAGAGGGTGTGAGGTCGGGAAAAGTGATAGTAACGGGAGCAGGATGGTTTGCAATGCGAATGGATGCAGATTGAGGGGTGGGAGAGTGAGTGGTGGTGGTGGGTGGGTGGTGGTGCTGGCGGAGTTGCGCAGATCATGCAGCAGCTGCACTGTAATTCACCCAGGGCGGGCTTGCTGCTGCGAGCGAGCCGACTGCGTGCAGCGAGCGAGCAACGTGCATCAGCCTTCGCCGTGGCCCAGGGCAGGCCGGCGCTGATTGGCCGAGCGGGCGTGGCATTGTGCGCCGGCTGTATCGAAGGATTGAGGGAAGGTTTCGGTGTGAAGAGAGGACAGGAGAAAAGGGTCTCGATACTTGCCATTTTATTAGTGACTTGCCGTGAGATGATGCATATCAAGTGATTCGTGGTGGTGATATATATGATTGTGTGTTGGTGGCAGCGAGAGTGCGTGAAATTCCGGCAGTGGCAGAGTCGCATCGCTGGCTCAACGAGAGAGAAGAGGGGTCGTCGCATGACGGGGAGTAGTAGTCGATGGGGGAGGTGCATGGGGGCGGTATTAATTCATCGTGCTCGCAGGAGATATCCAAGCAGATGAGAGAGAGCATTTGCATGCAGAGAGAGAGAGGCGATATCTGCAGCATGATGAAGCTTCCCAGCAAGAGTGCGGTTCGGATGATTTGATCAACGGTCAAAGGTGTCCAGTCCAGTCCAGTCCAGTGCCTCTGCCTCCTCTGCCCGTGGTCCAAGGTTGCAGCCAACCTTCGTCATTCTCTCAGCCCAACTTTCCCGTCGCCGATCCGCTACATCTTCGGCTATTGCAAAGAGCAGCTTCTAGAACACATGCATCTCGGAACATCGTACACTTCACTATACCATTGTACAGCATTGTTGCCAGGAAGGCATATGGAAGACATTTTGATATAGGACTGTTGCTTGCAAGAATGCCTTGACAAGCTTCACGACTGAGCATCTGACCATGCCCAAGATGCATCGAGGTGACGATGCCCTACTGTGGGCGTCTCTGGTCATTATTGGAAGCGACGACTGAAGTTGGTAGATGCTTGCAATTATAAAGCCGCCTTTTGCAGGGCGATCACGTATCGTCGTACTCAGGTTGTTCTTGTCGCTGTTGGAAGCCTGAGTGTATGAAGCCTACAGATGCCTCAGCACTACTCCAGCCGTGCTGCCTTGTTTCATCCTGAAGTCCGGCAGATGGCGAACGCTCTGGGCGTGCACGACCATCACCTCAAACATCTCCCCCCATCCGCCACCCACTAAAAGGACAACGTTAACGCTTCAGTTTGGAGCCTTTACTTGCCGCTCAAGATTCATGCAGCACCACGCTAGACATGGAGCCAGCCGCTGAAGTGCTACCCATCGCGACCTCCGGGACCTGTTCGTGACGGACACTGTCCTGAAACCCCGGCGTGCAATCAACCTTCAAACAGTGGACCTTCGGATCCTTACCGCAGCGGCTGGTAGTTCGCACCACAACATCTCTTACAGTCTGCGCCAGAGCTTGATCCTAGAATACCAATTTTGCGAGGCCAGGATGGCGGCCTTGCTTCATGTATGCACTCGCTTATGATCCTTCACCCAGAGTTCGGAGTGGCTTTCCGAGTACCAGTCTTGGATTCATAAGTGGATGTGTCTGAAGGTCTGTTTTTCCGTATTTACTCAATTCAGTCATTGCTCTATGCCTTTGCTGTTCGAGACAACGCCCCCTTTCCATTTTCTGGTTTCCTCTCGACAGCTTGCCACTGGAGTTGGCGCGGTCCAATGCTGAAGTAGCAATGGTTGAAACCATTCAACCTCAAGCCCTTGCGATCGTTGTCACTTTTCCAGTGATCTCCACAATCTTCGTCGCCCTCAGAGTCCTTTATCGGGCATGGAATCGTCAATTCAAATGGGGTACGTCTCATCTTTGAATAGAAATGGCAGTAACGCTGACTTGTCCATCAGATGATGCCTTATGCGTTTCTGCCTGGGTACTGGCCGTTGTAAACGCAGGCATCACGTACCGCTACGCACTCGTAAGGCACACAGGCTACCATATATGGGACGTTCCCGAGCGCACTATCGAAGTCCAGGTATCTTCTGCCAAACTCAGTATCGATCAGAGAAAAAAGATCCGCTACTCCCTGACTGCATTATTCATCTTCAACATCGGAAACATGGTCGCCGTTTTCTTCAGCGTCCTGACGCAATGTCTTCCAATACACATGTACTGGGATCATCCAAAAACCGACCAAATCATCGGCGATAAAGTCGTCAACCCAAACTACACCTGCTTCAACGCCGAAGCCTTCATAATGTCCACCGCCAGCATCGCTATCCTCACCGACATCCTCGTCCTCATCATCCCCATCGCCATGGTCTGGCCACTACGGCTGAACTGGCGAAAAAAACTCGCCGTCGGCTGCGTACTATCTCTCGGGTGGATCGTGGTCGTAGTCGCCCTTATACGCCTCAAGTCGTTCTACGACTTCTTCCACGTCGTCAACCCAGACCCGACCTACGCGCTGGGCGTCACGGTCTCCGTCGTGGAAGTCAACATTGCCATCATCCTCTCCTGCGGACCAGCTGTCAACTCGATCATCACTCGCTTCGCTCCAAAGATCTTCGCTTCGAGGGGCGCGTCGGGTCGCACTTTCGATACTGCTGGAGAACCGTACGAATATGAGATACCATCACGGCGTCCGAGGCGATACGATCTACCCAATTTGTCCATGTCGCGGAATACAGCACACGGATACCGAGAAAGAGATGACGACGGAGATAGTCAGCTTGAGATCATGAATAATGATAGTCTTGGTGCAAGGAGAGCCGATATAATACGAGCCATGATAGATAACGACAAGAATGGAAGAGGGATGTACGCAAGGTAGGAATACGATATATCATTACGGAACACTGTCAATCATTTCACCTAGAGTTGCACGTGCGAATCAGGTTGCAATCACGGAACTCCTTTCTAGCATTATCTTCTCGTTCACATCGGGTTCACGATTTACCGCTTTCGGAACACATGGAAAGTAGCTCTAGCGTTGCACCTGATTGATTAATTGATTGATTATTCATTTGATAAGGCTTATGCTAGAGACTAACGTAGGCCACGAAGCCGCTATCTAGAGGTGCGCGTGCTAATGCGACCAAATTGTCTTCCGTAGATACGCACTCTGAACGATAGCAAGATTTGTGCGATTAGAGGCGTACCTACGAAGGGCGTCCGCATATTCATCTACTTTCTCTCTTTTTACGAGTCTCGTTAACGAGTCCCGAGAGGTAGTAGGGTATCACTAGCTATACTATAATATAGCTAGTATTTAAGGGTTATCCGCATACTTCTACGCTCTTCCCTAGTATAGGCCGTCTATAGCTTCGACTCGATAGAGCCGGTTTCGGGCTGCTCTACGATAGTATTAGGCGTCTCCTAGTTATAGCTAGTACATCTTCGTCCCCTTAGTTACCTAAGAGGATCGTAGTACTAGGGCGCAATGTAACTGTATATTTGAGTTAGTTTAGGGTGGGAAAGTAGGTGATTATGTGGTCTCGCACGCGCGTACACGCGTGCGTATCTGCGTGTGCGCTAAAATTCGAGAGAGAGGTAATTTATCAACTTTTTAACGGCGCCTATCGACGGGGATATGAAATTAATATCATTTAGATGCCCTCTCTCTACGCTATCATCTGATATACGGCTTAGCGCATTTGGTTGTGGTCTCCAAGAAGTGGTGTTCTGTAGGGCGTTGTTGTTCAGCGTTGCACCTGACTGTCGGAGCTTCCGCCGCATGAAAACGGCCGAAACTACGTAGCCACGGACGGTCCTCCGACCTCTTGCATTGGGCATCCCATTAGCGCCCGAGCCCGGCTGATCAGCATTCATTGGACAGATCACAGGTTGACTTTGACCCTGCAGATACCTGGGTAGGACAGCTCTTTACTTTGTGTCATTACTATCGGAGGTAGGGTGGTACTGCAGTTTCTATGCATTGTTCTGCTTGCTTGTTGATCATAGGAATGATCCCGGTTGAAACATTGGCTAGACAACGGGCAACCATAATGGATGACTGCTTCGTACTTGTATGAAAGCTAAGCAAGTGCTCTACATCCGATCCGAGTCGCCGCCGCATTTCATGCTTCGGACCACCGTGGTCTTACGGGTCATAAGAACAGAGAAGATCTCTACAATGGTCTCGGAGCCTCAACGACCATCTCCAACTCCCTAACCTTCACCCCAAGCCTCTTGCCCCTAGCACCTCTCCACTTATCCAACTTCATCGCATCGGAGCTCGACCCATCAGTCTTCGGGTACAGCTGCGCGACCCTCGCAACATCACCCTCAGTGATCCTCACCTGCCTTGGGTCCTCGCTTCCGCCCTGCCAGACCGGTCCCTTATCGTCAACCCTCGTGAGAACCCAATTCTCAGGCTTCATGCCGTCCACATGATTCGGAGTCATCGCGTGGCTGTTGTACATCATGATACTATCGTAATCAAAAGCCTTCGAATACCCATAACCTCTCCACTTCACCTTCTCACCCTCAATCCGATGCTCCTTGCCCGGTATGAACGCCACGGCGGCGCGCAGGTAGTCCGCCGCGATCTCGTCGTCGTTGCACGTCAGCATCATCCGCGTCTCGAGGTCGTCGTCGTCTTCGAAATAAGCCCTTTCGTCGATGTCGGCTTTGCGCTTGGCTTCGGCGTAGCCTTCGAGTTTGTCGCAGTGGAATTTGAGGAAGTTGTTGCGGTCGTCGCGCTGGTGTTCGTGCTGCAGGCCGATGGCGTGGCCGAGCTCGTGCATCATTGCTTGCACGGCGCGGGCGGAGGTGCCTTTGGCGTCTTGAGGGTCCAGGTGGCAGAAGTCGAGCCTGTGGCGACCGGGCTTGTTGGAGGTGTAGTCGTAGCCGGTGCTGGCGCTGTCGGTTGGACAATCGGGACCGTGGTTCCAGGGTTTGTCGTTGTCCTTCGTCATGTCGGTTATGACGAGGGCGTCTGGACGGACGTCTTTGCTGCTGCAGAGCAGGGCTTGTTCGTTGTCGGGAATGATCTGGAGGTTGGAGGTGAGGGTGGCGTGGGCCCATTTGGCGACTGCTTGCTTGGCGATGGGCTCGAGGTTGCGCTGCGATCGGGCGTCGGCGAAACAGTATCGTACGGACTGGCTGTCGCAGACGAGTGGCCATGGGCCGGAGGATCCTTTGGGTTTGTTGTTGTTGAGGGGTTGCACGCCGTACCATCGCTTGTGGTTGTTGGTATTTGCACTTGTCACCAGTTGGGAGAGGGCGAGGAGGAGTGAGAAAGCCGATATTAAGAACATCGTGTTGGCTTGCCGATCGTGATGGGCTGATGTTGAAAAGATAAGCTTTGCTTAGAGAGTAGTGGTGGTCTTATATAGTGAGTCGGATGAATGCTTCGGAGGTTTGCTCTCTGCTTCTCATTGTCTGGATGCTGCTAGTGGGTGCATGGAAGGCCATGCATAATCGTAGCTTGCGACTGTGTTCGAGAGTCCACGAGAGGCACACAGTAACCATGGGTGTTCGACAAGTGCCAGATCATGAGTGGTGAGCGCCACTCCGTATACACATACCACTTCTGGAACTTGAGATCACCAAATTAATATGGTAGCACCGGAGAAGCGCATGATCTTGTCATCGCCGCGCACAAAGACTTGTGCATCTTGGAAGCCGGGTCTTCCCAGCAAAATGCTTGGGGGTCCAGGGGAGTCGACTGCTGTCTCATAATCTGCCACTGTTCAAGGGACAATCATTCGCCCATCGCTTTCTCCATCTTCGCATCCATACCGACTCGCCATCGGGCGCCAAAGGTCTTCATCGCCCAGATCGTGACCGTGCCCCAGGTGATGCAGATCACGCCCAAGCCTGTGAACAGCCATCCGTCTCCGATGGCTACCATGAGAGGCTCAGCGACGATTGTCGCAACGCATGATAGCACATTACGCACAAAGTTGTTTAGGGCGATCCCGTGAGAAGCCTTTCGTGGCATGAATTCGGTGAGCATTGTTGTGACCTGTTGTCTCAGTTAGCACGCGAAGGTCTTCCATTACAAAAAGCAGACAGCTCTTACCAGCGCGAAAATCAACATAGAGCCAACGCCAAAGAAGAAGTTTGCTATCATGGGCGCAGCGAGGTTGACGCCATAGCGAGCAGTCCAGCCGTACATGATAAGCGCCAAAGGATACAACAGCGCACCGATCCACGCATTCTCTTTCATGCGATCCTCAGGAATGAACTTCAAACGTCCTCTCTCATCGAATCTGCCTGCTTTCCTCGCTTCGCGGTGCATGATGTTGTCTACCCAGCGGCCACCGAAAAGCGAAGCCATGAAATAGCCCGCGCTATTAGGTATGTACAGGAGACCGACGATGATGACACTGTAGTTGTAGGGATCCCCGGAGAAAGTGCGCTGGACGGAAATGTTGAGCATGTACAGAGATCCAAAGGTAATGGAGGCGTATGCCACGCAGATAGCCACGGCAGGGAAGCGGAGGTACAAGATAATGCGTAGCGGATCGAGGAAAGCTCGGCGGAGCACCGATAAGTACGTCTTACTTTTGATGGCGACAGACTGTGTGGTAGTCGTGCGGCCAAGCGGAGGGCGCAGCTCGTTGGACGATTTCTCGTTGAGATTGGCTTCGACGTCCGCTTCCGCTGCTTGGATTAAAGGCTTGCGTGAGGCCAGAGTCTCCGGCAGGCAGAACAGGATGAAAAGAATCAAGGCGCCTCCAAAGATTGCAAGAGCCCATTGTGAGCTTCTCCACCCTAGCTCCTGCGTAAGAACACCTCCCAGGATGGGAGATATTAATGGCCCACAGAGTGGACCAAGGTAGAAAATGCCCATAGCTCTGCCTCGTTCCTTCACTTCCCACACATCTGCGATGGTACCAGCTCCGACTGCTTGCACCGATGCCGCAGCTCCGCCCGACAGGAGGCGCGTGACAATAAACATTGCAATATTTGTCGACACAGCGGACAGGATATTGAAGATAAGGAACAGCACAAAAGAGCTGAGGTAAATCGTCCGCCTTCCCAATGTTTCGCTGAAGCTGCTCCACCAAAGTGGGAAGATACTCATGCTGAGCATGTACATCGCCACGCTCAAATTGACGACTGTAGGCGTCGAGTTGAACTCCACGGTGATATCGCCTAGTGCAGGTAGAATGATTGAAGAGCCCATTGGCGCGGCCGCAGCTGCAACAGCTACGACGAAAGTAATCATCCACTTTCTCTTCCTGGTATAATCGTGTGGCTCAGTCACCTCGGCGATGATGGCGAGATTGGCAAAGAGACCGCGTCTTTGGCCACGCGGTACCACGATGGCATCCTTCTGAATTGACCTGGTGGATGATTGTGCTCGACTCCGGCTCCGGTGGGGTGTTGCCACTTGTGCATCGTGGCCTTCATCTGATAGAGTGCGGTCGGACTCGTGGGATTCTCTCGATCCTCCAGACTGTCCAGACATGACTCGTGCTCGACGAGGCAAGTCGTCTATTTCCTCATGATTACCACCGGCGTTGTTTTCTGTTGCCGAGTGAGAGTGTTTGGCATTGTCAGTCCGCGAGGGTACCGAGGCGTCTTGGAAAGACCGTTCTGTTGTGGCAGGTGAAATGTCGCCCAGCTCCTTAGAGGGGCCATCATCCTTTTCGTCCCGCATCTTGAGTTCCACTCCAGTCTGGTCCTGAGATCGAGATTAAGTTGTGGGAGAGTTACCACGTTATTGCCATATTCCACAGGGATTTTGCCCTGGATTTGACTGTTTCCCTGAAGATATATTATATGCAATCACGCAATGACAGAACCCCCAAGACACGTGGAAACGAAAGAAGTGGCAAGGAAATGCAAGAAGACCTACAGCATGAGAGTAGCAATCGGCACACGGCACCCAACAACGTCGTCTGCAGCGTACAGCATCTCCACTCGAGAGAGGCTATCAAGGTGAGATCAGCTGTGCCGATTTGCCGTGTTCTTACACACTTAGGCGCTCTGAAGGCGCCCAACCCTGGGCACGGGAGGCACGTCAAGATCTCTTCACCGAACGCCGGCGAAAAAACCTCGGCCTGCTCTTGCATCTTGCCCGGGGCGGCGCAAGAAGCTTGGCCTTCTTTAGGGCGACGGCGACGATAAGGTTGCGTGCTCTCCGCAGTGGCTAGAACTCGCTAGATTAGTACAATCGTGGGGAGGTGCATGTGGACAGGTAGTCTTTGTGAAGTTGGGCATGTCGTGATATATCATTTGTGACACATCTGTGATACGTGTGTTGCATTATTGTTTGTTGCTGACGCCTGCCTGCCGAAGTTCGCAACCGCCCCTCGTACGCCACAGCGTCACCTAATACGAGACCACCAGCCTCAATACGTTACACGCACGAAGGAAGCGCTTCGACCCGACATAGCCAGGCACGGATCTGAACAATACCATAGTACTAGATCTGCACTACCCGAAACCAACAGCACAATGGACGACCGTGAGAAGCTCCGTCAACACTTCCAAAACCAGCCAGCTGAGGCTCACACTGGAAGATGGGATGCACTGTGGCAGCAAAAACTCACGCCTTGGGATCGCGCAGAACCAAACCCAGCACTGATCGATGCACTCAACGAAAAACGCGACCTCATTGGCGCTTCAACCGAGCAGAGTGAGATCGTGCAGCGCAAGAAAGCACTCATCCCAGGCTGCGGACGCGGCTACGATGTCCTGCTTCTTGCTAGCTACGGCTACGACGCTTACGGTGCAGATGTCTCGCAGACAGCGATCGACGCATGTAACGAGCTGAACAGCGAACAAGCCGAAGACACGGCCCAGTACCCGATCAAAGACCCATCGATCGGTCGCGGTTCGAGGAACTTCCTTCTGGTAGACTTCTTCAATGACGACCTTCTGTCTCACACTGGCGGCAGCAAGTTCGATGTCATTTACGACTACACCTTCTTGTGTGCTATCCCTCCTCAATGGCGACCCAAGTGGTCGAAGAAGATGAGTGAACTGCTTGCGCCTGGTGGAAGCCTGATTTGCCTGGAATTCCCTTTGGCGAAGTCACCCACTGCTGGTGGGCCGCCACACGGGCTCAGCAGTGAGCTGTACGTGCAGCTCTTCAAGCAGCCTGGCGCAGAGGTCGAGTATGCCGAAGACGGTCATGTCAAACCGAATGACATCAAATTGGACGAGCAGAATGGTCTTACGCGTGTTGCTCACTGGCAGCCATCACGATCACACCAAGTTGGGCAAGGAACAGACAAGGTCTCCATCTGGCAGCACCCTGGAGGCAAATAGAGCTATACCAAAAAGTCATGAACGTACATACCTCTAACATGTTCTCGCTTAGTCACACTGTACATTAATATGCGCTGGCAGGCATCAACTGCAGCTCCAGAACCTTATAGTGCGCCGTCTCTGCAGTGTCATCAATGTAAACACCGCAGGTATACCGAACACCGTGCTATCTGACCCCGAACATCTATCGTTATCAGGCGGTCAAGGCTCTGTGAACCCCGATTCCGTAGCTTCAAACGGGACCACGAAGTGGTGGCGCAAGCTAAGGAAGCACAGCAAGAAGATCGTCAACCTCGGGACACGGACCTACGGTTAAGACGGCACGTCAGCTAAGACATCTTCCGTGTTGAAGCTGTCATGATGACAAACCGTGAAGAATGTTCAATCTCAGGTATACCATGCGCTGCAACAACAGAACGACAAGCCAGAGCAATCGATTGCCAAAGACAAGTGGAAAAACATAGCCAAAAGCGATTGAACGATAACAAAAGCGAGCCATCTCCGCCGCTAAAAATGCGATTTGATCCGCGCACTGTCAAAAACTCAATCTCCGTTGTTTATCCCGCGTGCGGTCCCTCGGCTACCGCACTTTAGGAAGTTTAGTACTGTACTTAGCCGAGCGGCAGGGCAAACATCCTGTGTTGCACGATGGATTGGAAAGGCTCCACTCTCTCGCAGTTATCAGAAAGAGGTAGGTAGTTGGGGGCGCCGCCGCTTTCTGCGCAGATAATGTGGTGGTGATAGTCGCTCTCTTCGATTGCTCCTGCCTTTTGCATGCGAAATGACTCCCAATGGTTGGTAATCGTTTCCTTTCTGCTCTTTCAATTATCACGCATCGCTCGAGTTCCTGGCTCTCGCTACTTTGAGGCAATATCGATACTCTGGATTCGTATTGCTACGTCCGCTCTTAACGCCGCAGGTATTACTACAGGAGAGGGGTTGTTGCATAAGGGATTCACACATATCTTATTGTGTAATCAGACCTTGAAAGAGCCGAAATAACACGATCGTTGCGCGCAGCGTAGCTCAGACGTTCATGGGAAGAAAGCCATACCGCAATCGCAAACATGGATACGCCCAATAAGACACCCGACTCTGAGAAGGTCAACGATACCTCATCGAGCCCAAGAGAAAATCGTCAATCAGTAATGTCTTACGAAGAACCGCCCTCACCAACCGCTAGCTCTCGCGACAGCATATCGTCCGTCTCCTCCCACAATTACGACCACGAGCAATACAATCGCGACTTCCCCGAGAAGACCCTCACACCACACCTCTCACGAGCGTCCTCCACAAGTGCCGTAGGCGGCATCAACCCGACCTACATCACCCGCACACGAACGAACAAGAGCACCGCCACAAATGCCACAACCGATCCGGCCTTCGAAGTAGATTTCGAAGAAGGCGAGAAAGGAAACCCTCAAACCTGGTCACTATGGTACAAAGGCTTCACCATTGCAGTCATGTCCTACGCCACAACAGCCGTAGTACTATACTCAACAAGCTACACGTCCGCCATTCCAGGCTTGATGGACGACTGGGGCATAAGCAGGAACACGGGCATCCTGGGCATGACGACGTACCTGATAGGCATGGCGTGCGGAAGTGTGGTGCTTGCACCTTTGTCAGAGATGTACGGCCGGCGGCCGGTGTACATCATTGCGATGGCCTTGTTTGTGATTTTTGTGCTGCCGTGCGCGCTGGCGAAGAACATTGCTACGATTCTTGTGTTTCGATTCATTGGAGCGTTCTGCGCTGCGGCTATGATTTCGAATGCGCCTGGTACGGTGAATGATATATCGGACGAAGAACACCGAGCGTTGGCGTTCTCGATTTGGAGTATTGGGCCTATGAACGGTATGTTGGAAGCCGCTCGCCACAGAGCAGAAAGTGCTCCTTACTGATCGCATCTTGCAGGACCTGTAATCGGACCCGTCGTCGGTGGCTTCGTATTCCAATATATGGGCTGGCGCTGGACGAACTGGATCGTAGTGATTGTCAGCGGCGTCGCCTTCGTTGCCATTCTAATGATTCCCGAAACCTACGCGCCTGCAATCCTTCGCGCTCGCGCCGCAAAGAAGAGGAAGGAGACCGACGACCAGCGATACTGGAGTCGATACGATGACAAAGCCGCTTTCCTGTCTTTGCTCAAGATCAACCTCAGCCG
>Ga0265797_10001820_pt1 | contig 37032 bp, 29 predicted proteins | sample P2T30metagenome_FD_192433 | JGI IMG/M metagenome (GOLD analysis project Ga0265797, IMG submission 192433) | Plant litter microbial communities from East Loma Ridge, Irvine, California - P2 T30 | ecosystem: Environmental > Terrestrial > Plant litter > Unclassified | place: USA: California...
AAGTGGCCTGGCATCTCGGTCCAGCTCACCAGGCACTATCACTGGGAGCCTTGGTCTTCCCGACGCGAAATACTCACGCGCCTGCTCGGCGGACAGGAAGAGAAAGCCAGGCTCCGCGTCGGGATTCGCGCCTTGACGCTGCAGATCAAGGTACTCCTCTAGTAGCATCGGTTTCACCGGACGGGACTGCTCAAAGTCTTGTGCGACGGTGTGGATGTCGTGTGAGATTCGAACGGATTGGCTTGTTTGTTGACTCGCCGGGTACTGACTCGTGAGTTGCTTGAGTTGCTTGCGTGTCGCGGTACCGGCAACCTGTAGCTTATCCCAGTACAGATTTCGATGACTGGCTATGCGCTTGGACTCGCTGATCTCCAAGTCGTCCCTTGGAACATGTTGATTGACATTGGCGGTATCGTCCGACAAGTCCGACGTTTTAGGATCATTCTGAGGATCATCTCCTGATACCTCGCTCTCCTCCTGCTCTTCTTCTGAGTGGTCATCTGTAGACTTGAGTTGTCTATAGTTCTCGCGCTTCTTGGCTGGGGCGTGCTTGCAACGATTCTTGCTCTGATGCCAGTGACGAAACCTATTTGCATAGCTTGATGTGTAGGCATTTCCAGTGCCGCCGTTGCAACACTTGCACTCCTTACAGTGGGGACACTCCCATGGCTTCCCAATATCTCTTGTCATTGCCGGTCGCCCATGATCTCGAAGATGTCGACTGAGGTTCTCCCATGATCGGACATGCAGCGGCTTGCAATTGGGGACGTTGCAGATGAAGACTGGCCTTTGTTTTGTCGAGAATTTCTTCTTCGGATACTGGTAATTGGCCCAATACTCCGCTGGCGGCTGTGAATTGGGTTTCTTACCCGGAGGCCGACCCATCCTTGACCACTGTAGTCTTGCGAAACAAGACTAACATCCAAGACTTGCCAGTAGAAACCAACTTTTGAGAGAAAGGAGACGGAAGCCAAGAGACAATGTAGGATGAGTTACCAAAACAAGAAGTTGGATGCGAGTGTGTAGAAGTGGGCGCGTTGATGCAAGTGTGTAGACGTGAGCGTGTTGAAGCAAGTGTGTTGACGCGAGGCTGTGTGGGGAAACGTCAGAGAGCACCTTGAGTGTTTGCAGTCGAACTCGATGTTGTCATCGGACGATTGTTTTCTGACGGAGTTTCTTGAGAACTGCATATGGTGAGAGAGGGTCGAGCTTAGGCACTGAAAGGTGGACATGCGCTGCGTGCTCACCTTCACTTTCACCTTCACCTTCACCTCTACCTTGCGGCACAAAGTAAATCGTCCTTACAAAGGCGCAAAGTCCACCTAGCCAACGCTTATAGCTTCTACACCATTACAATGGAACCCATTTTTGCAGCTCATGACGATCAAGACGGAGGGGATGCCGCCTTCGACGACCAGGTAACTTCTCTCGACCATGATCACATGTCTCCTGCCAACTTTGAAAACGCAGTGCTTCAGGTAAGTGTCCTTGGCTGTGTAAACAAGACATTCTAACGCAAAATCCAGATTGCCAGGGGCGTGGGTATCCTGGAACATCTCTTTCGAGATGACTTTGCAACCGTCCGGCATGTCATCGACCGAGGTAGGATGTGAGCAGCACTTCCAACTTTCCGAACTGATGTCTATCAGTGATATATGATGAATTAGAAGAGCATGACCTAGATTGGTGGCAGCATCTTCAGAGTTATCCAGGCCTAGCAGTCAAGGTTCACGCAGCCCGGACTTTCAACCATGGCCCAGATATCGCCAACGTACAGGCCCCACAAAGCGACGGCCAATTAGCATCCAGGATTGCGTCCTCACCACCTGCAGTGGAGGAGGTAAGAAGACACCTAAACTGCGGCACGGGACATTCGCTGACGATACAGACTCTTCGCAAGCCCGGATCTGGCGCCAGCAACGCAGAGATTGCGAAATACGTCAAACTGACAGAGGCTGCTAAGAAGAAGCGCGAGTCCGACGCTCGTAATACGCAAGACGATGTTGGTATGCGCGATGTGGATGAGCAACAGCACCCCAGCCCTGGTACTGGACAGAGCGAGCAGCAGGTAAGAAGACACCTAAACTGCGGCACGAGACATCCGCTGACGATACAGACTCTTCGCAAGCCCGGACTTGGCGCCAGCCACGCGGAGATTGCGAAATACATCAAAATGACAGAGGCTGCCAAGAAGAAGCGCGAGTCCGCTCGTAATGCGCAAGGAGACGTCGTTATGCAAGATGTAGGCGACGAATAGTATTCTAACCCTAGCATTGGACAAGGTTAGTAGCAGGTGAAAGGGTTCGTACATAACAGTTATGGGGCATTCGCTAGACTCTATGTACGCCTGGAACTGGCAGCGCTGCTGTAGATATCGCGCGGAACGTCAATTTTGAAACTACCGCCACGACAGCGCACAAGTAGTAACGTTTCTACTACCTTGGTTTCATGACATAGCTATAAGCTATCGAAGAGTATTGTTTTACAAGTGATATCGATGCTCAATAGCAGATCTTCACAGCGCGGTATTGTAGTAACAGCAATATAAGAAAGCAGTTAAGGCGCTATCCTAGCACCTTATACTTAGTTGAATGCGGTATTGACTTCGTGAATGTACGCAGGCAGGGCAGCCATAAGCGTACAATGAAGGAACTTTTTCGAATTTGGAACTATCGCAACGCCTTGTGCTATTCTATAGAAGAGCATATATATCTCTATATTAGTATGCAGTGATAAGGATATAGTGAAATAGAAGTTTCTTGTACTATATAGGAGAAGAGAAAGCGTGAATATAGTGTCCCTATATTAAGCTGGTTTTGCCTAATTACGTAACGCATACTAGATATGCAGGCAAATTTTTTCTCACTGGCCAGATCCTTGCAAGGACCCTTTCACCTGCGTGATCCCACGCATCCTCAGAGTGTCTAAGGGAAAATAGACGCATCTTTTCTTGGCGCTTTTAGGAAAACCTATCATCTGCAACGCGATACTTTGCCTCTTGCTAGCTCTTTCGTAGTGACAACGAAGGCTGATGTAGGCGAATATATAATAAGGACAACGGATAAATCTACTAAGCAACTTGTAATCATCGCTGTCATGATAACTAGAATAACGATGTCCGAAATTGTGGGAGGTAGATACGCGGCGCAGGTCTACCTATGGGATATTTAGTCTAACTACTGCCGTCAAATAACTACCTCTAACATCGACTCACTAAAGATTTACATCATCACGCTAGGCTTCAAAATTTGAAACCTTTCCTTCCTAGGCACCGTCCACCCTTAGCAGACTTCCCACAGCGCTATTACTCGCCTCCTCACCAAACGATGAACGAAACAGATGCTGACGAGGGGGAGCAGACACGCAAGAAGGTGACCGAGACCTAATATACAGATCTAATAATACCTTGCTAACATACACAAAGGTCCTAGAATGCCTCGAAGAAGTACAGTCACAATGTTCTGGAAGTCTAACTGATGCGATGGATACCCTTATACATTTAATGGTCCCAGGTACGCAACGTCTAATTCATGTTCACGAATTTTAACTAAATTAACGATAAGAAGAGATATCATTGCATGATCTAAGATGTATCTCCACTACCCTCCGCGAACTGGGAGAGGAGTACGAATGCTGAAAGCTGGCGAGTTGAGCAGCTAGGTTGCACGTTTTCTGATTTAGAATGGAAAAAAGTAGTCAATAAAGTTGTTTTGATAAGAAGGATGATAGTGCTGCTTGTCGTTGTAAAGAGATTGTGAGAGTAGCGGGTGGAATACAGGAAGTGCTGGTTTGTAGTACCTAGTCACCTGAGAAAAGGGCCAGCTATGTCTTTGTAGGATTGGCAGCGCTATGTATTGGTTGTGTGAGTGAGAGATTACTGTAGGGTTACTGGTGTTGAAGACTAAGTTGTATACAAGATGCTTTGATTTTGGGCGCATCTGAACACTCGAGAGCAGACCCATTGGCCCTATCATAATATACCACGTACGCATATATGAATAGCAGCATGACAGAAACCGCTACATCTCTCGCGAGTAGGTCTGCATACAGTAACTATTTCTAGACACACCGTCTAGAAACAAGGTCCAAAAACCCTCGTTGCGAAAGCGTTTGCAAAGCACGGTTCAGACACCAGAAAACAAAACAATAACAAAAAGCACCCACCTCGGTGCCTGCTACTCACACGTTCCCCCACCCCACCCTACGTCTACTTTTCTTGCTTAAAGAACATCCATAAACACTCGCTACGGCTACCTTGAGCAACGCAACATGGCCCAATTCTCTTTGCCAACGCGAGAGATAACGCGCCTACATGGTTATACCGATGATAACTTGGTCGAAGATGATCCGCCTGAAGTCATTGGCCAAGCGGTTGTGCTTCATAACACCGGAAAAATCAACTACAAAGTAACCACGTATGATACTACCACCAATGATGGAGTTGAGTTAGTTGAGAGGGTTTGTCACATCCTACAATCTACCCACGTTGGAGTGTATCCTCACTAATACCTAATGTAGATGACAGAGGACATTGAAAGAACCATGGAAGTCCACGGCGAGAAGTCGAAAGAAGCTATCTGTCTCCTCTACAGCATGATAGGGTTGCTCATCATGAAATTCCGTGAACTAGGTGGCACAAATTTGTCGCCTCTTCTGAAATATCTCCCCGCTCGTACCGGTACTGGTAGGATAGAGGCCACATCTGACCAGATAGAATCTGTGCGCAGCATCCTCGTGGAGTCAGGCAACCTCACCGATGAAAAAGCCGACAGTATCATCAACCAGATTTACCATGTTGGGGAACCCCACGGGTTCATAATCGGAAGTTACGAAGACGACACTGACAACAATTCTCTGACACCGCAAAGGAGTTTGGCCGATATGATCTCAAACCCGACAATGAATCTGGACAATGACGAATACACCATTCCCTGGGTGCGGAATCGAATGCTAACACTTGCAAATGAACTCCAAGGCGGTGCTTATCGGGTATTGTCTCTAGGCGAGAACGTACAGACCAAAGCCGATGTCAAGACTTCTAATTGGAGCAAAGAAGATGTCGTCCTTGCTGTAAATCTGATACTCAACGTTGTAGGCTACCCTGGTGCAAGTCTGTTGGGTTCCTTCATCCGCGAAGTATACAAACAGGAAACGCCCGGTGTCGATCAGAAGATGACCTCAATTGCGGCTGCACGCAAGTACCAAGACAGGGACTTCTTCCGTATGGTGTTTCAGAATCAGATCTGGGCCACCGACATCTCGGGCGACATCAAGGGCAACACCATCCAAACCGTGTTACTCAACTTCTCGGCCGTCCGTCAGTACCAGCATTTCCTTGACATTGCAGAGGCATTAAAGGACAAGAACTCAGAAATCAGCCGAATAGTCCAGTCGTGTCTGCCCAAAGGCTATGTCTCCATGAACCGCTTCGAATCAGCATGCATGTTCCTAGCCACGGAGGCTCAGCGTAACCACAAGAGTCACTCCAAGCATTTGTCAGTATGCTCGGTCTTCTATCTGGTCGCCCAACACGTGCCAGGTCTTCTGTTCATGTTGAGTCGGGAGTTTAGACATCGGTAAGCTGAGTGGTCATCTCAAAGGTGCATGGAGCTAACGAGACTGCGTAGCATTCGCCAAGTAGGAGTCGATCGCATTAATTGCGCCTTCCTCGAGTTCTTCAGGGCCAATTCCGAGTTCAGCGATGTCCTGTCTGGGCTCGAGAAGATGATAGATCCCGTAAACGCGTTCATGGACCAGGACTGGGTTAGCAACTCCCTTAACGCCAAACCCCTGGATCTGGGACTCGAACCGGTTAACACGACTTGGAAGAGGGCCAAGGACGAGGACAACAGCCTAGCTCACATCGTCAGTTCGATCCGCTCCCAGATGCCATGATGGCAACCATGTGGCTGTTCAAACATCGTTTGCACTCGGGAGGACAGGAAGGAATGATTACGGCACGTTTTGTATGATTAGAAATGGGAGACGAGAGTGCATTGGAGGAAGAAGCTTAATATGGTGAAGACTACAAGAAATAATACCTCTTGCTTGTATCATTCCAAACAGCTATGCTTGTGACGATATGCCAAAGAGTCAAAAAATGCAAAGTAAGAGTTCGTATGCTCAGCTTACTCGGCCTTTTCCAGTTTACTATTTTCTTCTCTCTTTCTCTCGTACTAGCAAGGTAAGCCTGCACCGCATGCTCACCTAGAATGACTAGGACTTGTTTTGTGCGTTCATCGCAAAGCCTGTTTCAGTAGCATCCTCGCCAAACCCATATTCGTTGCATCCTCACCAAACCCATATTCACTACACCGTCAAAAAACCCATATTCGCCGCATCCTCGCCAAACCTATATTCGTTGCATCCTCACCAAACCCATATTCACTACACCGTCAAAAAACCCATATTCGCCGCATCTTCGCCAAACCCATGTTCGTTGCATCCTCACCAAACCCATATTCACTACACCGTCAAAAAACCCATATTCGCCGCATCCTCGCCAAACCCATATTCGCTGCATCCTCGCCAAACCCATATTCGTTGCATCCTCGCCAAACCCATATTCACTACACCGTCAAAAAACCCATATTCGCTGCACCCTCGCCAAACCCATATTCACTGCATCCTCGAAAAAGCCCCATTTGGCAGCCTAATCAATAATTTACGTTGGTGGAAACTCCAGGATACCCATTGGGTACACGTACCATGAGCCCCTCACAGGCTCGTCACATTACGATCTGCTAAGTCTCTCCGCCAAACCCCGTTGCTCATATCTCCGACAACTTTGGAGCGCACGTTTTCAGGGAGAGGAGCAAATCATCACGCCGGAATCGCGAGCAGAGTGTCTTTTGGCCATCTACCTGCTGCAGGGTTTACGTCCCAGTCCAATGCAACGCTCGACTCGGTACGGTATACCCAGCTGGCTATCGACGCAATATATCCGTTCATCGGTACAACGTGTGAGAGAGCGTTGGCTGGTAACTACTCTCCTATTGGAAGAATGGCTTCACTACCGTCACCTGATCGCACACAACTTCAACTGGGATTACAGTCGGCAATTTACTCGGGGGCTAACAGGTATCTTACCTAGAATCTACGTATAGTTCGTTACATATACTAATTCACGACAGTCTTGTAACATGGAGCCCTGCGATTTTCGACATCGATATGGATGCCATTACAGATGAACAGTGTCCAGAGTTCATTCGGTTCCGCCAGCTCGTATCGTCGGAAGATCTCCATACAACGACACTGTTAAAACTCGGCTACATCGCGCTTCGCAAAGGCGTTGCTAAATACGTTCGACCAATTTCTGTCCCCCTGACAAGCCGTACCAGCGCTACAGTATTTCCAAGGATTGAAGAACAGGAATGGGGTATGGTTGATGGTGTCTTCAGGCTGCCTGTCGATCCTAGCCAAAACCAGAAAGTTGCATCCCAAGGGAGGAACACTTGTTCTCTTGACGTAGTCGCGTTCATGACAATGGCCTTTCACCTAGGCCGCCAACGGCGCGACGCACAAACACTAGGATGCTGGAAACGCGCTAGCAAAACTCAGGTCGCGTTTTCGTTCTTCATGCGCTATATAGCGTGCAATAACGAGAGCGTACAAGTAAATAACGCAATACGAGATTACGTCTACAAGGTCATAGCTACAGAGAAACGCACTATCATATATCGAGGGTTGAATGACTTGGGGGAGATGGCAGGCTATTGCTGGGAGGGCCTAAGAAGTCTCTCGTATCATCACAGTGAATTGTACACCTGTTGCGAGGACCAGCCGCGCTACACATCGGCCTGTCGATGCCAGCTACGTACCTCTCACCCTATCGAGCTGAGAAAATTGAAAGATGGCGCCAATCCATCGAGGCAGGAGAGACTGGAGTACCCGGGGAAGACTGTTGGAGATGTTGTCAATCTGAAATACTTTCATAAGTATGACAAGAGGACAACTCACCGAACATCACTTGGTGACATGGTTGAACCGTTCGCCGCTTGTGTTGGGTACGAAACTACCTGCAAGCAGTTGCCGCTCCCGCTACTTCGAGTTCTTGACGATACAAGCCGTTACCTATCAGTTGCTATCGACTTTGGATCTCCACTCGAGGATGACCCAATACGACAGCACTTCTCCGACATATCTACAATGTTTTACTCCGACCCATTGAAGGCGAAAATTATCGCGAAGTGGGGAGTAGTTGCGGTTGCCTACTTCCTTCCAAACCGCCTTCATTTCGTTGCTCGTGCATATAGTCCGCCCGGCTACCCCAACTTCTGTAACAAATTTGTAGAGTTTGACGGGCAAAAAGGTGCAGTGCCATACGAGGTTCAGAGTTTCAGGAGCCAACTAGACACCTCTAGCAGAGTTACGTTACTACTGTATAAGTTAAAGAAGCAGAAGCTATACACTAGAGAGAGTACTAAAGCGTAGATACTCAGAGACCGATAGCAAGTAGGCAAGCTAGTAACGTCCGTGTCATTTACTCCACCTGTTTTCGCTGCTTGGTAGCAATTGCTTAGGAATACTAGATGTAGTTTGGTAGGAAGCTGCCACTATGTATATTCAAAGTTGATAGGTTTATAATAGGAGATGTCTTTTTTATCTGCATGAAACTTTCTGTATGCGAACCGACATAGACTCTAGCGATAACTGTGTACCTCTTACTATGCAGTACTAGTTTCCAATAGTGGCTGGACGGATCATGAGTATGGCGTCAGTGGGCTTGTATTATGAATACTAGTGTTTCACTTGAATGGTTTGCTTTGCGCTGGGGGCGGTAGGTTTGCGTTATTGCGTCTAGGCGTTTAGGCCCACCACAAAACCAGGGTTAGATCCACGACCAGTGTGCAAGATACAAGCAAGCAAAGAGGGTGTCTTTTTAAACATTTACTACAATGCTACTCAGCTCCAAGATAAAAGCAAGGCGAGCAATCGCATCGCCCGAGCTCATAGCACCCGTGTTCCAGTACCTATCCGCATCAACATGCATCCTCCCTACTCCTGTGCCCAGCTATATCGGCCAAGGGAACGACCGCATAGGTCAAGTAGTCTCCTCTTCTTGTATAGATTCCATGCTTCCCATTGACGTGCTGGCTGGGAGGCGGCCGCCCTCTTGACTAGGGGCATGGAACGATTGGCCGACTAAGCCTGGTGGAAGAGCAGCACTAGAGGACTGATGGCGATGTGGTGTGTCTATGTCGAGGTCCATGCTACTTACTCTACTCTCAATGCTGTGGCGGCGGCCCCACTGTGAGCTAGCTGCCTCAGTGGCTATGTCGTACGTAAGGTTAGGGTGGTCGACGTAGAGTAACCGGTTCCCTGATCGGGATCGTACCACCCAGTGGCCCCAGGCATCAAGACTTGCGCGTCCCCCTGGTGGCGGCAACTTTCCGACTGGGAAGTCGATGGGTAGAAGAGTTGTAGCTTGAGAGGGTGGCGCGCCCGCCCATCGAGCAAGCACGGATTGTGGTAGGTTGTTGGGATTAGGATTCGTGGTGTCTTGCGCAACCATGCGACCACTTGCCCTCCGGAGCAGCCTGAATACCTGGGTCCCAAGAAGAAAGTTTTCCTTGACGGCAAGCGCAGACATTGGAAGTGGGCTGTTGTATCCCCTAGAAAAGAAGCGGCGAAACTGGACAGCTTCATTGGTGTTTAGGCTAGGCGTTAGAGGTTCTATGCTCATGCGGTCCTGTGATGGAGACAACTCCGACGGACTACCGAGATCGATAAGGTTGGAGTGGTCACTGGGACTACCAAGATCGATAAGATTGGAGTGGTCACTGGGACTACCGAGATCGATAATGTTAGAGTGGGCGTTGGTTGGTGGTAGAGAGTTTTGCGATTGAGGGCTGGATGGTTGGGAACTGGAGATGTCTAAGATATCATAGCTGCCATGTCCAGCGACCGGGTCCGGGTCTGTAGTAGGGTCCACTAGGCGGTATGTACCCGCCTCAAAATAAGCGGCATCTTCTGCTGATAGAGGCGGAGGATTAACATTGTCAAATGGATTCCACTGAAGGTACCGCTGATGCGGAAGGTAGCCAGGTGCTCGCTGAAGATAACCGTCTATGTCTCTGCCTGATGCACCATCGGCTGGGAGGAGCAGGGCAACCTGGCCACGAAGAGTCCAGCTGAAGTATCCGCCATTCCCAGGCCACCACCAAGATCGTCCCCATCGATCCACTGCAGGTAGGCCACCCTGAGTAGGAGGGCCTTTGGGGAAGTGCTCTGGTCGAAGGGTTAGGTTGCTGCAATGAGGCTCCACGTTTGTGTTACTAGAAGGTGGGAGCGGGTTAACAATAGGCCAGTAAGGTGCCCAAGTTGTGTGGTCAGCCGATCCGGTAACGGGGATATCGACTGGCTGACCTCGAAGTGGTTGCCGGCCTTGTTGAAGGAGAGGTGGCGGGCGTTGTAGACCAAACAGTGTGCGAGGGGCTACTGGCGACGTAGATGCTGGCATACCCATGACGTTGCCTGAGGGTAAGTCACTTGAGCCTGCAATACCCGAGGAGTCAAAAGCCAGAGGAGGAATGGCGGTGAGATCTGAGTGAGATGATGAACGAGCTGCCCGGCTAGAGTTGACGGAGCTTGGGGATATATTGATAGCCAAGTCTTTCGAGGAGCCCAGAACAGGATCAAGATTGATAGGTGTAGATGCAGAAGTGCCGGGCATGCCGCGAACGCGAGCAGCAGCTCGACTGGCAGCATTTGCGGTTGGTTTGTTGCAGCCAACTTTCGCGGTGTTGTGGCAACCACAGCAGTCGATCCAGTTCTCGCAAGGTGGACCAGGGTGAAAAGAACAGTGCATGAAGACGCGACGGTCTTGATGAGCCGGCTTCGCAGCCTCTGCTTGGCAGTTGTTACAGCCCTGAGGATTAGGTGCCTCTGGTGAGTACCATTGTGTATCAACACGGAAGTGGCTGAAGAAACTCGAACGACGACTAGATGCGGAAAACCTCTCAACTGTGAAGGTAGGCGATGGCCTATCATCCTTGCTGTTATAGTCGGACGGGAAGAACATGTGGGCAAGACACGAGTATACGCGGACTTCAGACAGATTGTTGACATAGCGCGCACGGTTGAAGTGGCTTCCAATGTTGCCAGGGACATGAAAGAACTGTAGGCCATGGAATCCTTGACCAAAGGCGTTGTTGTCGTGACCTATAGTGAGATGGGGTAGGATCGTGTCCCAGAAGCCACCAGGATCAGCAAGACGAGCAAAGGCGACGTCGCGGAACTGATTCACTAGAGAGCGTCAGTACTATTTACTAGGCCGGTGAGATTGATACTCATACTAATGGCAACGAGCTGGACCTTCCACGCGCCCCTCTGAGCGGGTGTGAAGACCATATCGACGACGGTAGGAAAGGCGGAAGATAAGATAGAGGTTGGCTGAATGAAGCTTGAACGAAGACAGCGGAGTTTGGATGGCAGGCGGCTTCGGAGCTTGATAGAGGGTTAGGGTTATAAGCAGCTATCCTTTGGGGTCTATGTCCTAGTTTCTTTCTTCAATGGGTCCGTTTTCATCGCCCTAGAAACCACCTTTCTAGTGACTACTTCGCTTCCGGCAATCAAGTAACGGTAGGTCAAAAAACCGCTGTGTACTATCTCCACTCTCCTAGTAGCCCATAGCGACTTTCTAACCATCTTTTGTAATCGCGCAGGTTAACCTACTCTAGTGGCACCGCCAGCAGTTCAGGCTAATGAATACCGTTCCAGGGGAAGACTCGCAAGCTGCATCTACATCCTCTCTAGGCGAACACCAAAAGACGTCAAATATGCCCGACGTAGTTGAGCTAATGCAGCGGTTCAAGTGCACCTACAAAGACTGCAATCTATTGTTTGATACGGAGAAGGTTATGAAGAACTATAAGAAGTACTCTGATGAACACCAGTACTGTGTTGAAGTGCGATAAAAACTTTGACTCTTGCAAATACGTAGCACTCGTTCCCCTCTCCCACATTCAACAATTTATGCTCTCAAACTATCAAGCTTCACAGCACATTCGTGTTACCCATAGTTATCTATAGGAGAATTCCAATTCGATTGGGATAGTTGATTTACAGGTTTCATTTCGCAAAAGGTTTCTACAGTGGACCATAGGAGTCTTTGCCAAGGGATGAGTACAAGAGTATTAAGGCAAACTAGAGCGACACGTGCCAGCGCCTTTTCAATGTGTGTCTAATCGAGGTCGTCTTCAGCCAAATCGGTTCCATGCAGCGCAGTTTCCAGGAAAACGCTATCAGAATATCCTCTTCCTTCAGGCTCAGCTGGCTCTTGGAGAAGTTTCGTAAATGCCAACTCGTCGTCCATGAAATTGAGTTCGCAATGGATGTCTTGCATGGAAACATACGGATATGGTGGACCGTTACTTGCGCTGCCTTTATACGATGTCCATGTTGACCCATAATCAAAGTTGTAGTTATTGTCCAAATAGCGACTGTCCGCTGCGAATTGTCCTGTTGTAAAGGCTGCGTCATAACTCTGCTCATCCGTAAAGGATGTTGTGGGGATGAGGGGGGGAAGGAGAACACCCTGTAGGGAAGAACCTTCTGGCTGGGGTGCAGTGACTGGATCCGGCATCCATTGGTCGTCTCCCGTGGGGTTGGCGGAGACGGGACCCTCCTGCGATTGATAGTCACACGGGAAAGGCCGGCAGTCGAACTGTTCGGCTGTCATCACTGTCGGCCAGGTAGAACCACTGCCCTCTTCCTGGTCCTGGCGGTGACACCGTGGGCCGCACTTGGCGTCGTCACGGATGCACGGGCATATGCCTGGCTCACAAAGCGCACAGCTGCATCCAGACGGGTCGGTCTGGTACCTCTTCCATGCCTATGTCACTAATGTCAGCGTCGTGGTAGCATGCATTGAGACGTCACTTACGTTGAAGCTCTGCTCAAACACAGCTCGTTGTTCTGCGCTTGGCCACGGAAACGCATCGTTACCAGCCTTCATCATCTCCAGCCACGCATCCATCTTAGCAGCTGCTTCGTACGCTGGGTCCTCGTTTGTAGTCATATTGACGGCCCAGGCCTCGACTTCCATGCATTCGGCCTGGCGATCAAGGTTCTGCGACGGTGTGTGCATGGTTCCAACCATGTAGCTATCCGAGCAGAGAGGGCCAGTGTATACCTCGTGGACGGTACCAGCTGGCTGGACTAGCGTATAGCCAGCCGCAATGTAGATTGGAAACGGAACGCCTGCTGGTTTGCCACTCCACCCAAACGACCTGAGTTGTTGTACGGACTGCGATGGCCAGGTGAGCCACATCTTGTCACCAAACTCTGCTCGCACTGTGGTCACCACTCCCCCTCTATCGCAGTGCTTGGTGGATGTGGCATGAAGATTGGCGAAGAGCTGGAAGTTGACAGATGCGGACATGTCGCGGTGGTCATGCTGGTGCGGCTGCTTTAGTTCGTTTGTACTTCCGATGTAAGGCATCAGATCCCAGCCTGGAAGATTGACCAGAAATGAGGGGGTTGTGTTTGGAACTGCAATAGCCATGTCCAACAGGTTGAGAGTTCCTCTCTTCTTCTCAAAACTGTCAACAACGAGGCCTGTGTCCATTTCGGTTGCGTACAAGTCGTCAGCAACCTTGGCTAGGTGGTCGTGTGCGTTGACGGTTGCGAATGCCCGGATCTTCGCTAGAACATCCTTGCGCTTGATCAGTGGCCTGGCATCTCGGTCCAGCTCACCAGGCACTATCACTGGGAGCCTTGGTCTTCCCGACGCGAAATACTCACGCGCCTGCTCGGCGGACAGGAAGAGAAAACCAGGCTCCGCGTCGGGATTCGCGCCTTGACGCTGCAGGCCAAGGTACTCCTCTAGTAGCAGTGGCTTCACCAAGACAGAGTGCTCAAAGTCTTGCGCGACGGTGTGGCTGTTTTGTGAAATCGGGGGACCTTGAAGTGATTCTCCTTTGGATGACCAGTAATCACAAACTTGCCTTAATTGTTGCAACGTTGCTTCGTGGGCACGCTGCAAATTGGTCCAGTAGAGGTTTCGGTACAAGGCGATAGCGCTCGTCGAAGCCTCTCTACCATCCTCTCTTCGACGAGCTTGATGAGTTTTGGGGGTGTCCTCCACTTCATCTTCCTCCGTTATTACAGGATCGTCGTCGCTCCATGAGTCGGGTGCTGGGAGAGGGCGCTTTCGCTCCGGCGGATGTTTACATCGCTTTGATCCACCTTCTTTGTTCTTCCACCAGTGTCTCCATTGGTTCTTTTCCATGCATTTGTACGATTTTCCCGGCCCTCCATTGCAGCAATCGCAGTCTTTGCAGAGCGGACACTCCCATGTTGGATTTCCTAGCTGTCTATCTTCTTTTGGTTTTCCGTGTGTTTGAAGATGGCGATGGATGTTTGCCCATCCTCGCTTTTTGTCAGGATAACAGCCTTCGACATTACATCGATATCTTAGCTTATCCTTGGACAACTTCGGGATCGGTTTCTCATACGTTAACCAGTAGTTGGCATCTTTCTGGATAACTCTCTTTGCGCGACAGGCGCGCTTCTCCATGTATATAAGCTCGATACTTTTGTCTTGGCGCTTCCTTGTCGAGCATCAACTAGGAAGACAGACAATATGTGGAGCAAGAGACGGAAACATACTTGTTGTGGTGAAGCGGTCGTGGTGAAGCGGTCGTGGTGAAGCGGTCGTGGTGAAGCGGTCGTAGCGAAGCGGTTGTAGCGAAGCGGTCGTAGCGAAGCGGTCGTAGCGAAGCGGTCGTGGTGAAAAACGAGGGCGGGGACTACACCTTGCCTCCCTATCATGGTCTGTGCCTACTCTTCCCAACCACTGCGTTCTAAAATTTGTTTTGCGCCGCATGGAACCGACCCCTTCCTGTGCAGTGGCTTCATACATACGACGGAAACCGACAGGGGCTTACGGAAACGAGAAAATGACCAGTCACTTTCGTCTAACATTGGAATTCCTACTTTACCAGACTCTTTAGCCATCCTGACATTGATGTTTCAATAGTATGTTGTAGCGTTGGCTGTTCTCCAGTTCACTATAGTACATGTGAAAAGAGCAGGCTCGACATTGTGCTGTACATGATTGTCGCAGCCGTGAGCAAGAGGCAAATACGCCCGGGGATAACGCCACGCAAGACTTCGATTGGTTTCTTGATTTCTTGGCTGCCGGGGCATTCCAGACGGTGCTACCTGACGTACACTCTCGACGCAAGACAGGGGCAAGGGTATGCATCCCAATATACGTAATTATTATGACGCGTTGAGTCCGTCTCAAGTCTAGTGTTATCGCCGTTGTAGCGGGATGGTATCCCGCTACCATCTACCTAGTGCTCAGTCTTTGTTCGCCAGATGCTATCGTATATATGGTGCAAGTGTATAGTGAATATAGTACTTACATCGAGGTCAGTAGACGACAGGATCGATGGGCAGCAGAAGATGATTGTAAATCCGAGGTTCAAGTTCTACAGACGCAATTGTTGGTATGGGAGTGGACCGCATGGAAACGATTCGAACGACGAAAGTAGTTTGAAATGGTACTAGGGTGTATAGCAGCAAGGCCCTGCAGTTGATCTCTCAACCCCGACCATGTTGGTTGCTGTTCTCAAAAGCCAGACCACTACCCACTTTGGTTATTCTCCTTATTCTGATCCTCGAGATCAGTACCAGAAGGTTGTTTGTCTACCGAATGAATAGACTGTGCAACCGGAATCATAATTTTGCTGAGAGAACCAATGGCCTTGGAGTCACATTCCCCGTGGGTCAAATTGTTTGCTCGTGATAGATTCGGTAATAACGTGTCTTTTTGAGGCCACTGAGAAGATTTCGCCGATTTTGCATGTGCTTAATTGGCAATGCCTGGTGGTTTCGGTGTTGATGTAAGATGAAGGAGGGGCGAGTGTTGGCGTTGGGGGAAGTAGGGCATCGCGCGATTGGATGGTGCATAGACTGGGCTGATTGAACAGTACTACGCAGGACTTAGCGGAAGCTTAGAAAATGTAAGAAAACAAGTGGGAGTATACAGTCTCCAATGTGCGAGTACATGTCGAAGAAGACACCGGGCTGATCGAGGCCAAGGAACTCTGTCGTGTCAAGCTGGATCTGAATAGATGGTCAAACTGGGAGCGACCTCGAGTATATGCCCACATACCTGGTGAGTCAAAGCGTCTGCATGGGATGAGTGTTGGCCATGTTTGTGAAACGTGAGCGGAGGGTGCAGTGACGAGAGACCGTATGTGACAGGCATACGCTATCCAGCTAGTGGGGCCCTGGTAGTGTTCGTGACAGTCGTTATTTGAGAATGCATGCCAGAGGCCGCATATACAGTACGCTGGCGGAAATGTCGAAGATGTGGGTTAGGCGGCCGTGGCGATGCTTCCGTCAATGCACTATCGGGATTGAATAAACAGACAGCTGCGTATTTCTCGGAACTCTTTTTCTGGTCCCATGCATGCACCCGTGTCCCTAGGTCGCCAAGTCTCGGCGTGACAGTTGGGTGGCCGGCGTTTCTTGACCTAGTAACATGATCCGGAAGATTGATTACGTTTCTCGACCAAGTGAGTTGACGAAGGTGAGCCCGCACCGCGTGCTGACTTGCACGTGCTGGCTCGTCCACGTGACTTCGTCCGCTTACAACATGATTCAACATCACACGTCTTCGATAGCCCACACAACAGCACTGAAGACGAAAACATGGATCATCCCAAGCCATCCCCCGGCCGTGCCCCAACCAAAGACGCCACAATCTCTGCCGAGAAGAAGATTGTCATCCTTCCATCGCTCGGCCCGAATCAACCCATTCCTCTCGACATGCTGAGAAAAGGCTTGAATTTAGTGTGTCTGTTATATTCCTAGCTTCACAACCACGCTGACCGACTAGTAGATCTCGCGCAGCGCCAGCGTTTTCAACAGCGCAATGGGAGACGCGGGTATGGCAGCCCGCTACGCCTTCGTCATCTGTACGTGTTTGTTTCGATGATACCCACGTTGGCTGCGCTAAATTATGATAGGCACTGGAGCTGAAGACGTGCCCGACTACTCCAAGGAGCTCTGCAACACCGAAGACTTCCGCAAATGGATCAAGCAGGCACTTGCTGAACGGGACGACTAGCTCGAATTCGACTAGCAAATGTATTTAGTCCCCCTTTGGGTCTGCTCTCATAGTTGCCGCCCTGATGCCTTTGCGTAATCACGTCACGACTTCCGCGAAGAATGACTGGAGGTGGATACTGAGGCATAAATGTCCATTAGCATATTTACTGTCTTCTATGGACAATTCAAGTGAGATGGGTAGTATGAATACCGTATGAGAAAGTAAGCAGAGGCTTTTAGCTACATGAATCGTAGGAAATACTTTCCAACACTATTACAGGCGCTGGTAAATTCCTGTCTTTCACTTTGATAAAAAACTCATTTTTGTGTACATTGAATGTGTCCCTTACAGTTGTCATGGTAATGATCAACTGTTTACTTGGATTCCGTTTGTATTTACAGTAACAAGCAGCGAGAATTGCTACAGATGCCACCACACCCCGTCAACCTTGGATACCGTCTAGCATACCTTTACCATTGTTGTGTCATTGCGACCATTGGCATTGCAGTCTCGTCCCTTACCACCATTCAACAAATTCACATTGTCCACTCTATTGTATACAGACCCCAGCCTCTAGAGGCTCACTATGTCAACATGCCAAGCCAAGACATTAGTGTAGACGCACGAATTGAAGCTTACACCAAGGTACGTAGACATAATCTCACTTGTACAATCATCTAATGGATTTCATAGCTCTACCACGTCTTGCAAGAGGTGATCAAGCAGCACGACGGCGACATACGAAAAGCGATACAAAGAATAGTCAGGCTGGTGGTAAAAGGTACAGACTCTCAATCACCACAGTATCGCGGCATGCTGACTATTATGTAGAGTCCTACTCAACAGATCAAAAGCGCACAATCTCGCAGCTCTTGGTCAATCTTGCAGCAGAGTACGGCGATAAAGCGAACGAGCAAGTACCACCCAAGGAGCGAGTTCCAAGTATGTTAATAAACGGACGAGAAGCTTCATCTACTAATAAGATGTAGCGTCTTCGCTACATGGCAGCCCATTTGGATCACGCGCCTTAAGCCCTCCTCACAATCAGTTCCATAGGAGGCTGACCGAATAACGCTCGCAAGGCGTTTGGATTGAGATGAAGTCGGAAAGCGAGGAAGGAAAGTACTAGTAGATAGCAGCTGTAAAGTAGCGTAATATTCAAGTTTCTCACCTTACACTACTGGTGCCTTTACTAGTTGTTACATTATACACGTTACCGTTTCTAGATATTGAATTCATTTGTATTTTCTTTATCAAGCACAAGTGTCGTCCGTGGGAGTACAAGATAGTGTACGCTTAGTAGATACTATCTCAAAAAGTACCCTCAACCTTCCCACGACCCCCATCTCATGGTTCCTTTCACTACCCACTTGTTGTCGTAGTATGGGTGGCTGAAACGGTGTCTGTTCTATCTTGTATCTGACAGTATCTTCTCCTTGGGGTAGCATTGCTCCAACATTATTCCTATTGTTACTAGGTAGGTTTTTGTCTACTTGGGCTTCTCTAGTAGCTTTGCTAGATTTACGAGCCTGGGGCAGCTTTATTGGCTTTGTTGCTTCACGAAGTCTCTTCGTAATCTGCAGTGGTGGAGACATGCTCTGGGACTGTGATCGTTTTCGTTTTCTTCTTGCGGTACCAAAGTATGAAGTAATACTAGGGGCTTCTATTGTTGATATGTTAGTTAAGTCCAAGCAGCTATTGTAAACTGTACATACGGTGTTTGCGAGGCCCTACTATAGGAACATGATTTTCTTTCTTTAGCTTCTATTGTATAGTTGTCAGGACTTTGTAAAGCCGCATAGGATGATGGTTTTTACCTGTTGAGAAGTGTCGCATATTTTCTGACCCTTGGTCGCGTGTAATCTTTTCGTTTTAGCTTTTTGTACCATTGTTGTGGGAAAGGAAAAAAAAAGAACGTAAGAGTAAGTAGAAGATAGAAAACACAGGCATGAAGCCATGGCAACTTTGTAGGAGCTTACTTTTCGGTGTGGTTTGTTTTAGTAACGTTGGCTTAGTAACCAAGTCATTTTACTACCGTCATAGCGCAGCCCACCAATCGCCTCGCCTTAGGCTGGCAGATGGCGCAAATTCAAAAAAATACCTTCGAGTTAATGCATATCAATCCCGAGTTTTAACATGCTACATGGCATGTGAACATGTCGCCAACAGACAATTTCTACTTTAATGTAGACAACCCCGCTGTCCTTGAAAGCATATCAGAGGTTCGTTCAGCGTTTGGGCCTGATCGGAAGAAGCTTTTTGTTCTTGGTGCCGGTATCTCTAGTTCTGCGGGCAGTATGTATCTAATGGCACCAACGCAGCAGACTAAAAATAACATACCATAGTATCAACCTTTGAGCAGCGAGGCGGTCCGATTCAAAAAGCTGGTGGACGATACAATCTTTCTGCATCTAGCCTGATGACAGCCGCCGGATCAGCAAAGTATCTCCAAACGATTGAGAGCTTGATGATCCAGGCTGCAGGAGCTGCCCCTACATCGTTTCACTGGATGCTGGACAGCTTTGCTCGCCGTGGAGACAACATCCGGGCATACACCCAGAACATTGACGGCCTTGAAGAACGGCTTCCCAATCTTTCGTCTACAGTTAATCCTTCTGTCGATGCAGGATTTCCTAATCTTGTGCTTATGCACGGTAGTACCAGTCGCATTGGATGTATGATATGCCATTATAAATGCGACATGCAGTGGACACTATTCAGAGAGTACCAATTTCCGGCATGCCCGGCATGCCCCACGATACCAGCAAACCTCCACCCAGAACGTACACGCAGTCCTCGGCCACGACCAAACAGCCGGAAGAACGGTGTTCTTGAACCTATTGTGCTCCTGTACGACAGCAATCCTGATGCGTGGCACGAGCTCGAGTTTAACGATGTAATGGATTACGATATATGCGAAGAACCCCCGGATACAGTTGTGGTCGCTGGCACCAATTTAAGCGTACGTTCTGCGGCGCGTCTCGCGTCTGATTTATGTGCTTCAGCACATACGTATGGCAAGCAGGGTGGAACAACTATTTGGCTAAATCTAAAAGACATCCCTGCCAAAATAAAACCTGATGTGTTTGACTATGCTGTCAAGGGCACCTGTGACCAATTTGCTAGATTTTTAGGGTTCTAATGATGGTATGGGAACACAAGAATAGAGAGTAAAGTAGGTTGTGGAGCTTGGATAGGGCGATAAAGAGTGGTCAGTTAGGAGTACAGATGCGTTTGGGTTGAGCCTCAATTAGCAGCGCTTATTAGCAGGGCGTTGCGGTAACATGAAGGAAACAGGTATACCGAGAACGTCACATAGCGTGTGAGAGGCTGCTGTAGCGTAAAATTTTAACTTATAATATTTATCACTACTTTAAACACAAGAAGACATGTATCGTCTAACTCTACCTAGTCGTGCCATTTTCGCTACATGGCCGCGGCTATTGTTGAAATCGGTAACCGCACCCTCAATCCTACGTCTAAAAAAGGGTTTAGTAACTCTAATAGATTACTAAAATATACATTTAATAACCCTACGTCTAGTAACCAGGTCTTTATAATTAGCTAAGGCGCTAAGCTCCTACATAAACCCTCGTGTCTCCCCCACCGCCTCGTACATTGCTCTTTTATCCAGCGAACCGAAATATCAACGTGTGGCCTGAAAACAAGAACCCTACACCCTATGCAAAACACGTAGCGGATTTAACCTTGTCATCTACCTGTTCCCAGATCTAAGCAACGAAGCAAGAAATGGATCACGTAAGGAATCAAATTATTGGTCAGAGCATAGACATGAGAGAGCGCGTTGATGCTCCAATACGCGACGCTTTGGGCGAGGTTAGCTAAACGTAGCAACTGTAGTAAGTAACTATAGACTAATACGTCAATACAGATGGCAGAAGGCGTAAACATAGTAGAGACTATCTTCCAAGACAACTTCAAGACCGCTTCGCGCGCTTTGGAATATGGTATGTACATTCCGCGCACAATCAGCATATGCTAACACGGACAAGCCCTTCACCTGAAGTACCAGAAGGACGAACGTATCTACAAGCAGATGATGGAACTTGTGCCCGATCTACAAGAGAAGGTGAAAAAGGCACTGAACGGGAACTATAGCGAGCCGTTTGCTGGCATGCAGCGTCAACCAAAAAACGCTAAGATGGGCTCGATGCATGTGTCAAAGGACATCCGGCAGCAGGTAAGAAGACATCTAAACTGCGGCACGAGACATCCGCTGACGATACAGACTCTTCGCAAACCCGGACTTGGCGCCAGCCACGCGGAGATTGCGAAATACATCAAAATGACAGAGGCTGCTAAGAAGAAGCGCGAGTCCGACGCTCGTAATACGCAAGACGATGTTGGTATGCGCGATGTGGATGAGCAACAGCACCCCAGCCCTGGTACTGGACAGAGCGAGCAGCAGGTAAGATGATACCTAAACCGCGGCACGAGACATCCGCTGACGATACAGACTCTTCGCAAGCCCGGACTTGGCGCCAGCCACGCAGAGATTGCGAAATACATCAAGGCATCGATGCGTAACAAGTAGGAATGCTAAGCTCGGTACTGCGTTCCTGTGTCTTTGCGTGAAGCGCTATCAGAAAGCATTTTGGAACTTTACTTAACAAGATCTAGGTAGCTTTGGTAGCTCTCATTGTCCGTGTTCCCTAGGGATCCTGGGTTCAACACTGTGATGGGTTTATAGAATATTTTGAGTGCTCTTGTGCGATTAATTTCTCTGCACGTCCTACGTATTGTGTATATCTCCAGTTCTCACTCTAATTCAACCCTTTTTCCCCCCAATACATCCCTTGATAAGTCAGCCATGGGTTGTGTAGAATAAAGCTAGTGATTATATACGCGCCTCCTCCCATGGTCGAAGAGCCGGTTCAACTTAATCTTTCAACTTACCTCTTCGAATAACTCTTCGACCTAGATATAGTATTCAACCGAGATTGCGCTTAACACTACCGCCACCGCACACCAAATACACACACCGAACACCCACACTCCACTCACAACCAACAACCTACAGCTTGGTTTTCAACCCTGCCCTTGGTTTTTCCCCGAGTTCTTTCCTCGCGGCTGTTGCGTCTCTCGCCAACTCTTCAACAGCCCCAGGAAGCATTATGGATACTAATCCGAAGGCCTCTGAGCTGCTGCCTGCAGTAAGAAACATTTTGAACGTACTGCTTCCTTGTTGTACTAATAATTTTTAGTTCCAAGAGGCATTTCAGACCCTTCAAAAGCTGAGTGCTGGTAGCCTTACTCAGGCGATTGGAAGCTTCCTTGATCATGCACTTGATTGTAGGTCTCTCGTCTATAATAGCAACAACAGACTAACCAACACTATTGTAGCCGATGCAACAACCGACGAAAAACGGGCGATCGCGGCAGAGCTCAAGGAACTAGCCAAATTGTACAAGAAAGAGCTTCGCAGTCCCATAACACCCAAGAAGAAGGTATCTACGCCTCAGGCTAGTGTTCCGACTGTGACGACCACACCACGCTCTGCACAGTCCACTATTGGCACTAAAATCAACGCGAACAACAAGCGTGGCCAAGTGCACTATCGTTCCCCCATGGCCCTCGCGCATGATTACGTAGAGGGCAATAACACTGAGGATAGTGATGACTTAGAAACACCATCAAAGCAAAGGAAGGGTGCCAGTAGTTATAGAGGCTACCGCCGCTAGGATAGCATAATACCTTGGCAGGAAAGACGAAACTTTGAAGTGAGAAGGTCTCTTTTACATGTACTGAGATAGATACATACCTTGATAGGTACCGTAGCGGGTGGCTAGGCTATAGCAACATAGTATCTGTGGAGAGAGTTAGGTTTTCAGAGTATTACCTTCCAATAGCTTACCTATAATCCTATTCAAGTTCTTCTAATAAAAAATCTATTTGTAAATAGGTTCTACACGTCCATCTTGTATAGTGTTAACCTTGAAACCCGTTTTAGTAATTGGATTTACCTAATCGTGAATACATGCGTATATACTATCAATCCCCCTACGCCTTCTACATAGCCAACTAACCTATCTAAGTCTATTTCCACTTTGGAATCATACAAACGTACCCTTCTTGCTCTCATAACACTACACACCTTTCAGCTCTTACTTAGCTACCTCGGTCTTACACTCAAACACACATAGGTCCTTAGTCCAATCTACTATCCTCAATTTATCAAGTCTGCCTATTCTAACATACACCTAAGAGCCAGCAAACTCCTATATAAGCCCAAACCCCTTCACTAAGAGCAAAATGTCAACATCAACACCTACGCTCCAGCCTACCAACCACACCAATACACCCAGCTCAATATCCAACACATATACGCAAGAAGAGATCAACGCAGCTCACGCACTACTCACACTCCGCGTAGCGGTAGTCTTTTACAACAACCAAAACAACCAAACATCCACCCATAGGAAAGCTGAATCCCTTTATTCATCACCAGATTCTCAGGCAACAGTATCAGCCGTCGAGACCATCACGCGTACACCTACACCGGAGATCAGGAGCACTAGTGCAGTAGCTGATAGGATACCAAAACAAGGAAATGAAGATAATAGGATGGGTGTAGGTGTGAGGAGGACACTACCAGAGGAGCATACAGCAAAAGATAAATTGGTAGAGAATAAAGCTACGATGGAACATACAAGGGGAGATGCAGAGAGAGATTATGGACAAGAGATATATTTGAGTAGAAGTGGTAGAGAATCTGTGTAAAGCTATTGTGAATATTCAGTCTCTATGAGGTAAATGGTTTATTGGTTACAATTGTAGAGAGTAGGGTGTAAAGAGCTAAAAGCTTCCCTTGGTAAAGCTAAGTAATCTTGGTTTGTTCTTTAGAGAAGAGTAGGTGCGATAGATACAAGGATTGTGTAGCACGATAAGAAGAGTAATGTAATATATAGTAGTTAAGAATTGGAGACGAGTATTAGGATACTAATTAAAATTAAACCAATTAAGCTATAGAGGTAGATAATCTACTACTAAATACTAAAGAGCGTCTTACTTATAGACGAGCGATATATAAATATAAACTGTGGTGGAGCGAATAGGGATATAGGAATTAGGTATAAGGTACAGGCCGAAGGGCACTTAGATACGCTAGTAAATGGGTAGAGGTTGGGATAGGGTTGGGTTGCCAAGAGTTGGGTAGGGGTAGGGGTTGGGTTGCTAAGAGTGGGTAGGGTAGAGGTTGAGTTGCTAAGATTTAGAGTTATAAGGGTTATTATTAGCTATATTATAGATATTTATCAGAGTATATAGTTGGTACCCCTACCCAACCTCTACCCAAGCTTGGACTACCTCTACCCAACTCTTAGTAACCCAACCTCTACCCCTACCCAACCCCTACCTAAGCTTAGGTACCCTCTACCTATTTACCAGCGTACACTTAGATAGGCGAGGTAAACGAGGTGTCGCGACGAAGGGTCGCGACAAAGGGTCGCGACGAACATTACTTAGATAACAACTAATACACACAAAATTAATACTATCTCTAATACTATCTCTAATACTATATCGAGTACACGTTTCTATAGATATTACCTCTACTATAATATTTATAACTATTTTATACTATAAGTAAGGTTTAAAGAGAGAGTTTTTAGATAGAGTTTTTAGTTTAGGTTTTTTAATAGTATATTTAGATAGAGTATTTAGACTAGGTTTTTAGTAGATAAAGTAAAAATATAAGAAATAGTTATTTAAAGAATTTTTTAAAAAAAAATTAAACTAGTGTTTATACTATTAGTTATTTTATATATACTCTACTAAGTCTATAATTTATATAAAAAGATTAGTATAATATTAAATCTAATACTAGAAATTAGTATTATTATAAAGAAGATCTTAAAATACTATTAATAAAAATAGAATAAGTATATATTTAGATATATAATATAATCTATAGGTAAGCGACGTATATAGGTAAGTAGCGCACTCTACTAACTTTTATAACTTAAAAGCGATATATCTTAATAATATAATAATATTATTACTAGATATTAATATAGTAGATTACTCTATATTAATAGTATTAGTCTTATATATACGCGAGTTATACCTAGTCTCTTTATACCTAGTATAGCGCTTTTAAGCCCGCTAGCTAAGACCTAATTACGCTTCTTCTTAATACTCTTTATAAGTAATCTACTAGTTAGCCTTATTTTAAGCTAGTATATTCTCTCTAGCTCTCTTTATAAGTACTCTATACTTCTATATATATCTTTTAGAGTACTATCTATACGCTAATACTACGCTATTAGCCTTCTTAAGACTAGTAATCTAATTATATATTAGCTTAGTAGAGAGTATTATTACTTTAGTACCCTTCTTAAGCTAATTAATTATCTTAATAATTAAAGCTAGTAATAAGCTCTTATACTAGCGTACGCGCTTATATATTAGGCTTAACTAAGCCTTAAGCTTATACGTATTACTTAGCGTTTAAGCTATCTAGAGAGCCTCTAGTAGAGCTACTAGAGGAGTAGGTATATATAGCTATATATCTATCTTTAATAGAATAGCCTCTAGTTATAAAGGAATAAGGCCTACGCTATAGAAGACTAAGTAGATATTAGTTAGTATAAACGCTTAATTAAATATAGCCTTAAACGCTAGTAGAAACTCTAGCTTAGTAATATAGTTAATATAGTTATATATAAGACTCTCTATCTTATAGCTATATATACGCTTTAATAGCGAGAAGTAGCTAATATTAAGAGACTAGAGTAGATAAGATAAGTAAGATAGTATATAGAGTATATAGATATTATTCTCTTTATAGAGCTCTTAGAACTTAAGTAACTAGTAGCTCTTATAGCTATTAAGAATAAGTAGGTAATACGCGCCTATACTATAAGCCTATATATAAGTGTTAAAGTACTTTAGCTACTTAACTTCTAGCTTATTATTAGTCTAGCTATTATTACTAACTATAATTACCTAGTTATATAGAATCTTAGCTTTCTTATACTAGGTAGATAGGTAATACTAGCTAGTAAAGATAAGAAATAGTAGGACTAACTAGCTAGCTATATTAATTATAGTAATTAATATTACCTACTTATAATTACTTAGCTAGATAGTCTTTAGCCTACCTCTTCTCTCTAATACTATTATAACTAGCTAAGTTATAATTTTACTTATTATAAAGCTAGCTTTATTAAAGTTATAGATATTCTTATTATAGATACTTAGCTTAGCCTTTATCTTCTCTATAAGCTTAAACTATCTCTTTATTAATATTATATTCTTATATAGAGCTCTCTACCTATTATACGCTTAGTTAAAATACGTCTAAAGACTATCTATACGCTTAATAAAAGTAGATAGCTAGTTAACTCTAATCTACTCTCTACTATATATAGCTAGTAGCTTATTAGCTATATTATATATAGCTATATAGGTAAGCGTAAATCTATATAGATCTAGCTAAAGTATATAGCTAATAATTACTTTCTCTTCTCTCTAGGTAAGCTTTCTTAAGTTAGGCTAGTAATCGCGTTAGGTAGATATACTAGCGCGTTAGTAGTAGAGCGTTATTTTAGCTATATTATAGACTACTATAGTAGTATAGGTATCTTAAATCTAGTGTATATTAATAGATAAGATAGTAAGCTAAATATCTACTTTATTTAATAGTAATTAAGTAGCACTATATTAAGCTATTATAGATTAAGGTTAGTAAGGTAAGTAAAGTTAGTAGAGTACGCCACTTACCTATATACGCTACTCGCCTATAGATTATATTAGTATATTTAGAGCTATATTAACTATATTAACTTTATATAATTTTAAGATTAAAACTTAGTTATAGAGAATAATAATAAATATATTTCTATCTTTAACTTCTATATATTTTAAGATTATATCTCTTTATAGATTATTTAGAATATAATTTAATTTTCTCTATAAATATTATAAAAGAAGTCTTTTATATTTAAGAATAAATTAAAGTTTTCTAGTAAAAAGATCTTCTATAATAATATCTTCTAAAATATATTTTAATAACCTATTTTAAAATAAATAAATAAATTACGCTCTTATAATATATATATTAAATAATTTCTAAAATACTCTAGTTATATTAAGATAATAAAAGCTATAAAGTAATATTACTATATTAAGAAAAATAGCTAAAAACTTTAATAGTATAAAATCTTAATATATATATAATCTACTATTATCTATCTACTTAACTATAAGTTTCTTTACTTATTTAAAATATTTATTATTCTTATTAAAAATACTAAAGTATTTATTATTACTATTATATATAATTACTATAGAAATATTAATAATAGGTTTTATTTATACTACTATAATTTATTATCTTATATATAACTAATTTTTAAATATAGTTATAGGTAAAATAAAGTTTATAATATTTACTCTTTCTATACTTACTTTATTAGTTTTTTATTCTTAGCTATAGTATTATACTATCTTTTATTATTATTTTATTAATTTACTACGCGTAGTTACTATATTAAGTAACTATATATAGTTGCATTATTATTTTACTACGTGTAGTCGCATCGTTAATTTACCACGCGTAGTCGCATCGTTAATTTACCACGCGTAGTCGCATCGTTAATTTACCACGCGTAGTCGCATCGTTAATTTACCACGCGTAGTCGCATCGTTAATTTACCACGCGTAGTCGCTTCGGCAATTTACCATGCGTAGCCTCCCACTATCAACTTACTACATTTACTCTCTACATCAATTTACTACGTTTCGTCCCTCTATTAATCTACTACATCTACTCTCTCTTTCAAGTTACCACGTATAATCTTAACGTTAACAAACATTGTTTAGTTACCTCGTCAATAAAGTATTCTTAGTTGATTTTGTTACGTAATCATCCAACCAACATCGTCTTCAGAAGGCATCTGATTGTCCTTTTGTCTCTCTACAAGCGAAAGGAAGACTTCCTCAAGCGTTCTATCTCGGCCTACTATTGCTATAGAGTATCACACTTGGTAAGTATACAGATTATCCAAATTTATAAATGCCTTATTCTAATGTATGTAGGTTTTGTCTATTAGCAAATGCCTAGGTCAAACGTTGTACGCACAAGCTACGTTAATAACGAGCACTTGTCGACCTAGCTACCATGCGAACAGATAAGAAGCCGCTTATCCGACATGGCCCTGAATACTGGAAAACATATGAGCGGCCCCCAAAGCCTGTTATCAAGGGGAGAAGGAAGAGGAGTCGTTACATCTGTAATGTGGAGGGGTGCGATAAAAAATGGCGGTCTTGGCTAAACATAGAACGCCATTTGCACAATCATGGGAAACCTAGGACTTCTAGAGTGACTTTACATGAGCCATGGACTTGCCCACAATGTGTTGAGTGCGAGTGTTGTAATGGTGGTGCGGGCAAGTACTTCCAGTGCTCAAAGGGTCGACGCGCTAAACACTGGTGGGACCCAACTCACCCCAGACCTTGCGGACACCCTCCCAAACGGCCAGATGAGTCTAGCAGCGAAGAAGACAACACGATGAGCGAAACTAGAAATAAAAAGCGAGCTGCCAACACCATGGCCAGAGACAGCGACGCCGATAGCGACGAGCCACCACAAAAGCGGCAAAAACCAACGACGCAGACCGATACACGCAAACCAGACCTGTTTCCTGCAAACCCCGAGCCAGAAGCGATAAACGAGAAAATACAGCACTTTCGCGACAACTATACCGATCAAATGCGCACCGCCTACGATGCGACTATCGAGCGTATACACGGATTGAGTGGTTCATGGACAATGAAAGAGGCTGCTGCACCTAGGAGCCATACTACAGTTTGCACCGCTATGAGTTTACTGGCTGGCGTCTACAATGGAGCTCTTTTGCAGAAGCCTTTGCTCCTGGAGGAGTACCGCAGCGGTATTCAAGACGGCACCATCACCGATGCTTCTGTACCATTTCTGTTTCTCTCGGCAGATGAAGCAAAACAGTTTTGCGCAGATGGCCAACCTAAGGTGTCCATTCTCGTGCCCGAGGAACTCGATCCAAAGCGTCGGAGACCCATGGAAATGGCCCAATCTCTCAATCGACTGAAGACGTACAAAGACGTAGCTGTCTTTAACTTTCACAGCAAAAAGACTGGTGGGCTATTGCCAGAGACTATGCCAGTCGACGAAGTTCTCAAGCGATTCCACGAAGAAAAGGGCATTCTCAGCATTACTGACAGGACGATCCCTGTAGCGAACCCGGTCCCATCCTTTCTTGTCGAACTTCCAGGCTGGGACCTTCTGCCGAACATACGAGAGGATTTAAAACTAGGGAAGCCCTTGATAGGCGATGACAGGGACCTCTCTAATCAAATCACATCGCTTCAGTGGGCTATGAAGGGAGCCTGGTTTCTGCCTCGCGTTGCTCGTGCCGGTGCTGTATCATGTACTCGTATTGAAGTTGGTGATGCCATGCGCGTTATATGGTCGGAACAATCCATGAACAGCCTCAAGGAGTTTGGGTGGCGGGGACAGCCTACTGGGACCTCCTTTGCAGTCTATCTTCGCCGAGGCGACACGCTTATTCAGCCTGCCGGAACCCCGTATTCAACAGTGTTTGGACCATTCAGGCACGAGACCTTGGCCTGCGAGACAATCTTTACGCCTTCGCAGAATATAGCTCGCCAACTCGAGTGCATGATCGCCGAAGCTTGGACCCAATCAGCTATTACAGCAGAGGATGATGCCTATAGTGTATCCAACAAGATGGATAGGTACATTCAGCTTATGAGTATCGGCAACACATCTTTCCCTTGGCCTGACATAGCTCAGCATGCAACTATCCAAAAACACTTCAAGGTACTATTACTCCTAGCCCTACTCCTTTGGCGCACCCGCTGATACGTACAATGAAGGAATATAAAGACTGGGTCAGCAGCAAGAAATTCCGCAGTTGCGCCTGTAAACAAAAGTGCGAAGCAATGTGTGGATGCAAGAAGGCATCTATTGCATGCAACCCAAGGTGTCACAACGGTACTCAGCCATCTCGCCCAGGCTGTCAACCCTTCCCCGCCGAATACAAGCCAGCAATGCAGGTGAACAGTGCACCAACCGCTCTTGAGGAAGAATATCACGTATAGCAGGGTGTCATGTCTACTTAAGGGACGCCTTGCTCGTTGTACCCAATCTCCACACAGCTTTTGCTCTAGAGACTAAGAATGAACGATAATTGAACTGACTATTGACCTTCCTTGTTGCGTGTTGTCTTGATGAGTGATATGGTGTGTGCTTAAAAGTGCATTCGTAATAGCAGTCATGGTTACCGAGGCTGTTGTAGCTGCCAATCTCGTTGCGTTAATTTGGCTGATCCAGCTCGGTTCGGGTTTGCTTACTAAGGAAGAGAAGCTACCTAATGTCCATAAATTCAGGGTTGCTCGACTCAACTCGTAGGCAGTACTTGCTATGGAGTCACCTAACAAAAGCTCTGCATCTTCGTCCTATCGGCTTATCACCTTCGTACGCTTCCTGAGCCTATTATCCGACTTACTCACTTCTAACTGCTTTTAGCACCTCGACGCGATTTGTACAGGTACCCAAGACCTTACGCCTTCTTTACAGCGCATAACTGCCAACATTCTTCGCTGTGTAGCCGATGTTCTTTCAAACGAAAAACCCAGACCAGCTCCACCTTCAAGCAGCGAGCTAGACCAAATGTCAACGCAAGGGCTTCTCCCTCTATCTCATAGTATCGCGCACACAAAGCGCTCGCATGAGGTTTCATCTTGCGCCTCTACCTCTCTGATTTTGACGCCGGAATGCGTTCCTCAGAAGCGGTGTTTTCAAGCAATGGAGGGTAGTACCACGCAACCTTCGTCACCCAGCTCACGACTCAGCACCAAACGCAACTGCTTAGAGACCGTTTCCAGCCGAGGAGAATCGGATTGCGAAAAGGACGGCACGGCGGAGGGAGAGATACAGTCTAGTCCCCCACCTTCATCGGAGTATCCTTCTGCTGATCTCAGACGGATCACGTTGGATGGTGAAAAGCCCGGAGCGGAACGACCAGCACGTGCAATAGCACCATCAGCAGATTCAACGGCGCCAAGTCACCTGTCTCCTAGTTCCAAGCCACAAAAACACCGTAAATCATCCTCGAGGACAGCAGAGTCGCGCTTGAACAGTACGAAAGGAGAGATAGCTCCGCTCAACCCAGAGGAAGACACAGCGCATGAGAAAACAAAGGCAAACCCATCTAAACCAGCACGCCCTGTGATGCTAGCGTCCATAGAATACGATCTCACCCCAGAGATATCCAAATCAGCCATGTCGAATGTACGGGACGAGTTTCTCAAGCAGCTCCTGGAGAAGGAGATACAGGTGCGCGTTAAAGGCTCTTTGCAGCCTTGTACTTTTGACCAAAACGAGGCTACAGAAATCACCAATCTGCTTTTTGCAGATCTTGTGGGCTGGAATGCACTGAAACGTCTCAAGAAGCTTATGCGAGGATACAGTCGGAACACGGGAGAAAGTGTTAGTTTCGCTACTATCGCCCGTGCAGATCACCTCGCCAGCCGTGAGGAAACGCCCCCATTGTTTCGGCGTTACTTTGCATCAGTATCACGCGCCGCTAGCTTAGCTAGACAGGCTGAGATGTCCAACGAAGACACGACTTATTTCAACAACATCCAACGCCTTATTGAAAATGTACGGATCCACAAGGCATACACGTCCATTATGGATGCACTGAAAAGTGACAATGTAGCCGAGCGTGTAGAAGAAGCAACACAGGCGCACGTACACATGCGTGGCGATATAATGGCCTATTTGAAGGCAGAAGGTTATTCGCAGTCACAGGGAGTGGATGCAAGAAGTTGTGTGCGGAAATTCATGGCCAAGCAGACAAATCTATCCTCGCCAGAATTCAAGAAAATGAACTTGCAAGCTGAGACGGTCGCTCACATTGTGGAGCTCTTTGGACCCGGCGTCATAACCATATTCCCCACAGACGCACTTAGAAAGTATGTTGATCTATCCTACCCATGTCGCAAACTAACAATGGTAGGATACGCAAGTTGGGCTATACTAAGGTCATGGCTGCATTTGATTTGTATCATGAGATCTGCCCTTCTCTCCGCCATATGGCTGAGTTACTCGAACGCCATGTGTACACGCCTATTACTACTGGTAACAGCATTACACTTAACCTTGTGCAGCTCACCGGTGATAAGACACCCTTATTCAACCTTATCGAGGGGGCGGTCAAAGACCCGTCATGACCGGATCACACGAAGAGAAACGGCGGAATGCGATGGGATCGAGGTAGCGGGAAAAAGACGCAAAGTGGTTACTTGGAGTACGAGCCTGCCTATTCTGTGATTTGCACGTTTGTAACCTAGGAACCCAAAGCTATAGAATAATGCTTGGTTTGCTGGACATGTTGATATTTTGATAGCCAAAATTGAAGATGGTAAAATAACGATGCGACTAGAATGAGTAATCAATTTGTTGACGAGGGGGTTTGACCATGCTAGTGAGAAGCGAGGCCGCTATAGGTCAGCCTGCGCCGCGAGCTGACCTTAGTCTGTGAAAGCATAACGACCTTTCCTATAGCCCTCCAGAATCTGCTGTTGACCATCGATATCACTTATTAAACAATAGCCCTCTAGAAATCTTTACCCAACCCTTGTATCCTGTACGCCGCTTAGAAAACTCTATCAGGCTAGGGAAGAATGCTGAATCGCAGAGATGCTAGTTTGGGACGTCTGCGTAGAACTGCTACCCCACAGCCATCCTTCATCAGTATCGACTCTGGCACAACAGTACACTGTAGTACGAAACGAAAAAACATAGAGCTGCACGGATCCCAAAGGCGTATGTGTCAAAGAGACCCAGGTTTTACCATGGCACGCGAAGATAGCCGCTCTCTAGAGCTCTCTACACATTCGTCAGACCTCGATTTAGCGGAGGAAGGGTTGCAAGGTTAGTATCCAACCACGTGCAATTCTTGAGAGTGTATTTGCTAATAAAGAATCAAATTGTATTAGAAATGAACGTCGAAGACCCAGCAAGTACCCAGCTCGGGCTGCAGGACGAGACTGCTCATGGTGTCCTGACCCAAGTCGAATCCGAGTCTCCTGCCCTCTGTCGCTCATCAGGCGTCGAAGATCCACAAAGCAGTCAGCTCGTGCTGCAGGAAGAGACTGCTCTCAATACCCCCACGGAGATCGAGTCCGAGTCTCCTGCCCTCTGCTGCTCCCCAGGCGTCGAAGACCCAGCAGGCACCCAGCTCGGCCTGCAGGACGAGACTGCTCATGGTGTCCTGACCCAAGTCGAATCCGAGTCTCCTGCCCTCTGTCGCTCATCAGGCGTCGAAGATCCACAAAGCAGTCAGCTCGTGCTGCAGGAAGAGACTGCTCTCAATACCCCCACGGAGATCGAGTCCGAGTCTCCTACCCTCTGCTGCTCCCCAGGCGTCGAAGACCCTGCAGGTACCCAGCTCGGGCTGCAGGACGAGAGTGCTCATGGTATTTCCGCGTGGGCTCAGTTCGAGTCTCCTACCCTCTGCCACCCCCCAGACGTCAAAGATCTCGAAAGCACCCAGCTCGTGTCACAGGATGAGACTCTTCTCAGTACCCTCACGGAGATCGATTCCGCGTCTCCTGCCCGTTGCCTCTCACCAAGTGTCGCATCCGACGCGTCGGGGACGACTATAGAGTTGCCTCGCAAGCAGAAATTCATGCTAAAGCACGTGAGAAGTTTGTGCGAAGTAGCTACAGAGTTCCTGGAGCATATGGCACCTGATCAAGGCACAGTTGAGGGTGATATACGAAACGTTGAACAGGTACAAAATGCAAGATCCGCCTATCGCGACGAGTACAATGATTACGAAGAGTGGTTTTCCTTGTATCTCCGGCATTTCAAGAGCGCAACACAAGACTATATCCATTCTGGATTGCTTCACTGGAAATTGTTCGGAAACGACGATGCAGATGAACCAGAAACCGGCTTGAGTCTTGTCGTGCAGCTGACAAACTTAGTTTTGTTCACGAAAGAGATGATGACCGCCCGACGGGAAGAGAGATGGGTTTTGTATATGCTGCGACAAATGGATACGACGTTTCCAAGTCAGTTCATGTACTCCATCGATCATTACAATCCTTCACTGGCCACGGGGGACAGTGCGTTACTGGCACAGACATCCAGACTCGCGCTAGAGTTGAGGACACAGCTCGCAATCCTTGTTTTGCAAAAGTCTATCAATCGGCATGCACCGCGCCCCGATGACATCCTCGAGGAAATATTCGGCTGTATACACGCTACACAGCCCGAGTGCCACGACGCGGTGCGCGGTTGGGATATCCCAGAATTAGGAGGCGATGGCAATCCACTACCTCTGAAACTGCACCATCTGGTTACCAGACGCGTGAAGAAGATGCAGACGTTTGTACGCCCTACTATCGCCATGATAAAAGGTAAGGCGTCGATCGACATTGAAGGTTTGATGGAGAAGTATCCCTGGAAGGCCACCCTCGTCTACATGCTGAATTGGGTACGTCTACGACACAGGGAGATTGATGATGGGATTGAGTATTTCGGAGGTGCTGCAGCAATTCAGCAGAACATCAGGTGTACCCTCCAAAGACACGATGTGGACGAGAAGACGAAGACATCATCGCTGTCAAGCAAAAGAAGAGGGAGAAGCCGCGCATATGATCCGACTGAGCCCGTAGATCCCAACGTTCTCCGCGCTTGGGACGCGAGGGAGCGTGCCGATAGAGCATCCGATATAGTGCACCCTACTATGCAGATCAATGAAAATTGCAGTGCCCGGGACTCGGCCAGTGAAGGTAGTTGGAAGCAAATGAAAGCCGAAGAAAACGGTGGAGAGACGGCCGGCGAAGATGGTGGAATTCCCTTCCATGAACATAGCCTCATGGAAGACACAGACGACCTAGGAGACCAGCGCATAGAGGAGATTGAAAATGAGATGGCAGAGATGGAAGCGTGGGGTCCGCCAACAGACTCCTTGGGATTGGTACGAGCACCCAAGCGACAACGCTACGCGTCTCTATTCGACAGGCAGGGGAATGCCCAGCGTATTGAGTTTGGCGACGGCTTTGATAATAGTTAGATGATGCCTGTGTCTGAGGAAGACACTTCGGCCCTGGCATGAACTTATTATCTCTTACGCCAAAGTCCGGTACGGTCAGGCAATTCTATGTATGGATAGCTTACGGAAAAATGGATTGTGACATGCTAAAAACAACGCATGCATCGTACCAAAGTATTGGATGAAGAGTTGGCTACGATTGTTGAACGGCCATTCATGCTCTACACGCATCAAATCTCTCACGTGAAAAGCAGAGCCTTGTGTTCTAGCGTGGTGGCTGATTGTTCTGATTCTTCCTGCTTTGCCCTTTCATCCGAGAGACGTTGTGTTTTGCCAGCCAAACTTTTACGGACAGCTTCAAGCTCCTTCTCCTCAACCTTCATACTTTCCTCAAGCTCCTCTTGTGCCTCCTCAGCCTGCGGTCGAATACCCGAGACGTTGTGTTGTTGTGCTGCCATATCTTCTTCGACCTTTTCTCGATCGGCTGCAAGCTTTTCAAGCTGTCTGATGGCATCAGCGTGTGCTTTTTCATGTTCAGCCCGCTGCTTCTCCTCCTTGGACTTTGAAACCTCTGCGTCAGAAGCCTGTTCGGTCAACGTATCGATTTGCCCCTTCAAGCCGTCGACCTTGGCCTTTTGGCCACGCAGCTTGACTCCTCCAATCTCCATCATCGTGTCTTGGAGAGCCTTAATCTCTGCCTCCTTCTGTTTCAGAACGAAGTTTGGACACCTCCTTCTCCATAGATGCAATGCTCTTTTCTAGGGAAGAGATGCGACCCTTGTCTGTCTTTGTGGAAGTCTGTTCACTACCCAGCTCCTTGATACAACGCTGACAATCTGCGATGTTACGATCAAAGCTCTCCAGTTCAAGAGCCAACTTCTGCGACTTGGTAGCTAGCTCCGGGATCTGTTGGTTGAGGTCCCGCAACGAAGTCTCAAGCTCCCGCAGCTCTTGCTGGAACTCGGTAAACGTTTGCTCAAGTGTATCCCGATCTTGCTCAAGCTTGTCGACTTGGTCTCTCGAAACATCTGATGCAAGCTTAGAAGACATCTTTCCTTTGACGACGCGGCTTCCACCACCGCTCATAGTACCAGCAGTATCGATGAGCTTGCCGTCTAAAGTGACGACTCGCCACCGCTTTGCGCCGTATGCGATGCGCTCAGCTTGATCGAGATCCTCTGCTACGAGTGTATTGGTCATAACCTGGAAGGAGGCGGGCTTAAGCTGGTCATGTTTGGGCTTGACAAGGTCGAAGAGACGGGGCACGTTTTCGGGGGTCGGAACAGGTGACATGTCACGCTTGGCTAGACGGTCCAAGAGGATGAAGTTGGCGCGTCCAAGGTTGTTCTTTCGTAGGTATTCAATACACTGCTTGCCCGACTCTACAGTGTCAGCAACCATGTTGTCCAATTGTGGACACGCCGTGGATATAGCCAACGTCGTACTTCTGGTCGATAGTGCCCAAATTTCCAAGTCGGCCGTGGAACCCATCGATACGCCCAGACTCCTTCAAGCGCACAAGGCCTGTCAGGACGTTGCCTTGGGTCTGAGCAGATGAAAGGCTCGCGCGAGCTTCGTCTGCCTTTGCTCTTGCACCTGGAAGCTTTGACCTTAGTATTGGCTCTTTCTGGGTTATCTCCTCGAGCTTAGCCTGCGTCTTCTGGGTGTCCTTTTCAACACGCTTCCTTTCAGCTTTGCACTCGGCAAGCTCAGTAGCCTTAGTCTCCTTCGCTTCCTGCAAGCTCTCAATCTTTGCCTCGACTTCAGCGATACTCTTGGCACCTGCATTCTCCCGCTCACGCATTATGTCCAGTTCACTCTGTGCGACCGCGATGGCTGATTGCTTTTCGTTAATCTTGGCATTCCAAGGCT